>Ga0209709_10004754_pt1 | contig 10834 bp, 10 predicted proteins | sample ArcticOcean_MG_C_2_FD_187435 | JGI IMG/M metagenome (GOLD analysis project Ga0209709, IMG submission 187435) | Marine microbial communities from western Arctic Ocean - ArcticOcean_MG_CB4_136 (SPAdes) (version 2) | ecosystem: Environmental > Aquatic > Marine > Oceanic | place: Arctic Ocean...
ACCTGTACGCTTTTGTCAGTCAGAGACTGGACATTGGCAGGGGACATGGCGACTCGTTCTTCACCGGGTTTAATTTCCGACGGAATTCCGATTATCACTCAATTCTCCTTGAGTTGGTTAAACTGCTTGTAAGATCTTTGTTTTGCAAGTTGCTAGTATTCTAACAATCTTTAGTAACCTGTTATATCCATTCGCCGCATATAGCCACTATTACCGACAGCGATGAAACACTTCCCTACCATGGAAACCTTCAGACACCTCCTTAGAGTTTTTAATGGAGACTCCGAACCAGAGTAGATTTTAACCGATGAAGAGCGGATTTAATTATTACGAGCTACAGAGAAGTCCGCAAGTTCCAGCATCACCGTTTTGTAATCACTTTCCGGCAATGCCGCTAATGCCGCTTTCGCAAGGTCGGCCTGCTGTTGAGCCTTTTGCAGGCTGTACTCCAAACCTCCAGCGGCCCTGATCAACTCAAGTATTTGATTGAAACGCGCTGCACTTTTGTTTTCTATGGCCTGACAAATCACGAGGGCCTGCGCTGTATCACAGTTATCGCGGGTATATATCAGTGGTAGGGTCATTTTCCCCTCTGCTAGGTCATCACCGACGTGTTTACCAATACTGTCGATATCACCCTGATAATCCAATACGTCATCCGCAATCTGAAACGCCATACCCAAATACTTACCATAATCAGCCATTGCCGCTTGGTTGACACAGGCAAGACTGGCCCCTGTGTGAGCGGCCGCCTCAAACAATTTTGCGGTTTTTCGATAGATGACCTGAAGATAAATATCCTCTGTCAAATTCGAATTACCGGCATTGCCCATCTGCTGTACTTCCCCCTCTGATATCACATTGGTGGCATCAGCCATTGTGCTCATAATAGGCATATCACCAATCGCAACTAGCATTTGAAAGGCGCGCGAGTAAAGAAAGTCACCCACCAAAACACTGGGTGCATTACCCCACTGAGCATTCGCAGTGTCACGACCACGGCGCAGTGCGGAAACATCGACAACATCATCATGTAGCAGTGTCGCCGTATGAATAAATTCAATCACAGCAGCCATCTGAATATGCTGAGAGCCTTTGTATCCATTAGCCAGAGCGGCAAGTAACACCACCACTGGACGCAGGCGTTTACCGCCAGAATCAACTATATAATGGCCGATATTCTCAACCAATCCGACATCGGATTTGAGTTCACTCACGATCAGCTTATTGACTGAAGCAAATTCTTGTTCGACAGCACTATGAAAATACAACATTTAATTCCGAGTAATCTGCGGTTAGTAGGCCGCATGCTATGGAGACACTCGGGGTCTGTCAACTTAAAAACAGGTTGTATGGCTATTGATCACCACCATTTTTGACCACTTCGGGTCGATAAGTACGTACTTAAACAGTTGATGGGAAGACCAGAACTGGTTACGATGCGCCCCTCACTCGAATTTCAAAGGAACTCATGACCTTCAAGCCCAAGTCCTCCTACGACAGAGAAGAAATTTTAGGCTGCAGTCGCGGTGAACTTTTTGGCCCGAATAACGCCAAACTCCCAGCCCCCAACATGCTCATGATTGACCGTATTGTTGAAATCAACAATACGGGCGGCAAACATGGCGTCGGGCAGATTATTGCTGAAATAGACATAACCCCTGACCTGTGGTTTTTTGATTGTCACTTTGAAGGCGATCCCGTAATGCCTGGATGTCTAGGCTTAGATGCTCTTTGGCAGCTGGTCGGTTTTTTCTTAGTATGGAATGGGAATATCGGCCGCGGCCGTGCTCTGGGGGCCGGCAATGTTAAGTTTTTCGGCCAAATTCTACCCACCGCAAAAAAAGTCACCTACAAACTTGATCTGACCCGTCTAATTCAGCGCAAACTCGTTATGGGCATTGCAGACGGATCGGTCGAAGTTGATGGTCGCGAGATCTATACCGCAAAAGATTTGAAAGTTGGTCTGTTTGAGAACACTGACAACTTTTAAGTGCTCCAACACTAAGGTAACGCTACATCAGGAGGATTAGCAATGAGACGTGCAGTAATTACGGGCCTTGGCATTGTATCCTGCCTCGGCAACGACAAACAGGCTGTAACACGTTCATTGAGAGAGGGAATCTCTGGCATTCGCCTCCGCGAAGACTTTGCGGAGATGGGCCTGCGCTGTAATGTTGGCGGTATACTAGACATTGACCCCAAAGATCATATTGATCGAAAAGTTCTTCGTTTCATGGGTGCCTCTGCCTCATACGCTTATATAGCAACCGATCGCGCAATCGCTGATGCCGGACTGAAACCTGAAATGGTTTCAGATCACCGCACCGGCCTCGTAATGGGCTCAGGCGGCGTTTCCGGCGAAATGTTTACCGAATCTATCGATGTTATGCGCGAGCGAGGCATCAAGCGTGCCGGCCCTTATCGTGTCACACAAATCATGGCCAGTACTGTGTCTGCATGCGTTGCCACCCCATTCAAAATCAAGGGCGTTAACTACTCGATTTCCTCTGCCTGCGCCACTAGCGCGCACTGCATAGGCCATGCGGTTGAATTGATCCAACTGGGTAAACAAGATGTTTTAGTAGCCGGGGGCTCTGAAGACATGCACTGGTCCATGGCCGGTATGTTTGACGCGATGGGCGCGTTGACCAGCAAGTACAATGACACGCCTGAAATTGCCTCTAGAGCTTACGATGCAGACAGAGATGGATTTGCTCCAGGCCTAGGTGCTGGGACCGTAATTGTAGAAGAACTGGGGCATGCTCTTGCCCGCGGTGCCAATATAATTTGTGAAGTGACTGGTTATGGAGCCACATCGGATGGTGCCGATATGGTATCTCCCTCTGGCGAAGGTGCCGAGCGTTGCATGACGATGGCCATGTCAACAGCATCTGGCCCAGTCGACTATATCAACACGCATGGCACTAGCACGCCAGTCGGTGACATTGCTGAACTGCGCGCGATTCGCAATACCTTTGCCGATAACTGCCCAGATATTAGCTCAACTAAATCGCTTTCAGGCCACAGCCTTGGTGCTGCAGGGGTTCATGAAGCGATTTATTGCATGCTAATGATGGAAAACAACTTTGTTGCAGCATCCGCCAATATCAATACCCTCGACGATCACGCCCTGGGTCTACCGATTGTTTTACAAACCAAAGAGAAAACTCTAAACCGTATTATGTCCAATAGCTTTGGCTTCGGCGGCACTAATGCGACATTGATTATGGAGCGTTTTACTGACTGAATAATGGCAGTCAGCTCTTGGGCAAGTAGGCCCAGGTCAGTTAAGTGCCGATTCAAGTAGAGAAAAGATTGAGTATAAAAAAGGCGGCCAATCGCCGCCTTTTTTATACTCAATCTTTTCTCGTTTACAGCGCAGCTAAAATAGCCTCGGCACTTGTGCCTTCCAGCGCCGCCTCATCAACATTCAGTAAACTAACCACACCATCATCGACAATCATGGCGAAGCGCTTACTACGAGCGCCCATACCATAGACAGAAGCATCCAACACAAGATCCAGAGCTTTGGTGAAGTCACCATTGCCATCAGCTAACATCATAAGATGCTCGGCATTGGCAGCTTTGCCCCAAGCATCCATAACAAACACATCATTGACCGACATGCAGGCAACCGTATCCACGCCCTTCGCCTTAATGGCATCGACATGCACGACAAACCCTGGCAGATGCGCCATCGAGCATGTCGGTGTAAAAGCACCGGGAACGGCAAACAAAACCACTTTCTTGCCACTAAAAATATCTACTGTACTGATGCCCGCCGGACCCTCTGCACCCATCACTGTCAACATTCCCTCAGGAACTTTATCGCCAACTTTAATCGTCATTTAAACCTCGTAATTAATTGTTTTATTTAATAGTTACCGAAAAACCGCAATCTAGAACGGAATATCGTCGTCAAAGCTATCCATGCCCTGAGGCGCCTGCTGCTGAGGTGAACTCTGCTGCGGCACACTCTTTTGATTCCCTTGCTGTGAAGCCGAGCTATTTTGCTGTGATGCTGAATTCTGATAGCCACCACCCTGCTGCTGAGCGTCATAACCGCCTTGTCCTCCTCCTCGAGTATCAAGCATCTGCATTTCACTTGCAATTATTTCGGTTGTATAGCGGTCTTGGCCGTCCTGCGCCTGCCACTTGCGAGTACGCAGCGAACCCTCTACATACAGCTTCGAGCCCTTCTTGACATACTCGCCTGCGATCTCCGCCAAACGATTGTAAAATGTCACCCGATGCCATTCCGTTCGCTCTTGTTGATCGCCGGTATTTTTATCTTTCCACGATTCTGATGTCGCAATGCTCAGATTGGTGACTGCACCACCTGACGGCATAAAGCGTGTTTCAGGATCCTGACCACAGTTACCCACGATGATGACTTTATTGACTCCGCGCGCCATTTTTATCTCCTATTCGTTAACGTTTTAGATAAGGCCTAATACTTTGCATATCCACTGTCTGTTTGTCGACCTTGACATAAGCAAGCGACTCCCCTTTGATCAGGAGTATATCTTCTACTCCCACTATAGCAGAAATTATTTTTACAAAATCGCTATGCCCTGTATCACCGACATGCAGCACCAGCGTTTGCAATGGTCGCTGAGACTGCAGACCCAGCGACAGCAGCCACCAACTCGCTAGCACCCCTGCCAACATCAAAAACAATCCATCGATGCCGAACTGCTGCAGACTAAAACCACCCAATGTCCCGCCAACAAAAGCGCCCAGAAACTGGCTGGTGGAATAAATACCCATGACAGTGCCGCGGCGCCCCGCCGGACAGGCTTTACTCACCCACGAGGGTAGCGACGCTTCGAGCAGATTAAAACAGGCGAAAAAGACCAGCAGCATAAATGGGGTCATAAGCGCTCCGCGGGCGGTACCTAACAGCAATATCGCTATTGCCATACAGGCAATTGCCGAGACAAAACTCAGCTTTTGACGGTGGTATTTTTCACCCAAAATCATTGCCGGTAACATGGCTACAAAGCCACCGCCCAGCAGCGCCAAATACACCCACCAGAGATTATCAGCACTGATATCCAACTCCTCTGCAAGAATGCTCGGAATCACCACAAAGGCGGCCATAAGAACCAGATGCAAGGCAAAAATGCCTGCATTAAGACGCAGCAGCGTTGGTTCCCTGAGGAGAGTGGCTATGTGCTTAATCTCGGCCAAGGTCTCCCGGTTTCTATGCACCTCAACCACGCGCGGCACAAAAATCAGAAAGATCAGTATCCCGATCAAACCCAACAATGCAGTGACCCAAAAAATGGCTGGCAGTCCCATGGATGCGGCGATCAAGGGGCCAAGAATCATTGCCAAAATGAATGACAACCCAATGCTCGCACCAATAGATGCCATTGCTTTGGTACGGTTCTCTTCTGATGTCAGGTCGGCAACCATGGCCATTAGCGTGCTGGCAATAGCCCCCATTCCCTGCAGCGCACGACCGATGATTAGCCCATGCATAGTTTCGGCCAACGCCGCCATGACACTGCCAAGAACAAACATCAATAGACCTCCGACAATCACCGGCGTGCGGCCTATCTTATCCGACAGAACCCCTAGAGGGATTTGCAAAAGCGCCTGAGTTAAGCCATAAACACCCAGCGTGAGACCCAACAAAAAGGGCGTCGCATCAGCATAGTTATCTTGGTATAGCGCCAGCACAGGGAGCACCATAAACAGCCCAAGCATCCTGAAACCATAAAGACTGGCAAGAGACAATGTGGCACGCTTCTCCATGGGAGAAAAAGTAGAGGATGGCGAAGATTCAGTCAAGACAGTATCAGATTCGTGGTAATTACAGAACCGCATGTTAACAGCCCAACAGGGTCTCAACCACCATCAGCGAATCTTTTTTTATTGGTGATGTGGGCCTAATAGCAGTCTAGATAATCTCTGTCACCGTATTATTCATGGTAACTGAAAATCACTTTGCTCTAAGGGCAATCCAAGCCTTATAATTGGCCGTTTAATCAAAGTAGAAACAAACATTCATGGACACCATTCAGGTACGCGGCGCACGCACCCACAACCTCAAAAATATCGATGTCGACATCCCTCGGGATAAGCTGATTGTAATTACGGGCCTTTCCGGCTCAGGGAAATCCTCACTGGCATTTGATACGCTTTATGCTGAGGGCCAACGGCGCTATGTAGAGTCCCTATCTACCTATGCCCGCCAGTTCCTATCCATGATGGAAAAACCCGATGTTGACCACGTGGAGGGCCTCTCTCCCGCTATTTCTATCGAGCAAAAGTCGACCTCTCACAACCCCCGCTCAACGGTTGGCACGATTACTGAAATCTATGATTATCTGCGTCTGTTGTTTGCGCGCGCAGGCGAGCCACGCTGCCCAGATCACGATCGAGTGTTAAAGGCTCAGACCGTGAGCCAGATGGTTGATCAGGTTATGGCGCTTCCCGAAGACACTAAGTTAATGCTACTTGCGCCTGTGGTTAAGGATCGTAAGGGCGAGCATCTACATCTGTTTGAAAGTATGCGCCGCCAAGGCTTTATCCGCGCCCGAATTAATGGCCTAGTCTGCGATTTGGAAGAAACACCGACCCTTGATAAAAAGAAAAAGCACACCATTGAAATCGTTGTCGACCGCTTTAAGGTGAAGAGTGACATCGGATTGCGGCTGGCTGAGTCCTTCGAAACTGCCCTGACACTGGCTGAAGGTCTGGCCTCAATCAGTTATATGGAAGACAAACAGCCGGATCAGATATTCTCTGCGAAATTTGCCTGCCCAATCTGCAATTATAGCCTCAACGAGCTCGAGCCTCGCCTTTTTTCGTTTAACAACCCAGCGGGTGCCTGCCCTACCTGCGATGGGCTTGGCGTGCACCAGTTTTTTGATATTGATCGCGTTATTAAGCATCCTGAGGTATCTATTTCGGAGGGTGCGATTCGGGGCTGGGATCGACGCACATTGTTTTATTACAATATGCTGACTAGTCTAGCGGAACATTATAATTTTGATATTGATCAGCCCTGGCAGGAGTTGTCAGCAATTCATCAACAAAAGATTTTGTTTGGCAGTGAAGAGGAAGAGATTACCTTTAATTATGTGAATGACCGCGGCACTGTATTCCGTCGCGAGCATAAGTTTGAAGGTGTGATTAATAATATGGAACGTCGCTTTCGCGAGACAGAATCCAATTCGGTACGCGAAGAGCTTAACAAGTATATGGCCACATCTAACTGCCCAGAATGTTCGGGCACGCGCCTGCGCAAATCTGCACGCCATGTATTTATCGACAACCGCCGAATTGAAGATATCGTCAGCATGCCAGTAGGTGAATGCTGCGAGTATTTTGAAGCCCTAAATCTGCCAGGACGACAAGGTGAGATTGCCGATAAGATTGTAAAAGAAATCCGCCAACGGTTTAACTTCTTAGTCGATGTGGGACTTAACTACCTCTCATTGAGTCGCAGTGCGGACACTCTGTCAGGTGGTGAGGCCCAGCGTATTAGGCTCGCTAGTCAAATCGGCGCTGGGCTGGTGGGAGTGATGTATATCCTTGACGAACCGTCCATTGGTCTGCATCAGCGCGATAATGAACGACTATTAAAAACCCTGATCCACTTGCGCGATTTGGGCAATACCGTAATTGTGGTTGAGCATGATGAGGAGGCTATCGCTGCCGCGGATCATGTTATTGATATAGGGCCAGGTGCGGGGATTCATGGCGGTGAGATTATCGCCGAGGGTACTGTTAAGCAGATTAAATCCAATAAGAACTCGATCACAGGCCAGTTCTTGTCTGGAGTGCGCGGGATAAAAATCCCCAAGGTACGTAACAAAGGCAAAGGGAAGATGCTTAAGATTACCGGCGCCTCTGGTAACAATTTGCAAAAAATTGATTTGGAGATACCTCTGGGGGTTTTTACCTGTATCACGGGCGTATCGGGATCGGGAAAATCGACATTAATTAATGAAACGCTCTATCCCGCCGCCGCAGTGGCCCTAAACAAGGCGACTATTTTAAAGCCGGCGCCGCACACAAAGATTACAGGCCTGAGTCATCTAGATAAGTGTATCGATATCAACCAGAGTCCCATTGGTCGCACGCCCCGCTCTAACCCAGCTACCTACACGGGTATTTTTACCCCGGTGCGAGAAATCTTCGCTGGCACGCAGGAAGCCCGTTCGCGCGGCTACAATCCCGGTCGATTTAGCTTTAATGTCAAAGGCGGTCGCTGTGAGGCCTGTCAGGGCGATGGTGTCACCAAGGTGGAGATGCACTTTTTACCGGACATCTACGTCCCCTGCGATGTCTGCAAAGGTAAGCGCTATAACCGCGAGACATTAGATATTCACTTCAAAGGCAAAAACATCCATCAGGTGCTGGCAATGACCATTGAGGATGCACGTGAATTCTTTGACGCTATTCCTGCAATCGCGCGCAAGCTCCAGACCCTTATTGATGTTGGCCTTTCCTATATCAGTCTGGGGCAGTCGGCAACAACCTTGTCGGGCGGCGAAGCTCAGCGCGTAAAGCTGTCGAAAGAGCTCTCTAAGCGCGATACAGGTAAGACACTTTATATACTTGATGAGCCAACTACCGGCTTACATTTTCATGATATTGAGCAGCTATTAGCGGTACTGCATCGTCTGCGAGACCATGGTAATACGGTGATCGTTATTGAACATAATCTGGATGTGATTAAAACTGCTGACTGGGTTGTCGATCTTGGACCTGAGGGCGGCTCCGGAGGTGGATTGATTGTCGCAACCGGCACACCAGAAGACGTAGTGAAGGTTAAGGGTTCACACACCGGGCATTTCTTGAAAGGTATCTTGAAGGGTAAATAGCGCCCTAGCCAGCGCGCGTCAAGTAATCGGCGACCATGCCATCTATTGCGTCCTGCTGGTAATCACGCAGGCCGCTGAGAATAAGATTTTTGACGCCGCTCCCGACGATATCGCCCGCTTCCATGAAGCGAAATTTTAGTTGAGCCACTCCGCGCTTGCCATCAACGCGGAGACTGGTTCCAGCCAGTTCGACGGTTGGCTCTGTTAACGTTAACCTGTCCAACCTCAAAGACATTGAGTCATAGATCACCAACGGTCGTCCGGGATTAATCATCACCTGATGTTCAGCCATCAATGGGACTAGAATATAGGGAAAATTTTGTCCCGAGAAAAGCACATACGCTTTAACCAACTTCTCAATCAAAGCCATATTAGCGACGGTGTCACCGGCGCGACTGACCTCCAAATAACACTTATCACGATCATCGATAATTCGAAAATGCTCCCCCACCAACGGAGGGAAAGACAGCGAGGTGTCTGCCGACACCATACCCGAAAAATTAAATGACATTTCCTTACTTAGGCCGTATCGCTGTAATACCAAAGCAAACAGTAAGTCGCCTGGCACACAAAAACGCTTGCTGTCTGTGTCATGGATAGGATTAAAATCGTTGCTCACTGACTTAGCAAAGCCGCTGCCCTGGTCAGCGCTAATGCTGATACTGTTTTGATCTCTGCTGTGGAATGGTTGTAAAAACATTATTTACTCTGACTCTGTGATCTGGCGTTATTAAAACGAACCCCCCTTAATCCAGTTCGGCTTCGAACTCTTCGAGAAGATCTAGCGGCTCCATTTCTTGACCCTCGAGATCCGTATTCCAGTTAATGCCGACCATCAAAACGTCCGCATGCATGCCGGGAAGCCAGTCATCGAGAAATTCCTCCAGTTCAATGGCGACGGGTTTGTAAACTTCCCAGTCACCATTGCAAAGCGCCTGCGCTAAGCCCTCTGCAGACCAAAATGGAATAACGTCGATGCTATCATTATCAATTGAGCTAACCAGAGACCAGTTGCCCTCGGCATCCTGTAAACCCCAGACACAGCCATTATCGAGACACTCAACCACTAAGCGGTCTAGATTTTCTTGCAGGTCATCGGACAGTGGTTCCATGATTGAGCTCAACTTATTATTGATTACTTCCAGAGGCGCCATAGTAACGCTTTTCCGCCCCCAAACCAAAGCGACTCTGCTCCGCTCTGCCGCGCTAAATGGAAGCCAATTAGTTTGATCTATGGTACTTTAAACTCGCCCATTATTCGGCGCCATTAACTATCTCACCGAGCCCGCGTTGCTGATGACATCATTGCAGTATATGAATAGATAGAGGGTACTACCGAGACACAGGTAAAAGACATACCCCATCAGCCAGTAGAGTGGAATGGGAGCATATTCACAGAGCGCTAAAAAGAACAATGGCAATATTTCAGCCCGGGCGAGAGATCTAGGCATGGACAGCAGAACATTACAGAGAAAGTTGCTCAAGAGGCCCGTCAAAAAGTAGGCCTTAGTTAAGCACCCTATAGCCACGACCGTTTAAACACCGCTTAACAACTCGGTCCTGCTCATGACGAGCACCCTTGTTACCTTTCACCCCACCGACAACAGCGCCTGCACCGGCTCCCCGTTTTGCGCTGTCACTATTACCCAGCACGGCACCCAGAACACCACCAACTAAACCGCCTTCCACGGCTCCTTCTGCGGTCCGTTGACCGACACTCACTTGCACGGCATAGGCTTCACAATCGGCAAGGTCCATCTCATAGCTGTAGGGGTCTACACCTAGGGTGTCAATAATCACTTTGTCAGGGGAGCCATACTGATAACCGTTACTGCAACCGACAAGCGTTGATAACGCGGTGATAGATAAAATTGCTGAAGCTAACTGATTATTTTTCAACTCTCGCACCATGATTAAAAAAGCTTACTCTATCAAACGTCAACCAAATGATTCGGTTGACGCTGACGAGTAACGTCCAACAAGCCGCT
>Ga0209709_10004755_pt1 | contig 10834 bp, 26 predicted proteins | sample ArcticOcean_MG_C_2_FD_187435 | JGI IMG/M metagenome (GOLD analysis project Ga0209709, IMG submission 187435) | Marine microbial communities from western Arctic Ocean - ArcticOcean_MG_CB4_136 (SPAdes) (version 2) | ecosystem: Environmental > Aquatic > Marine > Oceanic | place: Arctic Ocean...
TACATTCAATTAGAAATTAAAGAATCAAGACATAACGCAGTTAATATAAAAAGACTTCAACAAGATGTGGATAAAATTTTAGCAGCAATAGAAATTCTTAAAGACAAAGTAAGAAACAACGGCAGTAATAGTCATGATTGAGGTAGTAGTGGCCCTGTTGATGATAGTTAATAACGAAATCAAAGAACACAGAATACAAGACTCTATGTCTGCATGTTTAAAAGGAAAAAGAGTAGCTAGCAGGGTTTATAATAAAAATGTACAGTATCAATGTATTAAATCTAAAGCAGAAACAGAAATTTATTTAGGTGAAAAAAGTATTAAAAAGCTTATACTGGAGTAATGGAAAAAAATAAAACATTTAAATTTCAAGCCGAACTTGTTAGCGGACAGTGTCCTACTTGTAATGCACTGACAACTTTAGTTGGACTAGCACATGATTTTTTTAGATGTATGAATTGTGGTTCCGATTTACAACAACATGTTAATGGAAAAATTAGTTATCTTCCTATAATGACAAAACGTACAGATGGCGGCAAACTTTATGTTAAGGGCTGGAAGTAACGAAAAAAGCAAAAGGTGGAGAGTACGCACCTCGAGATCAGCATAAGAAACGTCCTAGAACTCACAAGAAATCTTTAAATAAATCAGAAAAATTACAAAATAGAAATAAAAAATATCAAGGCCAGGGAAGAGGCTGATTAGAATCATTCTAAAAGCCTGCGTATCCGTTTTAAAGGACACACAGACTAAGGTGTGAGAAGAGATCTCCATAATATATTAAAATTATATGTTTGACAAGCATTGTTTTATTGGTATACATTCCCATATATAAAACGAATCAACAACAAGAGAAAGGAAACAAAAAATGGCAAATCCACTTAAGTTTAAATCAGTTAGTGTCCCAATAGATACTTACAAAAAGCTTAATTTTTTAGCTGATAATAAGGTTACAGACGCACATCTTACTATAAGTAAAACAATTGAAATATTAGCAACTGAACGAACTAAAAAACTAGGATATAAAAATGGCGCACGAAAATAGCTCTCACGTAGCGATCTGTATTGAATGTAAAGGCAATGGCTTTATTAGAATTTCGAAAGATTCTTTTAGTGAAGTTAAACAATGCAAACATTGTGATTCAGAAGGTGTAATGAGAATTGATGAGCCGGCAGTTGAAGAACTAGAACAAATGGCTGACGTAGCGAGGCTACAGTGAGAAGAATCTGTAGCTTTTGCTAGTTATGAATGATCAATTAATATTATTTCCCGATGAATCATCTTTAACTATTGAGAAAGGAATTGATTTTATAGATTTAAAAGATTTAGTTCAAACCCGAACTGATTCTTTTAAAAAATTTGGTAGAGATAAATATTTTATATATAAAACAGGGGGCATAAATCCTTTTATGCCCGAAGAAGGAAAAGTTTTTCCTTTTGTTCACAATAAAAAAACAGGTCATATTTTACAACCTACTCTAATGGGGGGAATAGATTCTTATCCAAAATTATCTTTAGGTTCTGATGATAAACAAGATACCTCCCCAGTTAAAGTAACTTTTCATTGGCTAGTAGGTACTGCTTTTATAATTAATAATATGCCGGAAAAGAAAAAAATAGTTCATCATAGAAATCATAATACACATGATTATAGAATACCAAATTTACAATGGGTAACCCATACCTATAATTCAGAAAAAATAAATCCTAGAGTGAATCAACAAGAACTTAGAGAACAAGCAAGACAAATGCATGAAAGGAAGAAATGAAATATATTATAATATTTTTTTTCTTAATCGGTTGTGCTAGTAGCGACTATGATTTTAACCCGACGACTACAATACTAAAACAACTGATGAAAGGAAAAAATGATGCAGAGTAGAGAAGAACATCTAGCTAAAAGAAAAAAATATTATTCAGAAAATAGAAAAAAAATTAGTAGAGCTAATTTAATTTATAGTGCTAGATACAGAAAAAATAACCCTGAAAAAGTAAAAGAATCTTTGTTTAAATATGCTAATTCTGAAAAAGGTTTTTTTGTTGGTTTATGGCATGTAATTAAAAGAAAAGGTAAATTAAATGTATTTAATAATTTTTATGAATTTTATAATCATTGGTTAGAACAAAAGGCTATATATGGAAGGAAGTGCCCTGCGACAGGACAAAAAATGACTACTAAAAGAGGTCTTACTAAAACTGGGGAAAAACAAAAAAGATGTTTAACTAATATATCTACAGACAGAATACTTTGTTCAAAAGAATATTCTCCTAAAAATTTAATTTTTACGACTTGGGGATATAATAGTTCTAAAAAAGATTTTACACCTAAAATGGCTAGAGCTTTTTTAAAAATAGTTGAAGAAAGATATGGAGAAATAAATGATAAGAAATAATAAATATATGTACCCTAAATCAATGAGAGAAACTATTGATGGTAAAAGACATTACGCAATTAAATCTGAGAAGTTACCAAGTGTCACTACTATTTTATCTGCAACTCAAGACCCTAGTAAAACGGCTGGCTTAGATGCGTGGCGTAAACGTATGGGTGAGGAAAACGCAACGCGGATCGTTGATGAATCTGCAGCGCGTGGAACTGCGATGCATAAAATTCTTGAGAAATATATTTTGGAAGAAGGTTATTTAGATTTAACCAATGTAGGTAAAGAAGCTCACAATATGGCTATACGGGTCATAGAGCAAGGTCTGTGTAACGTTACTGAATATTATGGGTTGGAGTGTACGTTATTTTATCCTGGCCTGTACGCCGGCGCTACGGATCTTATTGCCCATCATAAAGGTGAAATGGCTGTGGTTGATTTTAAACAGACCAACAAACCTAAGAAAAGAGAATGGATAGAAGATTATTGTACTCAACTGGCTGCGTATGGAATGGCCCATGACTACATGCATAAAACAGATATCAGCAAAGCGGTGATAATGATGTGTAGTAAAGACAATTTCTATCAGGAATTTATTATTAAAGGAGATGAGTATAGACAATACAAATATAAATGGTTAGAAAGAGTAAGTCAGTTTTATGAGCAAAGAGAATTAAAAAAGAAAACAGATCTCGAACTGCAGAAATTAGAGGATAGAAATGGATTCTAGGATTGACGACCGCGGACCGTTGGATTTAGAAAAACAAATTGATCAACTAAAAAAAATGGTTGAAGAGTTAAAAAAAGACAACTATACTCAAGCAAAAGAAATAGATCGTTTAAATGAGTACGTTCAAATATTAGAAATGGAGAAAAGAAAATGAAAGAAAAATTATTTGGTCAAAAAGAAAATGAAGAACTAAAGGAAAGTTTTAAAGAATCAAAACGACAAACAAAAGAAAGAAAACAAAAAGCTTTAGAAAATTTTAGTAAAGATTTACAAGAAAGTATTCATAAAAGAACTTACAAAAAATTTAAAGACCACGCCACAGATATATCTTACGAAAATGAAAAAGGAGAGAAATGATTAATGATACTGTAATATTATATGGTAAAACTAAATTACCGGCTGATGATTGTAAAGTAGTTTTTAAAGATAAGTTTAAAAAAGAGCATATTATAGAAATATCCAGGTTAATTCAAGTCTTTAATAATAATATCTGGAATCATAAAAGGAGTGTTAAATGATAAGTGAGCACAAAAAAGAAAAAGAAAAAATTGAAAAACTTGCTGACCAGTGGTGTAGAGATAATGATTATTCTATAAGAAGATCTAACTATAAAAAATCTCAAAATATGAGCCGGCCTTACAAAGGTACATGGTGGGGAAGAAATAAAAAAACTGTTTCTCACCCAAGAGCAATTGATGGATACGGAGAATAAATGAGAATATATTTTTTAAAAATAATATACCATTACTCAACTTACTTAACTAGTTGGTCATGGCAAAAACTATATGGAGATAGAAAAAAAGGTTATGGATACAAAAAAAAATAACAGTGAATTACTGGAACAAATTAAAGAGTATCGTAATGATATGGTGGCCCGTAATTATCCTCATCAACGAATAAGCGACATCATTACAAAATGGGAAAACAGAAACGTAAAAACAATATCAGAGGAGTCACAGGAACAATTAGAACCTATTACTAGTCCTATGTCCGATGAATAACAAAGAAGGAAAAAACACATGAGTATGCGAGTAAGAGATCTACAGCAGTATCTCGAAAAATTTACATTGGGACCTAAAGGAACAGGTGTGTCAAATGCGCACGTCTATGTTGAGACACAAGATGGGCATCTTGAAGAAATTAGATTAATGGAAGTACAAGATAGTTTATTATTAAAAGCAAGTGAACCGGTTAGACTTGTTTTTAAAACTGAAAATATTAAAAGGTTTAGAGCACCTACGTTTAAACAAAGTTAATAACTTCTCATGGGAGTGGAGGTGGACGCGAGAGTGGAAACCTCCAAATTAATTTATTTTACCTCTTGACATTACTATAATATGGGACTATATATTATATATAACCAACTAGAAAGGATAAATAATATGCCTCTAGAACTAAAAATACTATTAGTATTTGGATTATGTTACTCAATTTATGAGGGCATTAATCTATATATTAAATGGAGGGTAATTAAAATAATAAATGATAACGAAAAAAGTAACCATAACCAGTAAGAATATAAGCCACAAACAGTGGGCCAGTCTTCTATGTGAGCTGAACATCATGAAAAGAGCATGGAAGCCGTACGCGGAGCTTGAATTAAAGGCGCGCGGATTGAAAAGAATTATAGCGCCACAGTAAAAAGTCTCATTATATTTTCTCATATGTGTGTAGAATGGTGAGACTCGGTAGATTTTCTCTCTTTCTCCCTTGTATATACAGAGAATAAGGGATAGCTTCGAAAAATATGAAAAAAATTATAATAAGCAGCGAAGATATTACACCAAAACAATGGACCAATCTAGTATTAGAGTTAAATATATTAAAAAAATCATGGAGAAATTATGCAACCATAGATTTATCTGGTCAAGGCATCAAAAATATTATTACAAAAGGTAATGCAAGAGTAAAACCCAGCAAAGAAGCACATGTGCCAGACATAGTGGAATTCTAGGGTAATTTTATTTTCATTTCCATTTTAAAATAGTCGGTGGCACAGTGGCACAAAGGGTGTTTTTGGCTTACTAGTGTTGGTATAAGCAAATAATAGGTGTGCCAGAGGGTCTGTTTTGAGTGGCACAGCATGGCACAACTGACAGTATAGTTGAATAGTAGACGATTTAGCAGTGGCACAGTACTAAAAGAGGGTTAAGTGTATGCAAATAGTGTATAGGTAGTCAAATAAGGGTTGGTATTGGCTGTTCATTTCTAATGTATCCTGCGCGCGAAGGTTTTTTTGGTTTTGTTAAAAATTAAATTGCCCTAAAATTCCACTTATAGTATAAGAAGTTATGCCCAAATCTAAAAAATCCAGAAGAGCTGATACCTATATTAAATCTAAAAACGTTAAAGAGGAAGTTAAATTTCCATATTCTAGATATCGTATCGAATGGATCGATATCATTACGGAAGGCGGCTGGGGTTCCGAAAGAGAATTTAAAGCTATGAAACTTGCAACACCTATTAGTGAGGGTTGGTTATTCTCTAAAGATAAAGAAACTGTAAAGATATTTGCCGGGTATGATGTTGAAGAAGATGGATCAATTCATTTTTCCGAGCGTTCAGTTTTTCCTACCTCTTGTGTTAAAAAAATGATAAAACTTCATTAATGAAATATTACATTGATAAAATAAAACTTCAAATAGAAGTTTTTTGTGTGGATCATCCATTGTTTGTGGCCTTTAGTTTAGGATTCATTTTAGGTGGATTAATATTCTCCTAATGCCTTTTAAATCTGAGAAACAAAGAAAGTGGATGCATATTAACAAACCAGGTATGGCAAAACGTTGGGAAAAAGAAGAAGCCAGCGGAAACTATAAAAAGAAAAAACCCAAACCTAAAAAAAGTAATGAATAAAAAATTTAAATACGATGGCAAGTCAAGGCCTGCAGATAATACATACAGAGAAAACTACGATAGTATTTTTAATCCAACTTTGACTAAAAATATGAAGCATGTTAAATGGAGCCAAATTCCACCTGTAAGAGGACCTGATCCTCAAGGTCTTAAGAAAAAATAATTACTATTCTATTTCTAATTCGTCTAGTTTAATTTCATCTGGAGTTATGTTAATAATCTCTTTGTTGTCTTCTAATATTTTACGTAGTCTATCTTTGATCTCATCTGAACTCATATTATCTACATTACCTGTCATAATTAATTTTTGATCAATATATAAACCACCTGCTTTACCTCTAGCAACTTCTGCGTTTACTGCAGCACTCCACGCTTTAGTTTTTAAAGCTTCATCTCTAATTTTAGCTAATTCTGTAATATGCCCTTCAAAGTTAATACCATACTTTTCTTGGACTTCAGCGCGCAGCTCGCCTATGTACTTTGCAACTAATGGGTAGTACTTTGGATTTTTTAATTCACTTGCTCTAGATCTCGAGCTTGCTGTATAACCTGCTTCATTTGCACATTCTGCCGGAGACATCTTACCTTGATTATATACTAAAAGCTCTGCAAACTTTCTTTGTTTATCTGTTAAAATTGCTACTCTTGTCATATGGTTTGACTTATACAAACTTGTACGATAAAAGTCAATGCACGATGAATGAAGAGACAAAACTGTGGAAGAAACTTAAGAAAAACACACCTAAAATACTATGGACTAGACTGGAATCATGGGCTTCTTTTGGAGTACCGGATCTTATTGGTTATCATGATTCATGCGGATTATTCATGGTTGAGCTTAAAATAGCTAGAGGTCCAAAAATATCATTTTCTCCCCACCAAAAACTCTGGCACTATACACATACAAAAAGGAACTTTATTCTTATTGAAGAGCCTCTTGCTCATTCAATAAAACTTTATCAAAGCTCCACGATCAACGGTCTGCTATCCGACCACCGCGAAACGCCATGCTTGGCGATTGACGATTGGGCCCACATTCAGCGCTTGTTGCTTGACGCTTCGCTTGACGCTTGACGCTTGGCTTGAGGCTTGGGGCTTGTGGCTTAACGCTCATCGCTTGACGCTTCTGGCTTGAGGCTTGTGGCTTGTGGCTTATACCATCCTCCAGGTGGCTGATTCTCTTCATTTAATTTTTTAATTAATTTGCTTAAAGTTGTAGTTGGCGCACGCCCGCGGCCGTCCGTCGGCAGCTTTGGGCTAATGGCCTTCTTCACGTGTGAAGCTTTTCTAGTGTTTACCATAACTAATATTTTTAATTTCTTTGTTCCAGCATGCTCTACAATCTCGACACTTGCCGCCTTGATTAGGGGCTGGGCAGCTGGGTTTCCCATCAGTTACCACCGTTGAAGAATGGGACCAGGCGTTGCCTGCTGGTTTGTCAACCTTGGATCCCGATAACCTGATGATCATGTTGTCCGGAACCGCTTCAGGGTCCGGCAAGTACTGACGCTCTTGTGTTGGCATCCAGTGCTTAGTGTCCGGAGTTTGACGTGCTACTTCTAAAATTTTTGCCATATGCTCGACGCTTTGAACGTCGCCGGCGTCGTGCCATCTAAACCATTTTTGATTTTTAATTTTTGCCGCCATCGCTTCAACCCATTTCGGGTGTTTGATAGCGTCCAGTCTTCTATACTGGGCCGCCTTGATTGCTGGATATCTTGTATAATTTCCTTTCATTGCATAACATCCAAAGCAAGGCGTGCCTTCAATCTTTGCAAGCTTCGCGCCAGTTTGACAGGCCCAAGCCGGAAGTGAATAACTAAGGCCTGGCATTTTTGAAGTCTTAGTAAATGAGTCTGTAATTTTTAAAGCTTCTTTTATTAACATATTATTATCCTTTCTGTTTACTCTTATATAATCCCATATCCTTAAATGTCAAGTATTTAATTGCTTGACGCTCGACGCTTGTAGCTTGTGGCTCGTTGCTTAGTTTCCAGCGTTTCGCGCTTCAGGTCCTTGAAAAACTTTTTGCAGCTCTTAACATAGGACCGCGGGAGGTGATTGTGATTTGTTATAAAATAATGTGTAAGATCTCGATGTTTAATTCTCATATTTATATCCTTTCTAATTCTTATATAGTCCCATATTCTTAAATGTCAAGTACTTAATTGCTTGACGCTCGTATCTTTTAATATTTTCTTTGCTAATTAGAATCATTCTAAACTGCTCGACGCTTGACGCTTCGCGCTGCGTGAAGCTTGGATTCATATAACCGGTCCCACTCGATGATCAGTCGACTTAGCAGGACCGGTAAAACTCCACCTATGAAGAGGCCCGCCAGAGGCGTGACTTACGATCGGTTGTTTATCATTTTACTGGCCCTTTTTTATTCGGGGCGGGCCAGCCTTATCCCACTCTAGAAAATTTCTAGGTATCATAAATTCTTTGATCAGTTGGTGTGACTACGTAGGCGGGGATCTTATTACGCGTTATACAATCCCAAATCCGTCCGGATTTCGCGACCTAAGTTATAGAGGTTAACCCTCAGTAAACACCATCCGATCCCAGATCTATTGTCAGCAAAAGCTGATCGGGTCAACCCGTCCAATAGATCAGGGATCAGTCCCGGAACTAAAATTAGCTTCTCACTAATCGATTGACCGGGAATCTCCGTACTTGCTTTTTCTGGTGCAAGTCCCATGATCACTTGAGTTTATATCGCCGTAGTGAACAAAAGGGCGAAAACAATTCAGGGGAATTTTTAGGGTATCCCCTGAACCTAAATTATTTATTTCACCTAAACAGAATAAATAACATAAAATAGTTATAAGATATTATGGGAACTAAGTCAAGCGTTAAATTAAAATAAATTTCTTTTTATTTGTTGACTTCTATTTACTTATAATGTATAATCCCAGATATAATCAAACAGAAAGAAGAATAAAATGAATATAGATAAACAATTTACAATTACTTATTATGCAAAAAAACATAGTAAGCATATTACAAGACGAGGCAAGTGGGATAGTATGTGTAGATATTTTACTACCAAACTTGGCAATGCGTGTATAACATATTTTGATGTTGACGCAAATAATTACAGGACTTGTTCAGGTAATTATAAAATAAGATACTAAACATTTGACAATGAGTGGGATTAATATATAATCCCACTTTATTATTAACCAACAAATAGGAGTGAGAATGTCTAAAATCAGAATGAATACCGAATTGAGAAATAAACTTTTCGGCAAGATAAAAAATGTCTTTGAGAATGAGGACACACAAGAAAGAGAAGATTACCTACAAGCAAGAGAGAATGTTGACAAAGAATATAAATCAACATTTGAACTAGCAAGACAAGTAGTTGAAAGATCATATCCACCAGAAGATGTTGCAACATTAAGAACATTTAAAAAGAAGTATGGACAACCTTGTGATGTTGTAGCCAAAGATAAATGTTTTTACTTTGCACACAATGAGGGTGTTGACGAAGATGGAGAAAAAACAGAAACTAAATCACACTTTGATTTTGGATTATTTGGCAATTTAAATGGTACTGAATATAGTAGTGATGATGGTAGAAAGTTTGCTTATGCTTATTTAAGAGAAGATTTAAAAGCATTGGACTTAAATCCTGATATCCTTGCACAGCATGATAAGAATGAAAACAATCCACACAAAACAAAACACGTTGATCTTAATGACAAAGCATTAGGCAAAACATCTAGCAATAGGTATGGTAGTGATAGTGATAGTGATAGTAATGGTATGACTAAAACATTTGATGACCAATTTAATCTTGATGTAATTGGAACTTCTTATTGTAGATCAAGAGCAATAGCTTGTACTCAAGATGAGTATAAAATCTTTTTGACATGGAGAAGTGCCAAAGGTCAAGTAGTCACTAAACATCAAACGTGGATTGATAGTATTGTTAAACAATGCGACCAATTAAAAATTGGATTGAAAGCATATAGATACTTAAGTGAGGGCATAGAACTTGCAACTGAACTTGGTATTGAAGTTGAAGAAAGTGAATTGATTAGATCAAATTCAACAGGTCTAACAATCTACAATCCAAGCAATCTTGCAAGTATGATTAAAGGCATGAAGAATAACAGACCTTTAACAGTTGCAGAAAAGATACAACAAAGAGAGGCATATAATAAAGCAAATTAACACTTGACAGTAAGTGGGATTTAATATATAATCCCACTTATACTAACTAACAGAAAGAAGAAAAAATGACACAATTAAATACATTAGAAAACTTAAACAGACAAATAAGAATAGCAGATGTTATTAGCACATTAATGACACAATCTACTAAATTGATTGAAATAGTAAATGACAATCAAAAAGAGATTAATAGATTAAAAAAAGAATCCGATCAATTAAAAGATAACAAACAACGATTATTTGAAAAAGATGATGTTGAAAATGAACTTTTTAAAGGGGGTAAATAATGGAACATTTAATATATGAACTATCATTCTTTGGAATGATAGTTATTCTAATAGGTTTAAGATTATGGAGTGATAAAAAATGACACAATTAAATGATGAACACTTTGAAGTAATAGAGAAAAACAAAGTTGAACGATACGAACGACAGAAACTAACTTACCTTGAAGATAGAATCAAGACTCTAGAAACTGCAATTGAAAGCCATGCTAAAATCTTAGCTAGATTTCAAATGACTGAGGGAGATAACTCATGACCGACAAAGTTGATAGTGCAATTTACATTTATGATGTTGAGTTTGATAAGATTAAAACAATTAAGCTTAAAACATTTTTAACTAGAGTTAATCATACATTAAGAAATGAAAACCAGATTTACTTTGCTTTAAAAAATGACGCAA
>Ga0209709_10004762_pt1 | contig 10827 bp, 13 predicted proteins | sample ArcticOcean_MG_C_2_FD_187435 | JGI IMG/M metagenome (GOLD analysis project Ga0209709, IMG submission 187435) | Marine microbial communities from western Arctic Ocean - ArcticOcean_MG_CB4_136 (SPAdes) (version 2) | ecosystem: Environmental > Aquatic > Marine > Oceanic | place: Arctic Ocean...
CCGAGAGGTATTTCGGAATCTACTTGGGCGATACATTAATATCCTTTCTGTTGTCGCCCTTGTGGTAACTAAAAGGAGAACTATGGATTATTTATATATAAACAATAAAGGTAAATATGAGAGGTTTGAGAATAGAAAAGAACTTAAAAAAACATTGTTCTTTTTATTTGCTTTAAGTCTTTCAGTTATATCAATAGGTGTATTATATTTAATGACGAATTATATTTAGACCTGTTAAATCAGTTTTAGATGTAATTTCTCTAAAAGTATAATGATGTGCTAAAACATATGCGTCTTGGTGTTGTTTTAATTCCATTAGAGTATGTTGAACTCTAGGAAAATTAGGTTTCTGATCTATAAAAGTAAAACCAGCAAAACAACCAAAAGGACTATGATCGCTTTGTAATTTAACTTCTAAATCAGTAATCACAAAATCAATTTTATGAACAGGTTTTTCTCTTTTTACTTTCTTTTTAAACAACTCATTAAATCCTAACATTATTTTTTATCTTTATTTAATCCACCTCTAAATATTTGTGTTCCTTTAATTCCAAAAATACTAGCCACTACCAGAATCCAAAGATTGGTAAACCATTTTGGAAGATTAGCAAAGTGTTCAAAAAACAGATTTACCTTTTCCATAGCTTGTGGATTATCACTAAAAGTAGCCCAAGCTAAAACCAAAATAGGGATACTTAATAATCCCAAAACAAATTCATCCTTGTAATCGTTCTGTCTAGCTTCTAATAGCTTTCCATTATATTCTAATTCACCACGTGCTTGTTTCTGTGCTGTTAATAAAGCAGCATCAGACATTGCTTGTTTTGTTCTTTGTTTATTTTGATATATATGGCTTCCTGTTTTCAAAGCCATTTTTGCTAACCCAAACCACATTATATTAATTCCTTTATATTTGTGTTGTAACGAATATTAGTATTGACCAATAAAAAAAGAAGAATAGATAAAGAAAAAAAAAGTGCATAATTGCATCGTGTAATAAACCCATTTTTCATAATTTACAATAGTTCCTTTCCCAGTTTGGCATAATGAATAATCTTGTCATATCGTTCCTTATCTGTTTCGCCATCTTTCTTTCTTGTTGCATACTTCACAATATTGCCATCAATAAAATTAAGATTATTGGCTACAATATATTCAATAGGTTGGATTGTATTTTTAAGGTAGTGCAATCCACCACTTTGTTCTTCTAAAGCACTCTCTGTCGCTGTGTGTTCTTTTAAAGTACCATTTTTGTTCACTTTATATCTCCAATCCAATTTCCTTTACTATTTAATATCATAGGAAGAAGTCTAGGAATACCATTATTTATGATACCACAACCCATAATAAACCTAGTTCTAAAGTTTTTAGCATAAGCAAAAGCCATATGTTTTTGTGCTGCAAGGCATCCCACGTTCATAGCAAAGAATAAATTATCAGGATTTGCCCAATAGCTGATAACAAACTTAGTATGATAATGACCTTGAACAGCACTCATACCCATTGTTTGAGATACTTTTAATACATCAGCACTTCTTCCGTGAGTAAAAAAGCATCGTTGCTTATTAGACATAGTAAGAGTTAAATCATCAACCCATTTCCATTTCTTTGTACCTAAAAATTCTCCATAATCTTTTAAGAAATCTCGACTCAATCCATATTTTAAAGCACGTCTATAAACTAAACTACTATGATTTGATTCTACTTCTACCATTTGAGGAAATATAGATTCTAATTCTTTAACATATTCTTTTGATCTTTTTAATTCATCTCCAGCAGACATTAAATCTGGATCGTGAGTGTGCATATTGATTGCGTGGAAATCTAATAGATCGCCAATGTTGACAATGAAGTCTGGCTTAAATTCTTTTTTAATTTGTTTTAAAAATTTGAAACTATCTTTGTGATGATAAGGAATATGTAAATCTGAAATTATTAAAATTGAACGATACATTTATAACGTGTATCGTAAAAATTAAATTATTGCAATACTACGACAAGAAGTTGGGTTGTTGCGATCAAACATATAGTCCACATAACTTTTTCCATTCTAGCAACTCGACAAGCTAAATGTTTTATGTGGTTATCACGAAGAACAGAAATATCTTTAGAGAGAAGTTTTATCTTACCCTCTAATCTAATAATTGATTCTCTGTTTTTTGTTTGTGTCGTCATTATTCTACTACTTCTCCTTTTTTCCATTTCATTTCAGGAAGTCCATTACTATACGATTTTCCATCAAATGTTAATACTTGTTTTCTGTTTGCACCTTTTTCATTATAAGAAACGTGACACCAACCAGCTTGTCCATCATCAGGTTTATAAAACTCTAATATTAATTGGTCAAAATCGCAGTTAGCTTCTACCCAATAAGCCACTTGAATATTTGCAACTCCAGCTATTTCAAAATCAACAGCTTGTCCTTTAGTATGTTGTGATGAGTCTGATGAACCTAATTTACGATTAACTTCTAATGATCTAAAACCACTATTAATGGTAACTGGTTTATCAAACTTTGCTCTAACTGGTTCAAGTATTTCATAGCATAAGTTTTCTAAATTTTTAACATCTCCACTATGAGGAGTGTTGTTAATTCCATTTCTTGCGGCTATTTGAGATTTGGTAAATTCTTTTAATTTAAAATGTTTAGATAATTGCATTGATGAACTCCTTTAAGGTTTACCTTGCGTTACAAGGTACTCCATTTGAATTGACGAATGGTGCTTCTGCCCAAGCCAGATAGATATAATTTCCACCTGAACCATTTGTTTCACCACCACTTTCTCGACATTTAAAACCATTAGATAAAAAATCTAATTGATGGTCTGACGAACCTGTTTGTTCTGCTTCGTTACTATCTGGTGAAAGAAATTTAGTTACTTCATTAAATGGATTTATTTTATTATCCCACATATTCCAACCATCTGATCCATCACGTTTTTTAATAATAACGAATGCTGGTTTAAATCCTGTATAAACAAATGTTCCATTGTCATTTGCATTTCCAATGTAAGATCCAAATTTCGAAAATCCTTGAATACTTCTAAAACAATAAGCAATATGAGTGTTTGCACTATTTACTTCACTTGTATTACTTATAGAAAATGTAGTAGAATTTGGAACTGCTCCACCAAAATAAGCATTAGTAAATATTGCGGCTGTATTATTTAAAACTAATACTCCACCCCAATTAGAAACAATATTATTGCCACCAACTATCCAACCATTAGTTCCGCCAGTAAGCATTTTTATAAATATCATATCAGGTGCAGATCCCAATCCATGCAGAACAGTTCTTGTTGCTCCTGTGCTTCCTGTATATTTTACTATAGACATTCCTGCCGCTTGACTAATTGAATAAGCACTTGGAGTTATATCTGCACTTCCTGAAATTCCTGATGTAGTTCCAGCTTTCCAACACCAAGCTGCAAAAGTATTAGTATTATTATTAGACCTACCAGCAGTACCGAGTGTAAATCCATCTGAAGTAAAGGCTTTTAAAGAACCTGTATCAGTTGCTTCAGCGGCATTAGTATCAGCAAATAGATATTTTGTTGCTGTACGAACAGTATCAAATAAAACGTGATTTTCAGCCGAATTACGTTTTTTTATCCAAACAAAATCTGGAGCCATATCTTCAGCACCATCTAAAGTAATAGCAGTATCATCAGTTCCATTTCCAGTATATAATTTTGTTTGAAAGTGTGCTTCAGAATCGTCTATTGGTGTATAAGCCATTATCCATACTCCGCTAGGTTTTTGGTACATAGTGCCAAGAAATCTTTACTTGCACTATCAAATGTTCCTGTACTAGGATTGTATTCAAAATTTCCATAGCCGTTAGCATCTGCATTTCCTGATGAAACTGCCGTACCAGAAAAACTGCCATTACCAAAATTACAATGCCAAATAGAATCATCATGATGTCTATCTCCAACACAGAAAAAGTAATTACCTTTAGTGGTACTTGCAGCGGCTGTTATTGAAATTCCTGTTCCTGAATTTTGTATTGTGCCATTTATACCGAAATATAATTTGTTTGCGTTTAAATCTAAATAAACGCCTAAAATATCTCCACCTGAAAAAGTATTTCCATAAGATACTATATCAATTGAAGCATCATCATTCTTTCTATAATTTCCAGTATTGTCATATCCATAACCAGTTTGCGTACTACCAAGATAACTGCCAGCAGCTGGTCCTTTTGTATCTGCTACTCCTATTTGACTATAGATAGAATAAGTTGAACCATCTAATAATGCCTCAAAATACCATAGACCTTTATTTACTCCAATTGTTGACATAGTATAAGTTTCAGAAGCATCAGTTGTTGTAATAGTATTGTTGCCTTCAGAAAAACCATGAGCTGGAATATAATTCTCTAAAGGATTCATCGTACAAAAATTATTCGTTGGTGTATCGGTTGCTTGATCTGCTGCGACTATATTAACTTCCGCCCAATCTGTTCCACCATTGGCATCATTTCCAAGATTTGCTGAATCTTCAAAATCTAAATAAAATCCGTTGTTGCCAAAAGTTAATCCTGAAACATCTTTTGGTTTCCATATTGTCGGACTATCTTCATCGTATTCTCCAAAGTCTGAAGCGGCATAAGTTTGTCCATCACACATAACTACTTCAGCCATATATCCATCAAAATAAGATGCAGATATAGCTGTTCCAGCAGCTTGACCAACACTATGTGCTACCGCAGAATTAATTAAACTATCAGTATTAACTGCAACATTTGTTTCAGTACCAAAGAGGGTTTCTTCTACTCCATTAACGTATATCTTCATACGATCTCCAGCAGTTGCATTTCCAGAATCGTAAGTAAAAACTAAATGATACCAAGCTGAAGGATCACGAAAAACTCTAGTTGTCTTATATTTTGCTGTTAACCCCCCATGCCACATTTGCCATTCTATTGCACCAGCAGGACTATCAGAAAATCGTATTATATCTCCATTCGAATCGCTTGAAGCAGCGGTAAATAGTGTCATTTCAGCACTTAGAGCAGTTCCTCTTTTAACCCACATAGAAAGAGTAAATTTATCGGCATTGGTAGGAGTGCCTAAAGTTCTAGTTATTTCAGCACTATCCCCATCATTAAACCGACAGGAATTGGCTACTTCAAATCCCCCCCCTAATGCTGATGCTACGTTTCCTGATGGAATTGTTGGTAAAGGCATTAACTCTCCAATGTTGGTAATTCACCTAATGGTCTTGATTGCACACCATCTGTTGTAGTGTAAGTATATAAAGTTTCTAAAGCTGGAGTATTTGATGCGTTAGTAATTGCAGTTTCCATTTCATCAGCTTTTGTTCTAACTGATGCTCTGTATGTTGTAATTGAACTTGGTACTTCTGTTCCAGCATCTGATTTTCTAGTAATGTACCAATCAGTATTTTGTAATAGTACAGAAACTTCTAATTTAATATTTTGAATTAAATTGTATTTTAATCCTCTAGCAGCAACTTCTCCCTCTGTACCTTTTCCATCTGTTTCGTCTTGTGCTGTAAATAAAGTATCTGCGTGTGCTTTAGGTGTAGCTGATCCATAACTAGCTGTTACAGTATCATCAGCAAAAGCAAAAGTTTGATTGGTGTTAATATACCATTGTTCATCTTTTTTATTACTGTTGTCAAAAACCACTTCATAAAGTCCAATCGCTTCTCTTTCTGCGTTACTCCATCTAAAAGAAAATATGTTTCTTGAATAACGAGTATCTCCAATAACCATACCTTTTGGATTGTTAATCATTTTTACTATTGCGTTATCTTCTATTAATGCCCACATATTTTAACTCTCACTTAAATTTAAAGTTCTACCTACTTCTTGCCAAATTGCTCCATTGTATCTGAATACAAAAATGTCAGTTTTTGCATCTGTGTCTGTTGTAGTAGGTTCAGTTGAAGCCGCAAATTCGAATACTGTGTTCCAAGCAATAGTATGTGCTCCATTGTAATTAATTTCTAAACAAACAAATGCTCCCTCTACTCCATTACTTGGTGCAGAGAAAGTCGTATTTTCTGTTGTTATGTGTACTGCGTTAGATTTAGCTTGTGCATCCCAAGCCACAGCATTTGAAGATGATGTTAATGCTTGTTGTGGAACATAAGCCATATCATTAAACTTAATTGCACCAGTTCCATTTGTTGTTAAATCTATTGCTCCATTTGCTCCATCTGTAATTTGAATTGTTCCAGAGTTAGTTCCATTATTGGTACTTAAAATTAAATCGGTTGTTCCACCTGTTGTTACAGTTAAAGTTCCAGCACCATTTGAACGTAAAGTTGCAGCAGCACCACTATCTCCTACTGATACAGTATCTCCAGCAAGAACAACATCTCCTGTTCCTTTTGGAGTTATATTAATATCAACATTTGTTTCAGTACCAGAAGCTGATAAAGTAGGACCAGCACCAGCTGCCGCATTAGCTATTGTAAATTCATTAACAGCACTTCCAGTTTCAGTAAATTTTAAAAGTTCTAAAGTTCCATCGCCTATGTGATTTCCATTAACATCTAACATTCCACCTAATTGTGGAGAGGTATCTCCAACTAAATCAGCAACAACTGTACTATCTGACCAATCAACTGTGTTTGCTGTTGTATTAATAGTTCCTAAAAGAATATCAGCCGCACCATCATAAAATTTTAAAAGATGTGCAGTCGCCGCACCTGAAGTGTCTAACCAAATCGTTCCAGCTACTGCTCCACTCGGTCTTGATGATCCTGAATTACAAGTATTAATAGCAGACAAAACATTGTTTAAATCTGTTCTTACGGTTGGAAAAGATGCGTTTGCTATGTTATAATCGTGTTGTGCCATAATAATTTCTTATATCCCTTTTAGTACCCTTTTGCAATATAATCAAATACTTTTGATACTGCTGATCCACTTGAATTTTTAAAGGTTACATTAAACGAATTAATAGTTTTTGTATCTACCAAGAAAAAATCCCCAGTTGCCATTCCTTGTCCTGTAATTCCAACTGCATAATTAACAGTTTTATAAGGGTTTGTAAATGTAACAGTTTTAGTTCCAGCACCAGAAGTTATATCATTTCCACTAAATATTCTATCTTCCATATCTATTGTAATTGTTACTGCTGATACAACAGGAGTTGAAGCTAAATCACTTGAAGTTAAAACAACTCTAAATTTAAAATATCTTGCTGTGTAATTTCCTATAACAAAATTTTGAAAAGCTGTGTATGTAGAGTTGTCATCACTTGTTGCAATCTCAATATGTGCATTAGAATTAGATGGTGTATCTCCATCAAATGCAGAAGAAGCAGAATCAAATAATCCTGTTCTATTATCAAATAAATCGTCTGGGTCATCAGAAGTTTGTGTTAAACTAGCTGTAAGTCTGCAAGTATGTTTAGCACCTATATCAACTACATCTGCAAATAAATAATTACCACTTGCATAAAAATCTGCATTAGCAATACCTGAATCAAAGAATCTAGTTGTTTCTGCATCAAACAATCCACTTGCTGCATCAAATAATTCTGAAGAATCTAATCTTAAAGTGTCATCTACTATTGCTGTATTAGTTAATGTTCCACCAAAAGTAGGGTGTTCTGATACTGATGTTATTGTATTAAAATTTTGAATTGATGTAACATTAGAAATAATTCCTGTGGAATTAGAACTAAAGTTGGATAATTTGTCAATGGCTTTTATAAGATAAGTTCCTACCCTTGCTGGTACGTTAATTGAAGTTGCTGGTCTTGATACTTTTTCAACTAAAGATACAGAGTTTGCCCAATCTGCTGTTCCATCTGTTAAAGAAGAAAACCTCACTTGATAATATGCGAGGTCGAGGTCACTTATTTGTGCCCAAGATAAATGTGCTTCTTGTCCTAAAATATTACAAGAAAAATCTTCTACATCACTAGGTGGTTCAATAGCACCTATTATTGTTCTTGTTGCTGTTACATAAGTTGAACTAACTCCTAAACCATTAACTGCTTTAACTCTTACATTATAAATTTTTTGGTCAATTACATTTAAGACTCTATGATTTAAACCTGAACCTTGTGCATAAATAATATAATCTGAATCGGTACTTAATTTATATTCCACTTGGTAATAGTCCACAAATTTATCGGTACTAGCACCTATCGTTACATTTAAAGCTACAATTACAGTTCCATCATTATATTCAATTAATTCATCATCTAAAGTAACACTTGCTGGTGGTTGAATAACAAATGGATTAGGAAGTGTTGTAGTAGGTGTTGCTGCTACTTGTGTTTTAGTTGCCCAAGTAAAGTGTGCATCTTGGTGAGAAATTAAAGATAATCCTATTGTATAATCTTCTAAGAAATCTATACCTACTACTCTCATATTTTTTGCCGAGAATCCAATACTTGCATGAGTAATCGCCACTATATCTCCAATGGCTAAATCATAAGCATCGCCACTACAATTAATACTTAATTTTAAAGCATCTCTTGAACGTCTTAATATGACCTCTGCCATTTCTAAAGCTTGATATGGACTCGTAATTGTTTTCATGGAAAATCTTCCCTCTAATAAAAAACCACCATCAGCAGTTTTCATTGTTGCGTGTTGATCTGCTGACGTATAAGCACTATCATCTACTTCTGGCCATTGAACTTCATCTACTTGATAATTCCTTGCTGGATTAACAAATGAAATTATAACTCTGTTGTATTTGGAATTTTTATCTTCACTTTGTAATGAATAGCCACCTATAATATCATCTTCGGTTAAAGTAATAGAAGCTGATCCTGTTGTTTCAATAAGTAATTTATATTTTCCACTAGCAAAAGGTAAATAACCACGACACCCATTTAAAAGTTCTCTCACATTGTCTATAATTTTTTTTGAAGTATCTAATACCGCATTGCAATCTAAAATATCAATAGCGGTTGCTGATCCATAAGGAGTAACGTCAGTATCACAAACTCCTGAAGCTGTATAAAAACTTGGAATATCAATATCCCCAATCGCTAAACCTTTTCCATATCTTGCGTTTGTTAAATAATCTAATAAGCACCAAGCTGGATTATCAGAGTGTGCTGCTGTTTGTGCTACTGAACTTGAATTATAAGCAACTACTTTTTTACCTTGAACAATCGCTTGAACTTTTGGTATTCCACGAAATGCGTCTTGATTCCAAGTAAATCGTAAACCGATATAACATAGCCCAGATAATTTATGTGTTGATCCCCAAGAACTTAATGTTGATAATAATGATGATGCACTTTGTCCATCAGTTCCATAATGAGGTTCAACTGTAATTAAACTTGCTGAATCTTTATAAAAATTACTATCTCCACTTCCAACTGTTCGTTGTTGATTGTCAGATAAATCTCCTGACCAAGTAACTGTTTTGTCATCAATAATAATAGAAGTTATATCGTTAATTTCTCCCTCTGCCATAACAATAGCCATATATAAATAAGTGTTATCTGTTCCACTTGTTTCCATAAACACTCTAGTTCCACCCACCATTCTTGTTCCATAAATAACAGGAATATTTGCGTCATTAGATTGTTTATTTAATAAAATACCTTTTTCATAAGTATCAAATTCACTATCTCCAAAATCAGGTACTTGTGGTTGAGGAATTAACCAAGATAAAAATGTTGTTATAATTTTAAGAGGTGCTTTAAATATTTGTGTTATGCTTTTCCAAAATCCCATTATGATCTACCCCATTTAATATCTTGAACTGTTTGACTACTAAAATTCATACCTACATCTGCACTAAAGAATCTTTGTTGAGATATGTTATTTGTTTTTCTTCCATTTTCTTTTTCAAAATCTGCCCAATGTGAAACTATCCTTAATGTTACACTACTATCTTCACCAGATTCAGATATTCCAAATGTATCAATCGTGCCTTTATACAAAAGAAATGGATCAGCAATTAAAGCATTACTATCATTTAATAGACCACGATAAATCGTAACACTATCATTGACTACATTTTCATTTAAGCACGTTGAGATAAAAGTTTGACTTGCACCAGACAAAGTTAAGTCTAGGGATTGTTTGGCAATATCGGTTTCTTCTGTAAAAGAAGAAATAGCCATTATAAAACTAGAAGCTAAATAAGTAACTGACCCCCCTGATATAGATGAAGTTAAAGGGTAGGAGCAATCTGTAAGATGAACAGGAGTAGCAAAGCCGATAGTGATAAGATGAACTGGCCGTATATCATTTGTTGCTAGTTCCGTCTTTACTGATGATGTTAAGCTTCTCGTCATATTTCTCGTAAGTTGTTCTAATTAGTTTTTCATTTCCTTTTAACACATTAAATTTACATTTACTATTTGGCTTTTTATGTTCTTTTAAATCATTTAAGTGAATATTAATTTCGCTTTCATCTACAATGACTTCTGCTGTGGCATCTACATTGAGATAATGCCTGATTAAATATTTCATTACAAAGCTTCTTCAACATCAAATTGGTATTCGTAATAAAGGTTTCCATCTTTATCAGCACCATTCACTCCAAATTCTTGCATATCATTTGTTAAATAAACTGTAAAAGGAACATTGTCATAAACAACTACTGAATCATTTGCTAAAGCAGTAATTAAAGGCGGTTCGATTGTAACTGTTGCAGCATTACTTGAACTTGTTACATCTGCGACAACCATATAAACTTTAGTATGTGATGCAAACTTTATAAAATCTCCAGCTTTAAATCTTCCAGAACCATCTGCACCAAAAGCATCCATAGCAATCGTTGTATCTCCAACTGCGTGAACACCATTAACTAATACAGTTCCAGCTTCATTTCCTCTAGCATCTTCAATCTCTGGTGGGATAATAGTA
>Ga0209709_10004764_pt1 | contig 10826 bp, 13 predicted proteins | sample ArcticOcean_MG_C_2_FD_187435 | JGI IMG/M metagenome (GOLD analysis project Ga0209709, IMG submission 187435) | Marine microbial communities from western Arctic Ocean - ArcticOcean_MG_CB4_136 (SPAdes) (version 2) | ecosystem: Environmental > Aquatic > Marine > Oceanic | place: Arctic Ocean...
CGTAGGGACAAAATAAATATATTATTATTATTATTTTGGATATAAAAAATATTTTTTTATTCATAAATTTTATTAAGTGAATCTGTAAACTATGTTATAAGTATTTATGTTCAAAGGATCAAATGTTGCTTTAATAACTCCTTTTAAAAATAATAAGCTTGATATTGATGCTTATATAAAATTTATACATTTTCATATGGATAATGGTACAAATGGACTTGTACCTGCTGGCACCACCGGTGAGTCTCCTACGCTTAGCCACAAAGAACACCAACAAGTTATAGAATTGTGCATTAAAGAAAGTAAAGGTAAAAATACTGTTATTGCAGGCACTGGTTCGAATTCAACTGAAGAGGCAATCTCATTAACGACCCATGCTGAAAAAGCTGGAGCAAATGCCGCTTTAATTGTGACACCTTATTATAACAAACCTACACAAGAAGGCCTTTACCAGCACTATAAAGCTATAAATGACAAATGTGGAATACCTATTTTAATTTATAATATACCTGGAAGATCTGTAATTGACATGTCAGTTGACACAATGGCAAGATTATTTGAATTAAAAAATATAGTTGGCGTTAAGGATGCAACGGGTGATTTAGATAGAGTGGATCAACAAAGAAGTAAAATGGGTGATGAGTTTATTCAATTAACAGGCAATGATGATAATGCATTTGAATTTAATAAAAGAGGTGGAGTAGGTGCCATTAGTGTAACAGGTAACATAGCCCCAAAACTTTGTTCGCAGTTTCAAAAATTTTCTATTTCTAAAAATGATAATGAAAAAAAGGAAGCTGAAAAATTAGATAAAATTTTACAACCAATTCATAATTCATTGTTTATTGAAAGCAATCCAAGTCCGGTTAAGTATGCAGCTAAACTTTTAGGCTTATGTGAAGATGATGTAAGGTTGCCTTTAGTTAAAGTTACTGAGCCCACAAAAAAAGCGGTTAAAAAAGCTCTAGTATCAGCCAATCTCCTTTAATGAATAAAAAAACCAAACCTGGTTTAAAAATTATTTGTTTAAATAGAAAAGCTAGTTTTAATTATTTTTTTGAAGACTTAATTGAAGCAGGTATCGTTCTCAAGGGATCAGAAATAAAATCTATTCGTGATGGTAAGGTTAATATTGCAGAATCTTATGCAGTTGAAAAAAATGGTGATATTTTTTTGGTAAATTCACATATAGCTTCTTATAAACAGGCTAGTTATTCAAATCACAACCCCACAGATGAAAGAAAATTATTATTAAACAAAAGAGAAATTAATAAACTTATTGGAAAAATTCAAAGGGACGGTTTTTCCTTAGTACCAACAAAAATGTATTTTAAAAAAGGTAAGGCAAAAATTGAAATAGCTGTTGCGAAAGGTAAAAAACAATACGATAAAAGAGCAACTAAAAAAGATAGAGATTGGAATCGTGATAAAGCAAGATACTTTCGAAAACCGAGCTAAAATTGCTTATTTAGCTATTGGTTCAAATTTAGGTAATCGAATACATAACATTAATATCGCAAAAGCCAAATTAGAATTGCAAAATGTTAAGATTATTAAATGCTCAGGTAATTATGAAAGCTTGTCATGGCCTAAAATTCAGAACCCTAAGTTTATTAATATTGTGATTAAAATTGAAACTTTGTTATTACCAGAAAAACTTTTAATAATATGTAATAAAATTGAAAATGAATTAGGTAGGACTAAAACTTCCAAAAATGAACCAAGAACCTGTGACATTGATATAATAGATTTTGATAATAAAGTTTATAAATCTACTAAAAAAGATCATCTAAATTTACCTCATCCAGAGTTAACTAAAAGAAACTTTGTTTTATTGCCACTATATGAAATTTCAAAAATATGGAGACACCCAAAAACTAACGTAAAAATTAATGAATTAATAAGTTTATTAAATGTTGATGATTTAAATGCTATTAAACATGTCTAAATTAATGATATAATAGAGCATGCTTAAATCAGATGATTTAATTAACAAAATAAAATCTTATAATAAATTTTTAAACCCAGAAACATTAAATAAGGCTTATAATTTTGCAATAAAAGCACACGCAAATCAAAAAAGAGATTCTGGTGACCCATATTCAATTCACCCTATAGCTGTAGCTAATATTTTAACTGATTTAAAATTAGACAGTGCAACGATTACTACTGGCTTGTTACATGACACTATAGAAGATACCCATGCAACTTATGAAGTCATTAAAAAAGAGTTTGGAGAAGAAGTTGCTGATTTAGTAAATGGAGTTACTAAGATTTCAATTTTTGAAAACCAAGCTGCTCAAAATTCAAAAGCTGAAAATTTTAGAAAATTGATTCTAGCTACGTCAAAAGACATTAGGGTTCTATTGGTTAAAATAGCTGATCGGCTTCACAATATGAGAACAATTGATGCAATAAACAACATTGAAAAAAAAGAACGTATAGCAAAAGAAACTATGGAAATTTATGCACCTTTAGCTGACAGAATGGGCATGCATAGAATTAGAGATGAATTAGAAGATTTATCTTTTAAAGTTTTGAACAATAAAGCTAGAGAACTAATTAATAAAAGATTAGCTGAAATAAAAGATGATAATGTTAATAGTTTTAATTCTATCTCTTATCAATTTAGTTCCTTACTCAAACAACACAATCTAAATGCTGAAATTATCGGAAGAGAAAAAACTCCCTTTTCAATTTGGAGAAAAGTTCAAAAAAAAAGAACTTCTCTTGAACAGATTTCAGACATTATAGGTTTTCGAGTTATTCTTGAGAGCACTGAGGATTGTTATAAAGCACTCGGCATTTTTCATAAAGAATGGAATTGCATTCCTGGAAAATTTAAAGATTATATTTCGTCACCTAAAATTAACAAATATCAATCTTTACATACTTCAATTATTGGACCAAATAGAAGACCAATTGAAATACAACTTAGAACTTTACAAATGCATGAATTTGCGGAAAGAGGTATTGCCTCCCATTGGAAATATAAATCTTCTGAAAAATTTAACTCATTAACCTGGAAAGAATATGATTGGCTAGCTGATTTAGTTGAAATTATTGATCGTAATGAAAACCCAGAAGATTTTTTTGAATATACAAAACTTCAAATGTTTCAAGAAAATGTTTTTTGTTTTACTCCAAAAGGTTCTGTAATAAAACTTCCAAAGGACGCAACACCCATTGATTTTGCATACGCTGTACATACAAAAATTGGCAATAACACTATAGCTTGTAAAATTAATGGTAATGATAGTGAATTACAAAGCATACTTCATAATGGAGATGTTGTAGATATTATTACTTCTAAAAATAAATCACCTTCTTTACACTGGATTCCTGTTACAAAAACTGGAAAAGCAAGATCGGCAATTAGAAAATACTGGTATAAAAAAGGAGAAGAAAAAGCCCAAAGAATTAAAAAATATAACACAACCCTATGGATGTCATTACCTGATAAACCAGGTAAACTGGGTGAAGTCACAACCTTATTAGGAAGTCATAAGCTTAACATTTCTAGTGTAGAAATGAAGGAAAAAACTAAAGATTATATTAATTTTAGATTTAATTTGATTATTAATGATTTGAAGAACTTTACATATTTTATTAGTGAGTTAAAACAAAAAGAGATAAAATTTAAAATCATTAGACATGAAGACAACTGGTTAAAGGAACGAAATGCTTTCACACAAAAAATCTTTAAATATTTTAAAAAAAACTAATGCCCTTCTAGAAGGTCATTTTGTATTATCTTCAGGACTTCATTCATCTAAATACATACAATGTGCAAGATTATTGAGCTATCCACATATTGCAGCTAAAATTTGTTTAGATTTATCCAAAAAAATTAAAAAAAACTTTAAAAAAATTGATTTAATTTTAGCACCTGCAATGGGAGGTATTATTATTGGTTATGAAGTAGGTCGATTACTCCATAAAGAAACTATATTCTGTGAACGTGTAAATGGCAGATTTAAATTAAGACGTGGATTTCATATAAAAAAAAATTCGAAAGTATTAATAATTGAAGATGTAATAACGACTGGTAAATCAAGCTTAGAATGCGCAAAGTTAATTACTGAATCAAAAGCAGAATTAATTGGCTTTGCATCAATAATTGATAGATCTACAAAAAAAAGTTTAAAGATAAAAAAAAAAATAATTTCACAAATTAAACTCGAAGTACCAACTTATAAATATAATCAAATACCTAAAAATCTTAAAGATATTCCTATAACAATACCCGGCAGTAGATATATTAAATGAGAAGATTGGGTGTAAATATTGATCATGTAGCGACCATACGCAATGCAAGAGGTAACAACCATCCTGACCCATTATTTGCAGCCAAACTTGCTATGAAATACGGTGCAGATTCTATAACAATCCACTTGAGAGAAGACAGAAGACATATTAAAGATTTAGATGTTAAGATTCTTTGTAAGAATAAAAATATTCCTATTAATTTAGAAATTGGTTCAAATGAAAATATTTTAAAAATTGCACTTAAATACAAACCTGACTATGTTTGTATAGTTCCAGAAAAAAGAAAAGAAATAACCACAGAAGGTGGACTAAATTTATCCAGAAATAAAAATAAAATTAAAAGAATGATATCAAAACTTAACAAAAATAAAATTAGGACAACTCTATTCATAAACGCTAATACAAAAAATATTTTATTGGCTAAGAAACTTAATTCCGACTGTGTAGAACTTCATACTGGAAAATTAACTGATTTAATTAAATCAAACAAAAATTATTTTAATGAATTAAATAAAATTAAATCATCATCAAAACTTGCTAGCTCAATAGGTTTAGGGGTTCATGCTGGGCACGGAATAGACTTTAAGAGTATAAAAGTTCTCAACAAAATAAATGAAATTGAAGAATTTAATATAGGCCATTTTATCATTGGACAATCTATCTATGATGGATTTAAAATGGTAATAAAAAAATTTATTAAATTATCCAATAATTAATTTATGAAAATTGGTGGTACAGGAATAGATATTGTAGAAAATGCTAGAATTAAAAACGCTATTAAAAATAGTCAATTTATAAAAAGAATTTTCTCAAAAAAAGAAATTTTAAATTCAAAAAAAATTAAGAACAAAACATCTTTTTTTTCAAAAAAATTTGCTGCAAAGGAGGCATTAGCAAAATCTCTTGGTACAGGTTTTACTAAAGGTTTAAATTTTAATGATATTACCATTATTAATGATAAATTAGGAAAACCTTCCTTTTTGATTACAGATAAAATTAAGAAGTTAATAAAAAAAAGATTTAAAATTAGTAGGTTCAATTTCCTTCTATCTATTTCGGATGAAAAAAAATATTCTATAGCTATAGTAATTTTTCAAATATAATGAATATTAATAAAAATTTTTTAATAGAAAACTTTAAGAGTCTTTTTTATGCATTAGTTATAGCTATAATTATTAGATCATTTTTATTTCAACCATTTTATATACCCTCATCATCTATGGAACCAACTCTTTTAGTTGGGGACAGAATTTTTGTTTCAAAATATTCTTTTGGATATAGCAAACATTCTTTTCCATTTAGCCCACCTATTTTTAAAAATAGAATATTTTCAGCAAAACCAAACAGAGGTGATGTAATTGTTTTTAAAACACCATCCGACAATAGAACAGATTATATTAAAAGACTAATTGGAATCCCCGGAGATAGTATTCAATTTATTAATGGTGATTTATATATTAATAATAATCAAGTAGTAAAAACAATAAAATCATCCTCTGATATTATTTATTGTGGCAAAAAATCAATTCCTGTTAACACTTTTGAAGAAATATTACCTGATGGCAAAGTGCACAAATCTGTCTACGCTCAAAAATATACTTTTCAAAATTCTGATAAATTCACAGTACCACCTAAACATTATTTTTTTTTGGGTGATAATAGAGACTGCTCTAAAGATAGTAGATACCTAACAAGTGTAGGGTATGTTCATGAAAACAATTTAGTAGGTAAAGCACAAATAATTTTTTTTTCATCAGATTATAAAATTGGTAGTATATTAAAATTTTGGAAATGGAATAGATCTATGCGTGTAAATAGATTTTTTAAGAGTATTATATAATGTTTGCAAATTTTAAAGAATTAGAAAAAATAATAAATTATAAATTTAAAAATAATAAAATATTAACCAAATGCTTAACACATAAAAGTTATGATCCACTAAATAATAACGAAAAATTAGAGTTTTTAGGTGATAGAGTTTTAGGCTTAATTATTTCAGAAAAATTATTTAAACTATATCCAGATTACAATGAAGGCAAACTTGATAAAAAATTTGCATCATTAGTTAATAGAAAAAAATGTTTAGAAATAAGTAAAATTATTAATCTAGAAAAATTTATAATTACAGCTAATAAAGGGAAAAAAGTTGTTATTGAAAATAAAATTATATCGGATGCATGTGAAGCTTTAATTGGAGGAATTTATTTAGATACAGGTATAGAATCGACAAGAAAATTTATTTTAAAATTTTGGAATGAGTATCTAAAACAAGATGATTTAAATTTAATTGACCCTAAAACTAAATTACAAGAATATTCACTTAAAATATTCAAAAAATTACCAGAATATAAATTGTTAAGCAACACTGGCCCTAGGCATAAACCTTTATTTAAAATAGCTGTAAAACTATTAGATACTAAATTTGTGAGTGCCAGCGGTCACTCCAAAAAAGATGCCGAACAAAATGCTGCTAAACTTCTTCTAATGGATATAAAGTTATAATGTATTGGGATGATACTGGATATCTTTTATCCAACAATCGATATAATGAAAACTCATCTATCGCTGAATTTTTTACAGAACAACACGGCAAATGTAGTGGAATAATATTTGGAGCAACTTCAAAAAAAGTTAAAAGCTACCTTCAAATAGGTAACAAACTTTATATTAATTATAATTACAAAAATGAAAATAAATTAGGTTATTTTAAGGTCGAGATTATGACTGCTCATACCCCATTATATTTTGATAATTATAAAAAATTGTCATGTATTACTTCTGCAATGAGCCTAATAAAATTGTTCACTGCTGAAGCACAGGAAAATTATAAAATTTACTATTTAATGGATGATTTTTTTCATGTTTTAAATCAACTAGAATGGATTAAGGAATATATATTTTGGGAACTTAAATTGCTAAAACTTATTGGTTATGATTTACAATTATCAAAAATTGCAATCAAAGAAACATTAGGTGATAAAATTTCATATTATGTAAAATCAAAAATTGAAAAAAAAATAATTCCTAACTTTTTAATTGATTTAAATGATAAAAAAATAAACAATACATCATTATTAAGTGGATTAAAATTAATTGGAGATTATATGGAAAAAACTATATTGAAGCCTAATGATATTAATCATCCAAATACGAGAATTCATTTTATCAATTCATTAAAATAATTAGTTATATTTAAGTAAAAGTTTTGGAATTTTATTCGCATAATAAGTAACAATAGCATTAGCGCCAGCTCTCTTAAATCCTATTAAGCTTTCAATTATTGCTTTCTCATCGATAATTTTATTTTTAATTCCATTGGTAATTAAACTGTATTCTCCTGAAACCTGATATGCCAAAACAGGAATTTTAAAATTATTTTTTACTAAACTAATTATATCCAAGTAAGGTAAGCCAGGTTTTACCATAACCATATCTGCACCTTCCTTAATATCAAGAGCCACTTCTCTTAATGCTTCATTGCTATTTCTAAAATCCATTTGATAATTTTTTTTATCACTTTTTAATAAATTGTTAGATCCTACTGCATTTCTAAATGGACCGTAAAAACTTGAAGCGTATTTTACCGCATAAGATAGTATCTGAACCATTTTATGATTTTTTTTATCAAGTGCTTTTCTTATTTTACCAATTCTTCCATCCATCATGTCCGATGGTGCTAGTACATCGCAACCCATTTCAGCTTGTAGTAATGATTGCTTAATTAAAACATCAACAGTTTCATCATTTAAAACATAATTAGATTCTAATAGGCCATCATGGCCATGAGAAGTGTATGGATCTAGCGCAACATCACACATGATACCTATTTCATTTTTATATTTTTTTTTAATATATTGAATTGCTTTACATACAAGATTGTCTTCGTTTAATGCTTCAGATCCATAATCATCTTTTTTTGTTTTTTTTGTATAAGGAAATAGCGCAACCATTGGTATCTTGTTTTTTAAAGCGTTATCTATAATCATTCCGAGCTTATCTACTGTGTGCCTATAAATATCTGGCATAGTATTTATTGACTGAAGTTTATTTTTTCCATCAATTAAAAAAATAGGTAAAATTAGATCACTAGTAGAAAGGGTGTTTTCTTGTATTAATCTTCTAGACCAATCGTTTTTTCTGCTTCTTCTAAGTCTTAAATTAGGGTAATTACCTGTAATCATGTTTTAATTTATTTTTATAATGCGACAAATGTATTATACAAATATATATTAAAAAGGGTAAAAAATAATCTACATGACCATTGAAAATAAAAACATAATAAACTTAGATTTAAAAAAAGAAAAAAAAATTTTAGATTTTAGTGATTTTCAAAAGCAAAATATTCATTTTGATATTGGCAAATTACGAGATGCATATTATCAAATTGTTCAAACTAAAAAATTTGATGATGGCGGTGGTATAGCTCATTTTGGTGCTATTTCATTAACGCAAATTCCAGGAGACCCAGATTCAGTAAAAGGAAGTAAAGCAAGAGGTGTTTACTGGACAAAGCCTGATAAAACTGGAAAAGAAGTTTCTAGAGATGTTGAAATTGATGAATCTGCTTATTCTGAATTTATAAATGATTACCACAATACTTATTTTAAAGAAGTTTTTGATACTCTTTCATCTAAATATAAATTGGGAAGGGTAAGAATTTTACTGAAAGAACCAAGATCAACATTAAGTTGGCATAGAGACCCTGAACCTAGGTTACATATACCTATAATTACAAATCCTGGGTGTTTGATGGTTATAGATAACGTCGCAAAACATATGCCAGCAGACGGATCTGTTTGGGTTACAAATAATACAAAATATCATAATGCTTTTAATGGTGGTGAGGAAAATAGAATTCACCTAGTTGCATGTGTTTTGGATCACAAATTTAATTGATTTGAAAAAAATATTTATTTCATCTGATCATGCTGGATATAAATTAAAAGAATTAATTAAAATTCATTTAGATAAAAAAAAATTTAAATATATAGATTTAGGCCCAATGAATGATAATAAAGTTGATTATCCTGATTACGCTCATAAAGTTGCTAAAAAAGTTAAATCTAACAGTAATCACGTAGGTATATTAGTTTGCGGATCTGGTATGGGCATGAATATTACTGCAAATAAACACAAAAATGTACGAGCTGCGCAATGTTTTAATTTTAAATCTACAAAATTATCAAGATTGCATAACGATGCAAATATCATTACATTAGGTTCTAGACTGTTAACAAAAAAAAATGCTTTAAATTATGTTAGTATTTTTTTAAATACAAAATTTGAAGGCGGAAGACACACAAAAAGAATAGAAAAAATTTAATTATGTCTAGTGAAAAAAATTATTTAAATGATACATATAAAAGTTTTTTTGAGGATAGTTTATCTAAAACAGATCCTGATTTACATAAAGCAATCAATGATGAATTAAATAGACAACAGCAACATATAGAATTAATTGCATCTGAAAATATTGTGTCACAAGCTGTATTAGAGGCTCAAGGTTCAGTTTTAACAAATAAATATGCAGAAGGCTATCCTGGTAAAAGATATTACAATGGATGTGAACATGTTGATGTTGCTGAAAATCTAGCTATTCAAAGGCTTAAAAAATTATTTAATTGCAAATTTGCAAATGTTCAACCTCATTCAGGCGCTCAAGCTAACGGAGCTGTATTTTTAGCCTTATTAAATCCTGGAGACACATTCTTAGGTATGAGTTTAAATTCTGGTGGCCATATCACACATGGATTAAAAATTTCAATGTCAGGAAAATGGTTTAATGCAATAGGTTATGATGTTGATAAAGAATCAGAACTAATTGATTATAAAAATGTAGAGAAACTTGCTCTAGAGCATAAGCCAAAACTAATAATAGCAGGTGGAAGCGCCTATTCAAGAATAATTGATTTTAAAAAATTTAGAGATATAGCTGATAAAGTTGGAGCTTATCTCATGGTTGATATGGCACACTTTTCGGGTTTAGTTGCAGGAAAAGGTTATCCTAATCCATGTGAACATGCTCACGTTGTTACATCCACAACACATAAAGTTTTTAGAAGCGCAAGAGGTGGTATTATTTTAACTAATGACGAACAGTTAGCAAAAAAATTTAATACAGCTGTATTTCCAGGTTATCAGGGTGGACCACTAATGCATATAATTGCAGCTAAAGCAGCTGGTTTTTTAGAAGCATTAAGACCTGAATTTGAAGATTATATAAAATCTGTTTTAGCTAATGCGAAGATATTATCAGAGACACTTAAGAGTAATGGATTTAAAATTTATTCTGACGGTACAGATACACATTTAATGCTGGTTGATTTAAGACCTTTCAAAGTAAAAGGAAATTCTGCCGCTGAAAGCCTTTCTAAAGCTAACATTACATGCAATAAAAATGGAATACCATTCGATTCTGAAAAGCCAATGGTTACCTCTGGTATTAGACTTGGATCTCAAGCTGCAACAACAAGAGGTTTTGGTTTAAAGGAATTTAAAAAAGTTGGTGAATTGATTACCAAAACAATTAAAGGTTTGACAGAAAACCCTGATGATAA
>Ga0209709_10004766_pt1 | contig 10822 bp, 9 predicted proteins | sample ArcticOcean_MG_C_2_FD_187435 | JGI IMG/M metagenome (GOLD analysis project Ga0209709, IMG submission 187435) | Marine microbial communities from western Arctic Ocean - ArcticOcean_MG_CB4_136 (SPAdes) (version 2) | ecosystem: Environmental > Aquatic > Marine > Oceanic | place: Arctic Ocean...
GGGGGTGGAATGGCAGCTGCATCTTCAATACATATCAATATATTTGGACCACATCCAATTGTTATTCATGGTAATGATGAACAAAGAAGCAAATGGCTACCTCCATTAATTTCTGGAAAAGAAAAGACTTGCTTTGGCGTTACAGAGCCTGATTCAGGTTTAGATACAGGGAAATTAAAAACAACCGCTAAAAAAATTAATAATGGATATATTATTAACGGTCAAAAAATTTGGACTTCAACAGCACAAATCGCTGATAAAATACTTTTATTAGCAAGAACTACTCCCATTGAAGAATGTACTAAAGGTATTGATGGATTAACTTTATTTTATACAAATTTAGATAGAAAGAAAATTGAAGTTCGTGAAATTGCTAAAATGGGACGAGCTGCAGTAGATAGCAATCAAATATTTATTGATAATCTAGAAGTTGATGAATTTGATAGAGTAGGTGAAGAAGGAAAAGGGTTTAGGTATTTATTAGATAGTTTAAATCCAGAAAGAATTTTAATAGCAGCTGAAGCTCTGGGAATTGGTAAAAATGCATTATCAAGGGCTGTTAAATATGCAGGTGAAAGAATTGTATTTGATAGACCAATTGGAAAAAACCAAAGTATACAACATCCACTAGCTGAAAACTGGATAGAATTAGAAGCAGCAGAATTACTAATTGCAAAAGCAGCATATCAATACGACACTGGTGAAAACTCAGGAGGCTTAGCTAATGCAGCAAAATTCTTTGCTGCTGAAGCCGGATTTAAAGCAGCTACTCAAGCTGTTGTAACTCTTGGAGGGATGGGGTATGCAAAAGAATATCATGTAGAAAGACTATTAAGAGAATCTTTAATACCAAAACTAGCTCCAGTAAGTGCTCAAATGGTGTTAAATTATATATCCGAACGTGTACTTGGGTTACCTAAATCATATTAAAATTTAATTAAAAAGTGAGAAAATGTCAGATCAGAATAATATTACAATGCATGCATTGAATGGAATTAAAGTTTTAGATCTTACTAGAGTTCTGGGTGGCCCTTATGCTACTCAAATTTTAGCTGATCATGGAGCAGAAGTAATCAAAGTTGAATCAAAAATTGGCGATGAAGTCAGAGGATGGGGGCCTCCTTTTATTAATGATATGGCTTCATACTTTATAAATGTTAATAGAAATAAAAAATCAATAGCAATTGATTTAACCAAACAGGAAGGAAAAGATTTAATTATAGAACTTCTTAAATCTTCAGATGTCTTAATTGAAAATTTTAAAACTGGAACAATGGAGAAATGGGGATTAGGTTATGAAGAGGTTTTAAAAGATCAATTTCCTAAATTAATTCATTGTAGAATTTCAGGGTTTGGCGCTGAAGGTCCACTTGGAGGAGCTCCAGGGTATGATGCAATTGTTCAAGCTATGACAGGTATGATGTCAATTAACGGGCAACCTAATGGTGGTGATGTAAGAATAGGTGCTCCAGTAGTTGACATGGGTACTGGTCTATATTCCACTATTGGAATATTAATGGCTCTTCAAGAGAGACACAAATCAGGTTTAGGTCAATATATAGATATGGCTCTTTATGATTCTGCTTTATCTTTAATGCATCCTCATAATGCTAATTATTTCTTGTCAGGAAAACCTGGAAAGGCAACTGGTAACTCACACCCTAATATAGCACCTTATGATAAATTTAAAACTGCTACTAATGAAATTTTTATGGGTATTGGGAATGACGCTGGCTTTGCTCGTCTTTGCAAAGCTCTAAAATTAGATCATCTAATTGATGATAAAAGGTTCCTTACAAATGGTGATAGAGTTAAAAATAGATTGGATTTAACAAAATATTTAGAAGATAAATTAAGTAATGTGGATGGCAATGAATTTTCAGAAAAGCTTTTATCAGCTGGTATCCCTGCTGGCCCAGTAAGAAATATTGAAGAAGCTTTAAATCATCCACAAACAGCACAAAGAGAAATGACTATTAGTAAAGATGATTATAAAGGTGTTTCTTCTCCGATAAAGTTTAGTCGATCTAAGTCTGTGGGTGTAAAACATAAGCCACCTTTTATTGGTCAACACACAAAAGAAATCTTGAACGATGCTGGTTATAAGGATGAAGTTATAGAAGAAATGCTTTCAAATCAGATAATATTTCAAGATAAATCATAAATTACTTATATAATTTTTTAAAATAGTGATTCCTTAAAAAATCGACATGATGCGTTAGCTTATCCTTGGAAATTTGTTTATCTGTGAATAGTAAAAAAGCATTCAGTGCTTGAAAAACAAATAAATCAATTCCTGAAATTACTTTTGATCCTGCTTCTTCTCCTTTTTTTATTAATTTAGTTTTAGCGGGAGTATATACTGCATCAAATATCCAATGATAATCTTTGGGCTTCAATTCACCAAGAGGACAACCTGGAAAATCATGATGACCTATTGGAGAACAATTAATTATACCATCAACCTGTTTTATTATTGTTTTTAAATCGTCAACTTTAATTAAAGAACAGTTTATATTAGCTATTCTTAGTTCATCAATTAAATTAGAGGCTCTATTATTTTCGAGCTCTAGCAAATATATATGACTGACATCAAGTGAACCTAGAGCAAAAGTAATTGCTCTTCCTACTCCTCCACCCCCAATTACAAGTATTTCTCCAGGTTTTGTATCATTAAAATGAAAAAGATAATTCCTTAAAAATCCTGTATAATCTGTATTTTCAGCTATAATTTTTTTTTTGAAAAGTAAAGTATTGGTAGATTTTACATAAGAAGAACTTTGATTAATTTTATCAGCGAATTGCATAACTGTTTCTTTAAATGGAAAAGTAATATTAACACCTGCAAAACCTTTGTTTTGTATATTTAAAATAAGCTCTGATAAATAATTATCGTCCCTATCTTTCAAATCAAAAAGTTCATAAGTTAAAGGAATGTCAAACAATTCTCCAAGCTTGTGATGAATGTCAGGAGCTTGTGAAGTATTTATATTTTTACCAATCAAACCCAATTTTATCATTTAGATATCACTATTAAGTAAACGAACAGTTATTGTTCCAAACCATCTTTCTAAATCAACTCTTACTGGAAATAATACCCCAGATACAGTTCGTCCAAAAAAGATTTTAAAGTCATCAAAATTATCTTCTTCTGGCTTCCATTTAGATTTCAAACGATGACCACCAATAGGAATTATCTTAGTACCACATATAGTGGCATTTCCATTATATGACTTTGGTCTATCGTTTTTTAAAATAGTTTTACCTAGTTCTTTTGTTAATAAATCATACCTTCTTCTTCCATCAAAAATATTAAGCTTCATATTACAAGGTTCATTTTTCTTTATTCTTTCAATTACCTTTATTATAGCTGTAATTGGATCTATTACATTTACTAAACTTGTTTTAGTAACATTATGTACTTTTTGTAAATCAAGAATTGGATCAATTTCATAATTTAAAAATTTAGTACCTTTATTCCAAATGAGACTAGAAAATCTTTTATTATCGTCATATATCCCGTTAGTTGAAAATTTATTTGGATACCAAATATTTTCTAATTTAGAAGAATTAGATATTAATTCGCTTTTATATTCATAAAATGTGTTTACAAAACCTTCAGTTTTAGTATTTGCTTTAACAACAATTTTATTATCATCAAGTGTTAGATTAACAATAACTTTTCCAACAGTTACATTTCCCCACTGAATATTATACAAAAAATCTTCTTTAACACTTTGAGCTAAAGTTTCGTTAGTAAAAATAACTGCAAAAATAAAAAAAGACAGCAAACAAAATTGCTTAATAAAGTATAAGAAAAAAAAATTAAATTTTAGAATATTGTTCTCTTCTAATAGCAAGTACTGATGAGATTGATGACACACAAAAAGGAACACAAAAAGTAATTAAAATTTTTATCCAATTTGTAGTTGTCATTGTACCAAGTAAAATATGATCTCCATGATTAATAATAGCTAAAACTATTCCCACAATTGACGCCATTTTAAAAGCACGAAAAAGAACATCTGATCTGATTGCTATCTGAAACATCTATTATACTCATTGACAAATAATAATGATTTATAAAATATAATATATTGTAAAATAATCAAACTTATAATGATAATAAAATATATTTTATATAATTAAAACTGATCTTTTTAAAAGTGATAGATAAATTAGAGGTAAAAATGTTAATAAAAATTTTTGTAAGAACTTTCCCATCAACTGAAGATTGTGAGCTTTTTGAATCAATTCTTGAAACTAGATGGCCAAATTTACTTCAATCAGTTAAAGGAGTTAGATTTAGAGCTATGAAAAATCCTCAAACACCTAATGTTAGTGTTGTTCTATGGGAATTTCCTGATAATGAATCTATGAAAAAAATTGAAAAATTAATTGAAGAAAATATAACTAAGTATGTTAAAACTCTTGCTCCTAAAACAGTCCATTTTGTTGGAGCTGTTACACAAGATTTTGGTGAAACTTCTTTTTAAAAATAAATCATTTCTTTGATTTACCAATATCCATTTATAGCCTTAATTCTTTGGGAAAAATATTCTATTTTTTTATCTGCTTCTTCTCCAAGTATTTCAAAACATTTTTCTAAAACATTTTCAATTACTGTTATCATTGGTGCCATGTTATTTAGTCTATTTACTTTTGAAATCTGAACTTCAACAACATAATCAGAGTGCTGTACAAGAGGAGAAATGATACTATCCGTGAATGACAAAGTTTTAATATTTAATGATTGAGCTGTTTTAATTAACCTTACTGTTTCACTGGAGTAAGGAGCAGTGGAGAATGCTACCAACAAATTATTTTTACTAAAATGAGCTATATCTTGAGCAGCAGAAAGTCCAGAATCAGGTAACAAATAAAAATTGTCAAATACCATTCTCCCCATATAATTCATATATAATGCAAATGATTTTGCACTTCTAAACCCTGAAATATATACCCTGTTTGATTCAGTTAAAATTTTAGCTGCAGATAAAATTGAATTTTCTATTTTTTTTTCATATAAATTACTTAGAATAAATATATTTTTAGTTTGTCCAACAGGATAATACTCTAATCTTACATTTGATTGAAAATCAGAATACCCTTTAAAACCCCAAATTTTATTAAGTCGTGAAATAGAAAGCGCTGAAACATCTGCTTTTTTAGCTGTTTCTCTTATAGTTTGGAAAGGTATTTCATGTAAATTAGATAAAATTGATTGACTAGCTTGCTGTAATTTTGGTGTTAAATAATAGTAGTTCAATTTAATTTTTTTAACTAGTTCCATAAAATATTCCCTGATAAACATAGATATTACATATGTAACATTAGTATTTGAAATATAACAATTGTTTTTTTTATCTATTCTTGTAATGTTATTATAATAATTAATTCACTTAGGGAGAAATATTATGAATTTTAAAAAGTTAATGGTGGGGGGAATAGTGGCAGGATTTGCAGCTATTACACTTACAGAAGCATCTGCACAACAATTTGTATCTATAGGTACAGGTGGAGTTACTGGTGTTTATTATCCAACTGGCGGCGCTATTTGCAGATTAGTTAATAAGGATAGAAAATCACATGGAATACGTTGCTCCGCTGAATCTACAGGTGGATCAGTATATAATATAAACACTGTTCGCGCTGGAGAATTAGAATTTGGTGTTGCACAATCTGACTGGCAGCATCATGCTTATAGAGGAACTTCTAAATTCAAAGATAAAGGTAAATTTAGTAAACTTCGTGCAGTTTTCTCAGTTCATCCAGAACCCTTTACTTTAATAGTCAGAAAAGATTCAGGAATTACTTCATTTGAAGGCTTAAAAGGTAAAAAAGTTAATGTAGGAAATCCTGGTTCTGGTCAACGAGCTACCATGGAAGTTGTAATGGAATCATTTGGAATGAAAATGAGTGATTTTTCTCTTGCAGCAGAACTTAAAGGCTCTGAAATGGCACAGGCTATTTGTGACGGAAAAATTGAAGCAATGATTTATACAGTTGGTCACCCAGCGGCTGCAGTTAAGGAAGCGGCTTCTAGTTGTGATGTTCAATTAGTTTCTGTTAAAGGGGCTCCTATAGATAAGTTAATTAAGGATAACTCTTTTTACAGAGTAGCTGAAGTGCCTGCAGGTATGTATGCGGGTTCACCTAATAAGACAACTACATTTGGAGTTGGTGCCACTGTTATAACTTCTGCTGATGTTTCTGAAAAAGTTGTATACACGATTGTAAAAGCAACTTTTGATAATTTTGCTGACTTTAAAAAATTACATCCTGCATTTAAAAATTTGAATGAAAAACAAATGATTAAAGATGGATTATCTGCTCCTCTTCATCCTGGAGCAATTAAATATTATAAAGAACGTGGTTGGATGTAAACTATTTGCGCAGACGTATAAAGCGTCTGCGCTAAAACACTTATTAAATATAAAGTCTTATTAGAATTGATAAACGATCTTATTTAGAAATATAGTACTATGAAGAAATCTAAATCAATTTTAGCTCCTAAAAAATATATTCAACGTGAACCATCCTTTGGAATAACAATTTCTTTAATCTGTGTTATCTGGTCATTATTTCAACTTTGGATTGCATCAGATTTTCCTTTTTATTTAAGCGAAGTAACTAAATTAAATTTAGTATTTAATGGGCAGGAAGCGAGACAAATCCACTTAGCTTTTGGCTTAGGGTTAGGTTTATTAGCTTATCCAGTAATAAATAAAATCAACCCCGATATAGATAAGCTAAGTCAATTTATACTTGCTTTCCTTGCTATTTCTGCTTGCATGTATCTATATATATTTAAAATTGAAATTTCTAATAGAGCTGGGTTACCAACCAATCTAGATATTTTCTTTTCAATTACGGGAATCTTGTGCATAGGAGTTGCAGTATATAGATCACTTGGCTTACCACTATTGATAGTGGCAAGTTTCTTTATGTTTTATGTAATGTTTGGTCATCTTGATTTTATTCCAGACACAATGAAATGGAAAGGTGCATCTCTTAATAAAGCATCTTGGCATTTTTGGATGCAAACCGAAGGAGTTTTTGGTGTTGCTTTAGGAGTGTCAACATCAATGATATTCTTATTTGTACTATTTGGAGCTTTATTAGAAAAATCAGGTGCTGGAAATTATTTTATTAAATTATCATTTGCTGCTTTAGGTCATCTTAGAGGAGGTCCCGCAAAAGCTGCAGTTGTAGCATCGGGGTTATCTGGAATATATTCAGGTTCATCAATTGCAAATGTAGTTACAACTGGTACCTTTACCATTCCATTAATGAAAAAAACTGGGTTTTCTGCAGAAAAAGCAGGAGCTATTGAAGTAGCATCCTCTACTAATGGGCAATTAACCCCTCCAGTTATGGGCGCAGCGGCTTTTTTAATTTCTGAATTTACAGACGTAAGCTATTTTGAACTAATAAAGTACGCCGCTCTGCCCGCTCTTGCCTCTTATGTTGCTCTTTTCTATATAGTTCATCTAGAAGTATTAAAATTAGGTTTAAAAGGTCTCAAAAGAAATACTCCTTCACAATCTTTTTTGAAAAAGTTTACCGGCTTTATGGTTGGTTTTATATCAATAAGTTTACTAGGAATGCTTGTAAACCTATTGTTTTCATGGACTAATAGCTTTAATCCAATAATAACATCTATATCAGCCGTTATTTTATTTATTCTATTATATACATTTTTTATATGGAAAGCATCTGGACAGTCTGATTTGACCCAAGGATTAAGTGAATTAGAGATTAATAATTTACCAACAGTGCAATCTATAGCAGTCACAGGATATTATTTTCTTCTGCCAATAATAGTTTTATTATGGTGCGTCTTAGTAAGCCGATTATCTCCTTCTCTTTCTGCCTACTGGGCAAGCCTCTCTATTATTTTTATTTTATTAACTCAACAACCATTAAAAGCCTTTTTTAGAAAACAAAAAATAGATTTTATATTGCTGAAAAAGGGCGTAAATGATTTACTTCAAGGCTTAGAAAAAGGTGCTAAGAGCATGATAACTATAGCTATAGCAACTGGGGTTGCTGGAGTTATCATTGGCACAGTATCTTTAACTGGCGCGCATCAGTTTATAGGTGAGTTTGTAGAAAGTGTATCTTCCGGTAATTTAGTTGTGATGCTTATTCTAGTGGCTTTTATGAGTCTAATATTAGGAATGGGACTACCAACAACTGCCAATTATATTGTAGTTTCCTCTCTAATGGCACCAGTTATAGTAATGGTTGGCGCACAAAATGGATTAATTGTTCCCTTAGTCGCCGTCCATCTTTTTGTATTTTACTTTGGTATTTTAGCAGATGATACCCCTCCTGTTGGTTTAGCCGCTTTTGCCGCTGCCGCAATATCGAAAGGAGATCCTATTAAGACAGGCATACAAGGTTTTAGCTACGATATAAGGACTGCTATACTTCCATTTATGTTTATTTTTAATACTGATATTCTTTTAATTAATGTTAACTTTTATGAAGGAATAATTGTTGTTATTTCTGTAATTATTGCGATGTTGGCATTTTGTTCAGCAATTCAAAATTATATGTTAGTTAAAAATAAATTATATGAGTCAGCTTTACTAATCCTCATTGCATTTAGTCTCTTTAGACCTGATTTTTGGCTTGATCGAATCGAAACTCCATTTCATCAATTTCCTGGTAATCAGATTTTTGAATTAATAAAGAATAATAAAAAATCTATAAACTTAGATGGAAATAACTCAGTAAGAGTTGAGTTTTTAGGACCTGACTTTGATAATCCTGAAAAATTGGTTACACAAAATTCAATTATAGTTCTAAATGGACAACTTCCCATTGAAGAAAGAATACAAAATGCTGGGTTAATATTAAATATCCTAGATCAGAATGCAATAATGGATGAACCTTTGCCTGGCAGCGTTCTCTTTCAAGAAATGAAAACCTTTGACTTTTATGCAGATAAACCTGTTGTATTAAAAACGATTTATATAAGAAAAACCGATCGATTAATGAAAGAAATTTTTTACCTTCCTTCTTTATTAATATTAGCTTTAATATATTTCAATCAATATGCGAGAAGAAGAAAAGGATTATTAAATGAAAACTAGCAATATCTTTCCTCGTCACACCAATTATGACTTACCTTACGCGGTTAGAGGTGACGGTTGTTATATAATTGATAAAAACGATAAACGATATCTTGATGCATCTTGTGGAGCAGCAGTTTCTTGCCTTGGACATTCAGATATAACTGTAAAAAATGCTATAATTGAACAAACTGAAAAATTAGCATTTGCTCATACTTCTTTTTTTACTACAGACCCTGCTGAAAAGCTGGCAAACCTTTTGGCAGAAAATTCTCCAGAAGGACTAAATAAAATTTACTTTGTATCAAGTGGATCAGAAGCTGTTGAAGCTTCTCTGAAGTTAGCACGACAATACTTTATTGAAATTGGAGAACCTGAAAGACATCGGGTAATCTCTAGAAAACAAAGTTATCATGGAAATACTTTAGGAGCTTTAGCGGCAGGAGGCAATGTCTGGCGAAGGTCTTTTTTTGAAAAAATTTTAGTAAAGACTAGTTTGATTTCACCATGTTATCCATATCGTCATCAAAACGTTAATGAAACTGAAATAGATTATGGTTTAAGGGTTGCTAATGAACTTGAAGAAGAAATAAAAATTCTTGGGCCTCAAAATGTTATGGCATTTATTGCTGAAACTGTCGTTGGTGCCACAGCAGGAGCGTTAACCCCTGTTCCTGGTTATTTCAAGCGTATTCGAGAAATATGCGACAAATATGGAGTTTTATTAATCCTAGATGAAGTGATGTGTGGAATGGGAAGAACAGGATCTTTATTTGCGTGTGAAGAAGAAAATATAATACCAGATATAGTAACTATCGCTAAAGGTTTAGGAGCAGGGTATCAACCTATTGGAGCGATGTTATGTCAAGATTTTATATATGACTCAATAGCAAATGGAAGTGGTTTTTTTCAGCATGGGCACACTTATCTTGGTCATCCTATTGCCTGTGCAGCTTCACTTGCTGTTCTAACAAAATTAATAAATGAAAACATGTGTGAAAAAGTAAAAGACAAAGGTAAAATACTTCAAAATATTCTAGAAAGAGACCTTGGTCAAAATCAATTTGTAGGCGATATTAGAGGAAGAGGGTTATTTAGAGGAGTAGAAATTGTCAAAGACAGATCTACTAAAGAACCTTTTTGCAGAAAATTAAATATAGCTAATAAGATTAAGAAAGAAGCACTTCAATTAGGATTAATCTGCTATCCAATGCAAGGCACCGTGGATGGAAATATTGGAGATCATATTCTTATAGCTCCACCTTTCATAATCAATGAAGATGAGATTAATGAAATTTCTAGTAAATTAAAGACTACTATTGAAAATATATGTAATTAATAGTTTAGGATGAAGTATAACTATTAAAGTTAAGTTAGAGAGTAATCCTTGATTAAACACCCAAAAACTTTTGCGCGATTTCACTAGTTAGATTTTTTGAGGGCCCATTCCAAACTGTTTTTCCTTTTTCAAGAATATAAAAATTGTCAGCTAATTCTAATAATTGTTTAAGTGATTTATCTATAATTAATATCGATATATTTCTAGATTTTAATATTTTTATAACCTTCCATATTTCTGATCTAATTGTTGGAGAAAGCCCTTCTGTAGCTTCATCTAAAATTAGTAGTTTTGGATTTGTCATCAAAGCTCTTCCAATAACTAACATTTGCTGCTCTCCTCCAGATAAAGCTGATGCTAGCTGAAACTTTCTTTCCTCCAATCTTGGAAATAAGTTATA
>Ga0209709_10004768_pt1 | contig 10821 bp, 11 predicted proteins | sample ArcticOcean_MG_C_2_FD_187435 | JGI IMG/M metagenome (GOLD analysis project Ga0209709, IMG submission 187435) | Marine microbial communities from western Arctic Ocean - ArcticOcean_MG_CB4_136 (SPAdes) (version 2) | ecosystem: Environmental > Aquatic > Marine > Oceanic | place: Arctic Ocean...
AAGAAACAGCTAATGTTGCTAATGTCTCTAATTGCCCAGTAATTATTTCTGGAGGTGTGTCTTCAATTGAAGATATTAAAAAAGCAAAAGGTTTAAAAAATATTGAAGGGATAATAGTTGGTAAAGCCATATATGATGGTGATATTAAATTAGATGAATTAGCGAGAGAGTTAGATGCTTAAAAATAGAATTATTCCATGTCTTGATGTTAAAAATGGGAGAGTTGTTAAAGGAATTAATTTTGTAGATCTAAAAGATGCTGGTGATCCAGTTGAACAAGCCAAAATTTATAGCGAAGATGGTGCTGACGAAATTTGTTTTTTAGACATTACTGCTTCAAATGAAAATAGAGATACAATTTATGATGTGATTGAAAGAACATCTAAGAAATGCTTTGTACCATTAACAGTTGGAGGCGGAGTTAGAGGAGTTAATGATATTAATAAATTATTAAATTGTGGAGCAGATAAAGTTTCAATCAATACTGCTGCAGTTCAAAATCCTGAAATGATAATTGAAAGTTCAAAAAGATTTGGTTCACAGTGCATTGTTGTTGCAATAGATGCAAAAAAAAATGGAAATAAATGGGAGGTTTTTACTCATGGTGGAAGAAACAATACAACCCTCGATGCAATAGAATTTGCAAAAAAAATGGAAAATAGTGGAGCAGGGGAATTATTAGTTACATCCATGGATAGAGACGGCACGCAAATTGGTTATGATAATGATTTAATGTTTAAGATATCTTCAACAGTTAATATACCTGTGATTGCCTCAGGCGGAGTAGGTAGCTTAGATCATCTAGTAGATGGTATTAAGTTAGGGAAAGCTAGTGCAGTTCTTGCGGCCTCAATTTTCCATTATGGAAAACATACAATTAAAGAAGCTAAGCAATATTTGGATTTGAAAGGAATTCCTGTTAGAATTTGAAATAAAATGTCAGAAATAGAAAGAGTACTTACAGCGAAAGAAAAAAAGAAAAAGAAAAAATCTTCTTTAAGTATCCTTATTAAAAAAATTAAAAATTATTTTAGGTTAAAATTTCCAAAACTGCATAAAATAAAATTAGAACTAAAAAAAAATCAAACATTTTCAGGTTGGGGAATGGACACATATGGTACATGTTCACCATGGAGCAATCAAAACAAAATTGATAATCAAATTTTTAGTAAATCACATAATGAACTGGTTCATGCGATTAAGGAAAATAAATTTAAATTAACACAGTTTTATTATGAAGATGCAAACTATAAAAAAATTCTAGAGGAATTAAGATGGAGACATTACATGGTTTTTAACACAATTTTATACGTAATAAATTTTTTACAAGAAGAAGAACTAACCATTGTTGAATGTGGGGTTTGTGATGGATTGACAGCTCATTTTGCAATGAAAGCAGCCGAATCTAAAAGTAAAAAATATACAAGTTACTTATACGATACCTGGGCTGAACTTGAATCATCAGAAGAAGATTTAAGGTTTAAGTACTCTTATTTGGATATTGAAACTACAAAATATAATCTGCAAAACTTTTCAAAAAATACAATCTATAATAAAGGCCACATTCCTGATGTTTTTGATAATTCAAAGAACCCTGAAAAAATAAATTGGCTTCATATAGATTTAAACTCTAATAACGCCACATCAAAAACATTAGAATTTTTTTATAACAAAATTTCACACAATGGCGTTATTTTATTTGATGATTATGGTGGATTTGATGAAACAAGAAAAATAATAGATAATTTTTTTGAAAATAAAAATGGACACTTTGTAAGTTTGCCTACGGGTCAAGGAATTTTTTATAAAAATAATAAATATTAATTAAAATGCTTGAAAATTTAATTAAGACCATAAGAAAGAGAAAAAATAAAAGTCAGGATGAATCTTACACGGCATCATTATTATCAAGTGGATTGCCCAAATGCATAGAAAAAATGGAAGAAGAGTTTGGTGAACTTAAACAGGCATTAAATGATAATTCCAACATAGTGCACGAAGCAGCGGATACAATTTATCATTTGTTAGTTACGTTGGAAGTAGCCAATATTAAATTCGAAGATGTTTTAAAAGAATTAGAAAATAGAAAAAAACAGTCAGGCATAAATGAAAAAAATAATAGATAATGAGTTACGATAAAAATAATATTTTTGCAAAAATTTTGAGGAATGAAATACCTTGTAAAAAAATATTTGAAAATGAACATGTTCTTTCTTTTCATGATGTAAATCCTCAAAAGATAATTCATGCATTAGTAATACCGAAGGGTGATTATACCGATTTTGATGATTTCAATACTAGAGCTTCAGATTCAGAAATAGTTGCTTTAAGCAAAGCGATTACAGAAGTTTCAAAAATATTAGGAATATCAACTGATACAGGAAAAGGGTACAGGGCTCTTACTAATTTAGATGAGCATGGAGGCCAAGAAATTCCACATTTACATTTTCATTTATTTGGTGGTGAAAAAATTGGAAAAATGGTCCAATGAAAGAAAAAATTTTTAGAAATTACCTAGAACTAAATTCCCTGCATGAGCTTAATGAAGTCAAAAGCCCTTTAGAAGACTATTTTGTAACATTAGTTGACCCAATAGATTTTCAGTTAAATAAATTTTTTTATAAGAACATTGGTAGAGATTACCAATGGATTGATAGATTAACTTGGACAGACTTAGATTGGACTAAGTTTGTTTCAGATAAAAGACTTTTTACTTACATTCTTAAAAATAAAAATGAAATTGCAGGTTATTTTGAACTATTAGTTAACAAGGATAAAAAAGAATCCGAACTTGCATATTTTGGTATTTTACATGAATATTTTGGGAGAAAATTTGGTGGTTACCTATTAAGTGAAGCAATTAAGCATTCATTTACGTTAGGTTGTGTAAGAATATGGGCTCACACCTGCTCATTAGATCACAAAAATGCCTTAGCTAATTATCTATCAAGAGGTATGAAAATTTTTAAAACTGAAACTTTAATCAGATAGTCCTTTAATGATTTTTTGGTAAAATAAAGATTTTATTATTTATTTTTTGATTTATTTTAACAGATGAAATAAAAGTAACTGCTAGATTTTGATAAATATCCACAGTTTGCCATCCAATTAAATTTAGATTTTTCTTATCAAAAAAAACATTAATTTCATTATTATTTTCCAAAATTTTAAAGTTAATATATTTTTTATTAATTTCTAACGGTTTTAGCTTATAAATCTTTGATATTAGATATTCTTTATTTAATAAAAATTCCAATGGAGTTTTTTTAAGAGGGTAAATGTAATAGTTTTTACTATTTCTATTTTTAATTATTAAAGATTTGCCGTTAGAAACAATGATCTTTTTTTGAGAACCATCATATTCACAAAATATTTTTTTGGGATATTTTATAATACAATTTCCATTTTCATTTTTACCATTAATAGTTTGTATAAAATCAAAACTTAAATTATTAGTGAGTTGCATTTGAGAGATTATCTTTTTTTTTATTGAAGAAAAAGCAGAATTATAAAAATTTAGAATAAAAATGATTAATAAAATTCTTAACATTATAAAACATCTCTTTTGCCGACATGGTTTGCCTTACTTATAATTCCATCAGCTTCCATCATATCAATAATTCTTGCAGCCCTATTATATCCTATCTGTAGTTTCCTTTGTAAAAAGGAAGTTGAGGCTTTACCTTCCGATCTAATAATATCCAATGCTGCTTGATATAATTCGTCTTTATTTGTGGTGCCAGATGAGCTTTCATCAGTTTCTTTTTCATCTGAAAAATTTAATATTTCATCTATATAATCAGGTTCAGCTTGTCCTCTTAAGTAATTGTTAACTTTTTCTATTTCAATTTCTGAAACGAAAGGAGCATGTATTCTAACTATACGATTAGCAGAAGACATATAAAGCATGTCACCCTTACCCAGCAATTGTTCTGCACCCTGTTCACCCAAGATTGTTCTACTGTCTATTTTAGAAGTTACTTGAAATGATATTCTTGTTGGAAAATTTGCCTTAATAGTTCCTGTAATAACGTCGACACTGGGCCTTTGAGTAGCCATTATAATATGAATTCCAGCAGCTCTTGCCATCTGAGAAAGTTTTTGAATATACCCTTCAATTTCTTTGCCAGCAACAAGCATCAAGTCTGACATTTCATCAACTATAACAACGATATAGGGCATAGCCAAAGTGTGTTTTGCATTGTATCCATCAATATTTCTGACACCCTCTTTAGTCATAAGTCTATATCGATTTTCCATTTCTTTAACAACCCAGCCCAAAACAGAAGCTGCTTTTTTAGCTTCAGTAATAACCGGACAAAGTAAATGAGGTATGCCCTCATAAGTTGATAATTCTAACATTTTAGGATCTATTAAAATAAATTTACACCTATCAGGTGTGTGCCTGTAAAGAAGTGAGAGAATAATTGTATTAATGCAAACAGACTTACCAGATCCAGTAGTTCCAGCAATTAATAAATGAGGCATAGAGGCCAAATCTCCAACTACAGGAATTCCAGAAATATTTTTGCCCAAGGCTATTGGCAGTCTAATATCTTTTTTTGCAAAATCAGTATTTGAAAGAATTTCGCTAAGGTAAACATTTTCTCGAGTTGAGTTAGGTAACTCAATACCGATAGTGCTTCTTCCAGGAATTGTGGCAATTCTAGCTGATTCAGAGCTTGTATTACGGGCAATGTCGTCTGAAAGATTAATAATTTTTGACACCTTAACGCCAGCGGCTGGTTCAAACTCATTTAAAGTTACAACAGGCCCATGACTAACTTTTTTAATATCACCACTAACACCAAAATCTAAAAGGATTTTTTCTAAAAATTCACTATCTATGAAATCATCATCTCTTAGTTTCCCCTTATCTTTTAGTGTAGGAATTTTTAATAAATTAACAGAAGGTAATTTGAATTTTATTTTATTATCATTAGTTTTATTTTCATTTTTAATAAAAGGTAAGTCTTCTTGAATTAGACTTTTAATTTCTTCTTGAGGTATAAATTTACTTATTATTTCATTTTCATTAGTATAATTTTTTTCTTTTTTTGAAAATAAAAATTTAATTATCTTTTTAAAGATTTTATAAAAAGAGACAGCAGTAAATTGAATGCTAATTAAAAATAAAATTAAAATTAAAAATATAAAAATATAATAAGATATTTGAGAATTAATATTGATTAAAGAATTTAAAAAAGTTGTTTCTAAATATTTTCCAATAAAACCACCGTTGCCGTTAATATAAAGTTTAAAAGTTAACGGGTAAAAAAATGAAAAAAATAATGAACCAAGCAAAGAATAAAGAATAGTATAAAAAATGCTTTCTAATATTAAGAAAACTCTCTTATTAAGAATAATATTTAAACCAGACACCATAAGACTAAAGGGGATTAATAAAGCTATTACCCCAAAGGACTGAAAAAAAATATCTGCAGCAAAACTTCCACGAAATCCAAGAATATTTGTAATTTCGATATTGTTTGGAAAAATAAAATTTGGATCATTAGGGGAAAAAGTAATTAAAGAAGCTAATAACAAGATGCCCGTCACTAAAATAGCTACACCAGTGATTTCAATAATTCTATTAATAGCAAAATTTATTGCATTGTCGGCTAATTTTTTTAATTTCATAAATTAATTAATCTAATTAATCACTTTGTATCATCTAATTTTTATTGTTAAAATTAAAAATTATTATGAATATATGCATTATAGGAGATGGTCTTACCAGTCTATCTTTAGCCAAAAATCTTATAAACAAAAAAATTAATGTTCACTTTTGTTATAGAAATAAAATTAAAAATTTATCACCAAGTAGAACGATAGGAATATCTAAAAACAACTTAGAATTTTTTAAAAAAGAAATTAACAACATCCCTAAGAAAATCTTGTGGGAAATTAACAAAATAAAAATTTATTCACAAAAACAAGAGAAAGAAAGTTTATTAAAGTTTGAAAAGGATAAAGGTGACTTATTTTATATGGTAAAAAATGATGAACTCTACATGTCATTAAAAAAAAAAATCTTTAAAAATAAATTTTTAAAAATAAAAATAATAAAAAATAATTTTTTCTTTGATGAACTATTAAAAAAAAATAAATATGATTTAATAATTAACTGCGATTCAAACAATTTTTTATCAAAAAAATATTTTACAAACAGAATCTATAAAGACTATGATAATGTTGCATACACAACTGTTTTAAAACATAAAAAAATAGAAAATAATGTAGCTACCCAGATTTTTACAAAATTTGGACCAATTGCATTCTTACCAATCTCAAATACTGAAACCTCGATAGTATGTTCGCTAGATGTTACAAATAAAAAATATAATGATAAAGAGATTCTGTATTTAATAAATAAAAACAACCCAAAATATCAAATAAAAAAAATATTAAAATTAAACAGTTTCAAATTGAGCTCATCAAACTTAAGAAATTATTATCATAAAAATATATTAGCATTTGGTGATTTGCTTCATCGAGTACACCCACTAGCTGGTCAAGGGTTTAATATGACTATTAGAGATATTAAAGTTTTATCTGGAATCATTCAAAATAAAATTGAACTTGGTATGCAAATAGATTCAACAATTTTGGATGAGTTTGAAAAAGAGACAAAAAGTAAAAATTTCTTATTTTCTAGTAGTATAGATTTTATCTATGAAGTTTTCAATTTTGATAAGAAAACCAAGGATAAAAGTTTTAACAATTTTTTAAAAATTATTGGTAAAAACAAAACTTTAAATAATTATTTTGTAAAACTTGCAGATAGAGGATTGAATTTTTAAAACCTATTGAACAGTTGTATTGTCAAAATCATCATAATTGTAAGTACTTAATATTTCAGCAATTTTATTCTTTCTCATTTTTAAATTTTTGCTTTCTAATAAAATCTGCTTTTCTTCCATCGAAAAAGGTGAAGCCATTGCTAGGGCATTTATAGTTTCATTTAAATTTTGTTTTTCTAAAGATTTCCAATTAATTATGTACCCTTTTTTTTCAAATAATAATTTTAAGTCTTTAAAAATTAATTCAAGATCTGAAAATTTTAATTCTTCTTTTTGTAAATTAAGATCATCTTTATAATCTTCAAAACTAATTTCACATTCACGGTAAGGTTTATCATTTTTAATTTCTTTAGTTATTTTAAATCGAGCCAAACCATTGAGGTCAATCATATATCTCCCATCTGACGCATCTTTAAAACTAGTAATTTTGCCTAAGCAACCAGTTTCATGAAGATCTAGAATAGAATTAAAATTACTTTTTTTGGGTTGAATTAAGCCTACTAGTTTATTTGTTTTCATACTGTCGTTAATCATTTCAACATATCTTGGTTCAAATATATTTAGTGGAACAGTAGTATCTGGAAAAATAATAAAATTACTTAAAGGAAAGACAGGTATAATTTTTGGCAAATCATGTTTTTTCATTACTTCTTTTAGCAAATTTTTGAAAATCTATATAGTTATGAATAACTTTATTATTGCTTGCATCAAAAAAAACAGCTATTTATAATGTTTTTATAAGCGGGTCTAGCTCATTGGTAGAGCGAATCGTTGCCAACGATTAGGTAGAGGGTTCGATTCCCTTGACCCGCTCCATTAAATTCAAAAAAATAAATAAATAAATGAATGATCTTTTAAATAAAAAGTGTGTCCCTTGTGAGGGTGGAATTCTGCCTTTTGATATAAGTGAAATACACAAGTATCAAAAAAAAGTAGATGGTTGGGATGTAATCAAAAATGATAAGAAAACATATCACTTGGAAAAAAAATTTAACTTTAAAAACTTTATTAGTAGCCAGGACTTTATAAATAAAGTGGGAAAAATCTCAGAAGAAGAAGGCCATCATCCAGATATTTCGTTTGGATGGGGGTACGCAAAAATTATAATTACCACACATGTAATAGAGGGATTGTCAGAAAATGATTTTATTTTAGCAGCAAAAATTGATCAGATATTTAATGCCTAAAATGTCTTGTTTTAGAGAAGATTAAAATAGTATTAGTTTGATTTGCAAATTTTATTATTTCTTTGTCTCTAATTGATCCATAGGGCTGTATTACAGCAGAAACACCTGACTGGACTAATTTTTCTATACCATCCACAAATGGAAAAAATGCGTCTGAAGCCGCAACTACTTCTTCATTTAAATTTTGGAATTTGTTCATTTTTTCTATTGCAATTTGGCAGCTATCAAGTCTATTAGGTTGTCCAGATCCAATACCTACAGTTGTTCCTTGACTGGCTAAAACAATTGCATTCGATTTAACATATCTACAAACATTGAACGCAAAAATTAAATCTTTTAGCTGAGATTTATTAGGTTTTTTTTTAGAAACTATTTTAAAATTTTTAATACTAAATTTTTCTATATCTTCAGATTGAGTTAATATTGACTCGTTAGCAGAGTTAAACCTTACTAAATTTTCTATTTTAAAATTTGTTGCATCAATAAGACGCAAATTTTTTTTCTTTTTTAAAACTTTTAATGCTTCAGGATCAAAACCATTTGCAATAACAACCTCCACAAAAATATTATTAAGTTCTATGGCTAGAGTTTTATTTACCTTATAATTACATGAAATAATTCCTCCAAAAGCACTTATTGGATCAGATGCTAATGCTAATTGGTAGCTTTTTAAGTTATCTTTATTAATAGAAACACCACACGGGTTAGCATGCTTAACAATAACAGTTCCTGAATTTCTAGGTAAAGATTTAGAAATAGTCAGTGCAGAAAATATATCATTGTAGTTGTTGTAACTGAGTTGTTTTCCATGGATTTGTGTAATATTTAAATTTTGCATTTTTGAGTAGACAGCAGCTTGCTGATGAGGGTTTTCACCATATCTTAATTTTTCGATTAGATTTCCATAGATAATTTTTTTCTTAGGAAAATCATTTTTTTTAATTTTGTTAAAATAATTTGAAATCACTGCGTCGTAATATGCTGTTTCAGAAAAGGCCTCTAAAGACATTTTTTCTCTAAACTCAATAGATGTAGAACCTTTATTTTTTTTTATCTCACTAATTAGTTCACTATATTGAGTTGAAGAAGTAATGACAGTAACGTCATTATAGTTTTTTGCTGCAGCTCTAACCATTGTCGGACCTCCAATATCAATATTTTCTATAATTTTTAGATGATTATTAGTCTTTTCTAAAGTTTTTTCAAAAGGGTAAAAGTTAACTATAACAAGATCTATTTCTTCAAAATTATTATTTCGTAAATCCTTGGTATGAGATTTGTTATTTCTTTTACTTAATATTCCAGCATGTATTTTTGGGTGGAGTGTTTTAACTCTTCCACCAAGTATTTCAGGAGAACCAGTGTATTTAGAAACTTCTAAACATTTAAATTTAAGTTTTTTGATTGTTTTATAAGTACCACCTGAACTTATGAATTCAATTTTATGTTTGGTTAAAACTTTTAAAAGATCTTTTAAATTTTTTTTATCAGAAACTGAAATTAGGGCTTTTTTAATTTTCTTCATTTTAGTTTTGTAATTTCCCACCTTATAGTCTGGTTTTCATCATTAGTCATTCCAGAAATAACTATATTGTGATTATCAACAAAGGAATCATTACCACCAAAATAAAGACCATTATCAATATTGATATCATTGTTATCAGAATTAAATTTCCAGCCTTCACCATCAAGGTCTATAAGTATTGATTTATTATCTTGGGTTTTCATTATCTTAATGCCAGGTTCTAAATGAAATCTAATTTCAAATTTTAAATCTTTAAAAGCATTTTTAAAAATTATTCTATCATGACCAACAAATTTTATTTGCTCAGGGAAAAACTCAATTTCTCTCTCATGAATGACGCCATATTTCTTTAAATAACCATCATGTGCTGCATTAATTTTCCAATAATTTTTTTCAAAGACAATATTTTTTTTTAATATTTTTAATCCATGATAAATTTTAGAACTTTCATTTTTAGTTTTAATAAATTTACATGAAGATCTGTCATCTAAAATTAGAGTACTATGTATGGCAGTTGATTTTGTTAGTTCATTTAATTGGTGATGGTGATTTTTAAAATATCCAGAGTTACAAATTAATTTTTTTCGGTTTGATATAATTTCAAAGGATAATGCACCTGCTTGATAGCTTGAGGAAAACTTTTTATCAGGACTTGACCCAACGTCCATGATTAGTGTAATTTTCTTGTTATTAAGAGCTGCATAACCTCCCAATTCACTGCTGTGGTTTTTAAAACTATAGCCAAGTTTTTTTAAATAATGATCAAAATCAATATTATTTTTTTTTTGATTACCATTGAAAAGTAAATCTACTTTATTATTTTGCCATATAAATGCATAAGCTTGACCTAGATAATATATATTCTCATCAATAAATTCAGGTATTTCGCTTTGAGATTCTTTGAACCATTCTCGAATTAAAATAAAATATTTTAAGTAAAAACATAATTGCCGGATGTTCCTTGATTTTGGAAAACCATCATTATCAAAAGAAAATTTTACAAGTTTTTTCAATAAATTTAACCCTGTTTTTAAATATCCATCTTTATCTTGGTAGGCTAAACCAGTTAAAATAATAGCTGCACAACTTATCATTTTATCATCTACCCATTCTGATCGATCTATTTCATTAATCAAATGGTTAATTTGTTTTTTTATGATACCATTAAATCTATCCTTGTAGTTAATGCTACCATCTTCATAGGTAAGTCTGAAGTTAGAAGTCCAAGCAATTATTCTTTTAGCTACTATATCAAGTTCCCAACTCTTTGAGTTGTATCTGTGATTTTTATCTATCCATTGCAAAA
>Ga0209709_10004770_pt1 | contig 10820 bp, 11 predicted proteins | sample ArcticOcean_MG_C_2_FD_187435 | JGI IMG/M metagenome (GOLD analysis project Ga0209709, IMG submission 187435) | Marine microbial communities from western Arctic Ocean - ArcticOcean_MG_CB4_136 (SPAdes) (version 2) | ecosystem: Environmental > Aquatic > Marine > Oceanic | place: Arctic Ocean...
TCTTTTTTGGTCTGACGCTATCACTTCTATTGGTGGTGTGTCTAAATTTAAAATTCTACTGTCTAAAAAAACTACGTTTTGAATAAAAGGCATTTTAAAATTTAAACCAGGTTCTAATATAATTTTTTTAGGGTCACCAAACTGGAGCACAATTGCTTGATTAACTTCTTTAACTATAAAAATAGAGAAAAAAGCTAACGCTGCTATTATAATGGTTATTGGTAATAAAATTTTTTTCATTAATTCTTCGCTTTCTTTTTGCCTAGTTCAGGTAGTGGTAAGTAAGGAACGACGCCTGACCCTGCACCTTTTTCAATAATCACTTTATCTATATCTGCCAAAACTTTTTCCATAGTTTCTAAATACATTCTCTCTTGAGTAACTTCTTTAGCTTTAAAGTACTCATTATATATCGAAATAAATCTGCTAGCTTCACCTTCTGCTAACGCAACAACTTTTTGCTTATAGGCTTCTGCTGCTTGCATAATTCTTGCAGCTTCCCCTCTTGCTCTCGGAATTACATCATTCGCATAAGCTTCAGCTTCATTTTTAGATCTTTCCATATCAGCTCTTGCTGCTTGAACATCTCTAAATGCATCAATTACTTGATCTGGCGGATCTGCTTTTTGTGTTTGAACCTGTGTAATTTGAATACCACTATTGTATTCATCTAATATTGATTGAATAATTTCTTGTGTCTCAATTTCAATTTGAGCTCTACCCTCAGTTAAAACTGGTTGAATATTACTTTTAGCAATCACTTCTCTCATTGCTGTTTCTGCTGCTGCTTTTACAGTTCCCTCAGGGTCTTGAATTTGAAATAAATATTTGCTTGCATCTTTAATCACCCAGAATACTGAAAAATCTATGTTAACTATATTTTCGTCACCAGTTAACATTAAACTTTCTTGTGGCACATCTGCAACTCCTCCACCTTGTGAAAAACCACTATCCCTTTCAGATCTGAATCCAATATCTATTCTATTAACCTTTGTAACTTTTGGTGTTTGAACTGTCTCTATCGGAAGTGGAATGTGATAGTGTAATCCTGGTTGAGTAGTCTTTACAAATTTTCCAAATCTAAGCACAACACCTTGTTCATCGGGTCCCACTCTATAAAGTCCACTTGCTAACCATACAAATGCTATAATAATTAAAATTAAACCAATTGGTTTTTTTCCTGATGAACTTCCACCAGGTAGAAATCTGTTTATCTTACTTTGAATATCTCTGATCAACGCATCAATATCCGGTGGTGTAGGTCCTTTACCTGAACCATTTCCTCCTCCTGGAGGTGTTCCCCACGGACTTCCGCCTCTACCTTGAAAATCATCTGACATATGACAAAGTATATAATGTCTTTATGATAAAAAACAAGTAATGATAAAATATGACAGATAAAAAGCCCGAGCTAAGTGACGCAATGAAAAGGAAGCTAGAACCTAAAAAATTCACAAAGAACCCTATTTTGGGAACAAAATTTACAATAGCCGTTTCAAGTGCAAAAGGTGGTGTTGGAAAATCTACTTTTGCAACAAATCTTGCATTAGCATTGAAGCAAATCGGCTGTAAGGTTGGATTACTTGATGCAGATATTTACGGCCCATCAATTCCAAAAATGTTTGATATTAATGAAAAACCAAAAAGTGATGGTCAAACTTTAACTCCGATTACAAAATACGACATTCAGTGTATGTCTATTGGTTTTTTAGCAGACCAACAAACACCCATGATTTGGCGTGGACCTATGGTTACAAGTGCAATTAAAACTTTTACTCAAAAAGTAGGTTGGAAAGATCTAGATTTTATAATTGTTGATATGCCTCCAGGAACTGGTGACACTCAATTAACTTTTTCTCAAGAAATTAAAATGGATGGAGCAATTATAGTTTCTACTCCTCAAGAAGTTGCGCTACTAGATGTTAAAAGGGGAATTAAAATGTTTGATAAACTTGGTGTTAAAATTTTAGGTCTAGTTGATAACATGAGTTACTTCAAAGGTGATGACGGTAAAAAATATAAAATATTTGGTGAAGGTGGTGTTAAGAGAACTGCAGAAGAATTTAGTAAAGAGTTTCTAGGGGAAATTCCATTAAACCCTGAAGTTGGAAAATGCGGGGATGAAGGAAAACCAATTGTAGAAGCAAACCCTGATCATGAAATTTCCAAAATATACTTAGAATTTGCTAGAAAAATTAAATCAACATACCTTTAGTAATATTACTCCAAAAAATATATTTCACCATTAAAACTAAACCTACTTTTAGGAAGGTTGCATATTTTTGAAAAAAATCTAGCATCGAATTGTCTTGCGTAACGTTCAAAGATAAACCAGCTCTCTACTTTATCAGTGCCAAAATTATTGCAAAGATTAACTAACTGTGAGGGACGATTGGTTAATAGCTGTTTCCAGCTTTCATGAAGACCACTTGTGCCAGGTATTATTCCATCTGTTAAATATAAAGAGGAGTTTTTAATAGGTAAAAAAATAAGAATATAAATTGTTGTGATAATACAAAAAAATTTAATTATTTTACTTGGAAGATTTTTAAAACAAGCAGAAAGTAAAATTATATATATTACGTGTATATATATATTATACTCAACCCACCAACGAAAATTAAAAATTAAAGTATTAAAAACTAAACTAAAAAAAATAATTAATTTAAATAAAAAAGAATAAGCATTTTTAATTTTTAAATCTTCAAAAGCAGAAATTATAAAGATCAAACACAAGCCAATAAACAAAAAATTATCAAAACGAAAATTTGAAAAAACTTTTGACATAACTAGCAATACTTTGTTAATAATATCGATCGAAGTACCCTGCAAGGCTGTTCCCAACATATTTGTCTCCATTCCAGAAGGGGCAAAAGCAAAGTTTAACATTTTATAAAATGGTTTAATTAAATGAACTACAATCCTTGGATTTAGATCAGCTATATTTAAAATATCTATTGCAAGAAAAACTATTATACCAAAAGAAAAACCACTTAAAAATAGAACAAAAATTGAAAAGTATGTTTTAAATTTTAAAAAATTAAATTTACAAATTATAAGAAAAAAACTCATAATAATGAAATTTAAAATAAGTATAATTACAGCGTCAAGTCCAGCATTTCTTGCAAAACGTTCAAATTTATCCAAAACAAATATATTAACTATAAAATAAAGTAAAAGGAATACTAAGTAACTTACAAACAATAAAGAAAAGTTTTTTTCTAATCTTTTCTGAATTGAGCTATTACTTTTTATTGAATAAATCTCACAAAAAATTGGAATTAACAAAATAACAAAAAAAAATAAAAATAAAGTATTTATTTTACAAAAGTATGAAAAGCAAAAAAATAAACCTGCTAGAAATAAAAAAGTTAGATTATTGTAAATAAAAAATTTTAACAGGTAGTAAAAAGAAATAACAAAAAATAAAATAGCCCAATCTTCAGAGTTGAGGACTGAAATATTCATTAAAAATGCAGTTGAAACTAATAGTGTTAATACTGAAAAATAAGCATAAACATCTTTTGAAGATAAAATTTTTGATATTTTAAAAGTAAAAAAAATAAGTAAGATTGTATTAATTGAATCAAAAATTCTAGTAACAAAAAAAAGTTTTTGAAATACTAAATCTGGATCACTCGAATCCATTATCTCATTAATTTTATAAATAAATGAGTGATCAACTAATGAATATACTTTATAAAAAATTGAGTATAAGGATAGAACAGTTGTTGCTGGATGATCGTACCACTCTTGCTGAATGCCGGAGGACATTAGAGACCCATTATAAATGAACCAAAAATCTAAGTCCCACTCACCACTCCAGTGTTGAAGTGATGCTTGAACTGTAACTGTTATTACAATCAATGAAGATAAAAGTAAGAATAATAAGAAGTTAATTTTTTTTGAAATAATCATTAAATTAATTAATAATTTTTTTCCCAAATTTCAACAGTACTTTCAGATGTCATCACACAATTTATAGAAAAGCTTTTCTGTTTCATTGTTTTTATATATTTTTTGATATCTTGTGCTCTATTCCAACGATCGGGCGATACAAGACATTTTTTAAATTTATTTAAAACTTTAATATTATTTTTATTAATAGGAAGTTTGCTAAAAGTATCTATCCATACCCAGTTGATACGATTTATATACTTCTTAACTGTATCAATAGATTCTTCTTCTGAAAATCTAATAGAAGTATTTTTGAAACCCTTACGTGATGATTTATAGATAAAAGGAAACTCTACATCTAAGAGGAAATAATTTTTTATTTTAAATTTTTTAAGTTGCTTTATTACTAAGTACTCAATTCCCGCTTCTTTTATATTCACTACAAGCGTGCCATGATTATAATTCTTTAGATAATCTTCAAGTAAATCACCTTTCTTAAATGGATCATGAGCTAATATTAATTTATTATTGTGGGATCTCACATCAATTTCAGTTCCATATTTTACTGGAATTAACTTTAATTTTTTTACTGTATTAATTCTATGTATTATGATTTGCATATAATTTTAAATTTATTATGAATTTAAAGGTTCTTATAGTCAACATTAGCTTACCAAGTAAAGTATCTCCACCTTTTGCCTCTCCATTTATTCTTTTTTTATAATAAACGGGATACTCTAAAACTTTATAATGTTTCCTTTTAGCAATATATAGAAAAAACAAATCTAAAGAAAAATCCTTTGGTGCTTTTTTTAAATTCTTTAAAAGCTTTTGGTGAAAAATTTTAGGTTGAGCATTTATATCATTAAATTTAATTCTAAAAACTATACTGGTAAATAAAGCCATGCCTATAGAAAAAAGATTATCTACAAACCCTCTATTTATTCTTTTACCTTTAATAATGGCTTTACTCTTATAAATTTCTTTTTTATATTTATTTATAGCTTTTACCACATCATTTGGTTCACACTGTAAATCAGCATGGGTCCAAGAAATAATTTTTCCTTTCGCACTAAATAAGCCTTTTAAAATTCCACCACCGTACCCCAGGTTTTTTTTTATATTAATGACCTTGAATAATTTTTTATGATTCAGTCTATTTAATATTTTAGCTGTATTATCAGTAGATCCATTATTAACCAGAATGAACTCAATATTTTTTTTATAATTTTTTTTTTTAGTAGAAATTATTTTTTTAATTAATGGAGTTAAATTTTTTTCTTCATTATAACATGGAAAAATAATACTTAAATCTGTCATATTAATTTTTAACTACCATGTTGTTTATGAAGTCAGTTGGTGTTCCCCACCCTATATATTTATTAACTAAATTTACTTTTACTGTTAATTTTGATGAGACACATAATTTTGCAACTGAATCCAAATAAAATTCTTTATTTATTTTTTTGTTTAGTTTTATTAAGTCTTTAGAATATTTTAAGAAAGTTTCAGCTTTTTTGAAACTAAAGGCTCCTATAATCGTGTGGTCATTGCCAGGAACTTTACTGATAGTCTTTTTGCAAGATACGAATATTGCATTATCTGGTTTCTTAGTTCTTACATAGCCATACATATTTGGATTTTTAGAAACAATTTTATTATTTTTAAAAGTCCATATAACTAAATCAGATTTATCAATTTTATTATTAATTTTTGTTTGACTATAATACATTCCATTGTCACACGTTCCAATTGTAAGTGTGTCATCTTTTTTTAAAAATTTTTCTGCTTTAAGACAGGTTGCTGCCTGACCATTTGTTACTTTATCTAGAATAATAATTTTAGATTTAGGAAAAAAACTTTTGATTACTTGATTAATTTTAAATGTTTTTACATGCCTCTTTAAACATATAAAAATATATAAATCGGCTTTAGGTAGTGCTTTTGCTGCATGCACAAACATTGGAATACCATTAATTTTAATTAATGGTTTGGGTGTTCTATACCCCTCATCTAAAAATCTTTTTCCTTCACCAGCCATTGGTACTAAATTAATTTTTCTCATTAATCTTTTAATTTAAATCGTTTTATTAAAATATGTTTGTTTCCATAAATCTTCCATGCACTTATATAGTTTATATTATTCTTAAATTTTACCTTTTCTTCAACAAACTGCTTAAATTCATTTGAGTTTCTTTTATTTTTAATTGAGCCAATTGTAAAATGTGGCAACCAATGACCTCCAACAAAGGGGTAGCCGTATTTCTTCACACTTGTTAAATGAGCCTTATTAGTCAATTGATTATTTTTATTAGAGGTGTGTTTAATAAAAAATTTTAAATTTTTAGCAATTTTTTTTTGTATTTGAAATAATATATTATCTTTATTAATCGACAAACACATTGTGTCTCCACCAGTTAATTTATCATCATAAAAAATTAAAGTTTTATTTATAGAAATTTTGAAAGAATTGATTTTTTTTAATGTTGTTCCCAAAACTTTGAGAACATCTTTATCTTTTACTAAATCAGCATAATAAATTGTAGAGTGTGGTGGGTGTGAAGTTAACTTTGATCTAATAAATTTTTTATTAATTTTTTTTTTCCATTTATTTATATAAGTTTTTAATTCTTTGTTCGGTTCTATAAATATTCCTATCATTTTAAAAAATTTGAGAATAATATTTTTAAATCTGATCTTGATATGTTTGGATATAATTTATTATTTAAAACTATAAACTCTAACGGAAATAAATGTGGTATATTTATTTTAAACCAATCTCTTTTATCAATATTGAAACTTTCTCCTATTAAACATCTGATAAAAACATTGTGCGTAATAACACACGTATGTTTGAAATTATTTTTTTTTATTTTTTTAATAAAAATTTTTTTTCTAAAATTAATATCGTAATTCGACTCACCTTTTGGAAAAGATAGATCTTTTCCTTTTTGCCACATATTAACAATTTTAGGAAATTTTCTTTTAAGTTTATTTAAATTTAAACCTTCAGCTTCTCCATAATCAATTTCTAATAAATTTTTATCAATTAAATATTTTTTATTTTTTGTAATTAATTTAATTGTCTGAATTGCCCTCTTCATAGGACTTGTAAATATTATGTCGAATTTTAATTTTTTTTCATTTTTTTTGGGTGTCGATATATTTGGGTTGAGTTTTTGGCCTAAAAATGTACCATTATTTAATATTGTGTTAGCATGCCTATAAAAAACTATTTTTTTTGAATTTTTATAATTATCATTAATTATTTTTTGAAAATCTTTTACAAATGAAATAATCCATTTGTCAAAGTATGAATTTTTATAGTTATTAAATTTATTTTTACAGTCAATTAAAGTGTTTATCTTTTTAATATTTTTATTAAAAAATTTTATTCCTAATTTACTTTTAATTTCTTTATTATTTTTACTAAATATAATCAGCTTATTATTTTGTTTTCTAAATTTAATGTAATTTAAAATTAAATTTTTAACTATATGGTAAATATATTCAAATTTATCTCTATCAATTAAATCTTGATTAAGTTTTTTTGTAAAATAAGCCTTTCCAGAAAAACCATATTCTCTATAAGATATCCTTTTATTGAAGAGGTCGTTTAGATAATTTTCAATTCCTCGTCTAGATTCTACAAAATCTCTTAATTGCAGAGTGCCGGTTGGAAAAATATCTTTTAATCTTCCAATCTTATGATGTTTACTTCTTTCCCAATCAAATACAGTAAAAGGACTTTTAAGAACATGATCAATATGTCCTTCAATGTCGTAAATCATTAAATGTATAACAATTTCATTTTTAAAATTATTAAATTTTAAAGGTCCAAAACTTGAGTTTATTTTTAGTTTATTTCTATTTATTCCAAGTTTATCAGGATTAATTTTGCTTATTATGTTTTTATAACTATTAAAAATTTTTTTATTTAATCGTTTTGTAACAACTACTAAATCTATATCATTAATTTTATCATAATTTTTTTTATCTATAAATGAACCTACGAATGTAAGGCTTTTAATTTCTTTCTTTTTTTTTAATTTAATTACTATTTTATTAATAATATTTTTTCTTAATTTATTAGATAAATTACCCATTATATTTAGTAGATTGAAATTTTATAATTTCATCTGCTGGATTATTACTTCCCAGGATTGCAGAGTTTGATACGACATCATCTACGTTTAAAATCTTAATAATATTTTTATCCACACCACCATCTACACAAATTCTAAATTGATTTCTAAAATTTAAATTATTAAAAAACTCAATATAATTAAATGCTTTAAAATTAAATCTTTGACCAGAAAATCCTGGATCATCAATTGACAGTATTAGTAAATTTGAAGATTTTTTTAGAATTTTTAAAATTTTTTCTGGTGGTGTTTTAAGGGTAATAGCTACACCGAATTTCTTTCCATGTGATAAAATTAATTTTCTTATAACATTTAAATTTTCTTTTATTTCCCAATGAATAAATACTATGTCTGAATATTCAATCACTTCTTTTATCCATTTGGTAGGTTTTTTTGACATTACATGAGTTTGAATTTCATGATTTGGCCAAGTACTTTTAATTTTTATTAAAGTAGAAATTTTATTTTTTATTTTACTTTTTGAAAAACTACTATCCACTAAATCAATATGAATAAAATTTAAGTTATTCCCTATTATATTAAAAATTTTATTTAAATTCAAAGAATTATTTAAATAAAAAGCTATTCCTACTTTTTTAAAATCTTTAAAAGAAAATTGTCTATGAAGTAAATAACCTATAATAAAAAAGCTACCTGATGTAATTAATCTCGTGACTTCATATGAGACGTTGGTTTGTATAAAGTGACCAATAATTAATTTTTGAAATACCCATGAAAAAAAAGAAATAATTATAAAAAATAAAAAAGCTCTTCTGATTTTTGATTTATGTATTTTAAAATTATAAAAAAAATTAAGATAGAATGCAAAAACTACTCCTATTAATAGTGCTGAAACACCTGATAAATTCTTGTTAATCTCCAAAAAATAAAAATAATTATAAAACATTAATTCTAGTATTATTGAAGAAAACCCAATTAATATAAAAATATTAAAAAATTTAAATTTTTTAAATAATAAGTTAATACTGTTTAAAACTTTCATTGCTATTCTTGACCATAATAAGAATTCTTTCCGTGTTTTCTATCATAGTGCTTTTTATGGAGATCGTTAGGCAATTTTTTTATACTTCTGTTTATTAATTCACAATTGAAAGCAAGTTGGGCAATAAATTCAATAGCTATTGCATTATCAATAGCTGTCTTACCTGTCTTTCCCCATGCTACTACTCCATGATTTACTACTAGTATCCCAGGTATATTGGCAGCTTTAACTTTAATCTTTTTAAGTTTTTTTAATATTGTATTTCCTATTTCTGTTTCATAATTTTTTTTAAGGTCTTTTTTATTTACTAGATCTGTAATCGGTATTTCATTTGGATAATAATCTGCGTGTGTTGTGCCATAACACGGTATAGGTCTTCCACTCTGGGCCCATGAAGTAGCATAAAGTGAATGCGTATGCGTTATAGAATTAATATGTTTAAAGTTTTTATATACTGTTAGATGTATGTTTAAATCAACACTTGGTTTTTTACCTGATAATATTTTTCCACTTTTAATATCTACTACTGAAATGTCTGAAAATTTAGTTAACTCTAAATTTACTCCACTTGGCTTTATAAAGCATAAGTTGTTATGTCTTATACTTGCATTTCCAAAACTATTAATTTGTAGTCCTAATTTTAAAAGTTTTTTATTTAGTTTGAGAGTTTCTATTAATTGTTTTTTAAACTTCATCTATTTAATAATCTTATTCTTAATCTTAAAGGATTCCTTAAGTTCATTCCATTCTCTTTTAGATAAACCAGAATTTTCAACATTTACTTCTTCTCCGTTAATAAGTTTTTGAATTATGACTTTTCCTTTTGCAGAAACTTCTGTGCCGCCAACTCTATAATCCATAAATGCATCATAAGTTATTGGAACCCATTTTTTTAAAGTATCTAACATGATATCAGCATATACTCTTATTTCGTATTGTGCGTGACTGTCAGCTCTAAGTTTTAAAAAATTCATTAAATTTAATAAGTCAGTTTTCCAATACCATTGAGTATAAGTATTTAAGGTTAAGTTCATTCTGGCAAGCTCTCTTGCTAAACCTTTTTTATTTTCATCAATAGTTGATCCATCAAATTTTTCATTAAGCATCATCTCATAGTTGTCGTAAGTTCTGTTAGCATCATTTTTTAAAAGCTCCAAAACTTCTTTTGCTTGCTCTCCTTCAATAACATCACCTCTTCCCTGTCTGTTACTTGAGGATTGTGCTGCTAGATTTTCTGCTGATGGTAAATAAAACTCTTTATCCAAGATAGAATATCTTGCTGAGTATTCATTTACATTTGCTGTTCTATGTCTAATCCATTGACGAGCAATAAAAATTGGAAGTTTAACATGATATTTAATTTCACACATCTCAAATGGAGTGCTATGCCAATGTCTCATTAAATATTTAATTAGACCCTCATCTGTTGAAACTTTCTTAGTGCCTTTTCCATAGGAAACTCTAGCTGATTGAACAATTGATGTATCATCACCCATGTAGTCAACTACTCGAACAAATCCATGATCCAAAGCAGGCATTGCTTCATAAAGAATATTTTCTAGAGCAGGTGCTGTAACTCTTTTAGTTTGATTTTGTTGAGACTGTTGGTCTTTAATTTCTTGTGCTTGTTCAGTAGTTAATTTCATGGTTTTTTATTGAATTTTTTTTTATTGAATCTCTTTCAAATGCTTTTATATTAATACTGTTGGCTTGCCAACTACGACGATAAACGAATTTCGTAATAACCATTACGGACGTGGGGGCAGTACCCACCA
>Ga0209709_10004772_pt1 | contig 10819 bp, 22 predicted proteins | sample ArcticOcean_MG_C_2_FD_187435 | JGI IMG/M metagenome (GOLD analysis project Ga0209709, IMG submission 187435) | Marine microbial communities from western Arctic Ocean - ArcticOcean_MG_CB4_136 (SPAdes) (version 2) | ecosystem: Environmental > Aquatic > Marine > Oceanic | place: Arctic Ocean...
GTAAAATAGTGAATGCAAAATAAATGCAAAATAGCGCAGAATTAACTTGACAAATTGAGCCAGCTTTGGTATAATATAGGTAGAGAATAAGAAAAGATTCTTATTCATTAACCTAAGCAGAGATTAAAATGATTAGAAATGGTATTGATTGGGAAGGGATGGGACTTTATGACCGTTCTCGATATCAAAAGATTCGGAGAGTTCTTGAAGATGAACTTGTAGAAACTAAGTATAACATAGAGTATTCAAGTGAATATAGACCTACCATAGAATATGATGAGTCTGTACTTAACGATAGACTTGATGAAGTATTCAAGACTTTGACTTTTAGAGAAGAGAAAATTTTGAGATTAAGGTTTGGAATTGGTACAAAGAAATCACATACATTTGAAGAAATTGCTCAAATGGTTGATGTGAGTAGAGAACGTATCCGTCAAATCATGTTGAAGTCTCTTAGAAAAATCAGACATCCTAAAAGAGTAAAACTTCTCAGAGGGTTTGAAAATGGTCATTCTTGGGGATTTTATAATAAATTTTAAAATAATGCATTTTTGTCTTGACAAATTGAGCCAGCTTTGGGAGCATGAGGTTATAGGTTCAAATCCTATCACGCCGACCAGCTGGCTCCATCGTCTAGTCTCGGCCTAGGACGCAGGATTGTCAATCCTGTAACATGGGTTCAAATCCCATTGGAGCCGCCATAATAGATTATAGAAATGAAGGGTTATAGAATGAAAGCAATACTAGAATTTAATTTACCAGAAGATAAAGAAGAGTTTGATGTAGCCTCAAGGGGAATGGATTGGGCACTTCTTGTTTGGCACATAGACCAGTTTATCCAAAACAAGATTAAATATGAACAAGACACACACGGTGTATTACAACTTCTTAGAAATGAACTAAATTTTCAGATGGAAGAAAAAGGATTACAATATCCAGAATGATATGGGAATAGATTTTATTGCTTTGTTCATTTGGAAATATGGACTACATATAATTTTAATTTGGACAATGTTTGATACCAGCTGTCGAGCTGAGTGGGGTAGTTTGTGTATGTAAAAAAAGAAAATATGATCAAGCTTGGGGGGTGGATACTCTCTTTTTTAACAGTGCTTACTGGAGCATTTTTTCTTTGGCCCCATCTGCATACAGCATTATTAGGAATTGTATTAATTTATCTTGGAGTTAGGATTTTTAATTTTTCTACTTGGGATGAATATAAAGAAAAACGAATGAAATTATTAGAAACTTTTAGAAAGTGGTGAAAGAATATGACACAAAAATATGATAGATTTAATTTAGAAGCAGAAATCATGAGCGTCTGGAATACGAAAGACGATCTTGAATCAATAACTAGTCGCATGATGGATGATCCAGACGGCCCATTGACGGAAGATGAAACTACGAATGTTTTGATAGGGTTGAGTGAATTGCATGATATTAGATGCAAGAAGTTATTTAATGTATTTGAGAGTATGGTAAGAAATAAAAATAGTTTTTTAACCGAAGAAGTTACTATGGGTGATGCATTAGATAAAATAGTAGATGATGCTGGAAAGGAATAAATGAAAGCGAATGTAAATGATTATATAACAGAAAATATGAAAGGTGAAAGCACGCTTCTAAAACCTCTACCGCGTGTTACTTGTGCGGACGGATTTTCTATGTCAATACAAGCAGGTACAGGTTTATATTCTGAACAACAAAAAACATCTGAAAAATATTCTAAAGTTGAGATAGGATATCCTTCTATAGATGAACCATTACTCTACAAGTATGCGGAAAGTTACTATGATCCTGACGCAGATTTCAAATATACAGATACAGTTTATCCTTATGTTCCTGTGAAAGTAGTGGATAAGGTTTTAAAAAAACATGGAGGAATTGTATGACAAATAATATAATAACAGAAAAAGTTAAAGTAGTAGAACTAACTTTTGAAGATGGAACAAAAAAGTTATGTCGTGGGGGTGAAGAAGCAGTAGCAAGAGCTTGGGAAACTTATCCAATAGTCTCTGCTAGATGGACAGGCGAGGAACAAACAATGCAATGGGTGAAACCTCAACATATAATTGATGAAGAAAGAGCAGATGAAATGAGGCTGCAAAGACGAGACCAAGAGCAAATAGATATGTATAATGACCCAGTTATGAACTGGTCTGGTCATAGATAGCATAAATATGAGAAGAATGGAGTATTCTTTAAGAATAGCGCACCGCCGAGTCAGGCGACTTAATCATGAATTAATATGGACATACAAAAAGGAGTTAAATGCGATCATTACTAAAATGGTGGTTAATATTTTGTGTTACGACATTAGGATTAGGTACATGTTTTTATTTTAATATACATAATGAATTATATGAAGCTGATGTAACACGTTTAAGTTTTTTTATACTTTCTATTTTTGTATGTACTTCTGTTTGGATAGGTACAAAAACTTATAAGGTTGGTATACATCAAGATTATGATCAAAAAAGTGATGTAGGATGGTTCATATCTGAATCATGTCTTGCACTTGGAATGGTAGGAACTGTTACAGGTTTTCTAATAATGCTAGGGACGGCATTTGAAAACGTAGATGTATCAAATGCATCGACACTGCAACAAGCATTATCAGACATGGCAATAGGGATGAGTACTGCCCTTTGGACAACTCTGGTTGGATTAGTTTGTTCACTTCTTATCAAGGTTCAATTAGTGAATCTTGAAGTAGCGCTAAATGAATAATGAAAAATATAAGTCCACTGTAGGGTTTACGGACCTACTTTTTAATATTCTTGTTGGGTTTGCGTTTCTTTTCATCATTGCGTTTCTTCTAATAAAACCAGAAGCGAAAAAAGAAGATTTTGAACGGAGAGCAGAATTTGTTGTTGTGATGGAATGGGATAACGATGCTAGTGGAGACATTGATCTCTATGTAGAAGATCCCACGAGCAAACAAGTTAGTTTCAGATATCATAATCATAACTTTATGCATTTGGATAAAGATGATTTGGGAGCAATGAATGATACTGTAGTTAATGCGGATGGATCAATATCAACTGTAAAAATTAATAGGGAAGTAGTAACTATTCGTGGAATCATTAAGGGTGAATATGTTGTCAATGGACATTATTATTCATTAAGAAGTTATGATAAAGTCAGTCCTCCAAAACCAGCTGTAACGGTAAGAGTGGAATTACACAAGGTAAATCCATATTCAATACTGTGGGTAGGAGAGAAACAATTTAATCATAGAGGACAAGAAGAAACTTTTTTAAGATTTAGATTAGATCAAGATGGAAAAGTTCTTCCACCATTTACATTTGAAAAGAAAAAGTTTGTGACTCCGTTGCAAGAATTGGGAAATATGCAAGCACCACCACGAAACTTTACAGGTGAGGCTGGAGATACAGGAAGATGATAGAGAGTTTAATATTAGGATTAGTTGTTTTCGCTGTCATATGTTTGTGGGTATTGATTGAGGAAAGAAAGAGCCCAAAGTTTTTGATTTGGTTTATTCCACTTTTTCTCATTTTGGTTGCATCAACTTATGTAACATATACCTCAATATTGGGGTATCCAAAAGTTGATAAACCAAAAGAGGGATTGTATCTTAAACATTATATTGATGAACCAAATTGGATTTATTTGTGGGTTGTATATAAAGAAAAAATTCCAATATCTTATCAGTTGGTGTATTCAAAGGAAACACATAAAGCGTTAGAGGGTGTGAAAGAGAAATCGGAACAAGAAGGAAAATTTATGGTTTTACGTGAAAATGTAGAAGAGGGGCCTGGAGAGGAAGAAGGAAAAAAAGAACAAGAAGGCGGAATCACAATTGGCGGAGATGTGTCATTTTTTGAATGGGACTATAAAATTGACAGTCCACAGAAGAATCAAAAGGAATAAACTGTCACAAAAACTATATACTTTTTGTGACAAAATAACTTCAGGAGGAACGCGAATGAGTAAGCTATTATTACTTTTCGTAATGATGGCGACATGGATAGTTGTTGGATGTGGAACAAGTACAATAGGTTGTTATGGACATTGGGTCAAGGGGCCGCCCGAGCGAGGAACTAGAGCACTGAACAAGGCCGGAACGCTACCATATTATCAATGTGTAGATGAAAATAACAAAGGAAGTAATTTAGAGAAACGGAGTCAATTTTGAGAAAAATGCTATTAATAATTTTTATTATGATGGCAACATCGATGGTTGTTGGATGTGAAGCAGTAAGACAAGCAGGGTGTTATGGATATTGGATAGAGTCAAACGATGGCCATAAGAGAGGAACTAGGTGGTCTAATCAAAATAATAAAAGACCTTATCGACAATGTGTGGAAAAAGTAGCGCCATATAAAAATACAGAAACTAGACCATTCGGATGGTGAAAGGAATATTATGTTTAGATTTTTTACAAACAAAAAATGGTTTCTATGGTCTTGGCTTGGTTCAATGATTATTTTGGGATCACTTTGGGTTCAAGTAAAGATTGATGTAAAAATAAATGAATGGTTTGGTCAATTTTATGACATGATTCAAAAAGCACTTGCTACACCAAATGCAATTACAATAGAAGAATATTTTGCAAGTTTATTTTCTTTTATTACACTAGCAGGAATATATGTTGCACTCTATGTTGTAATAAGTTATTTTACAGCACACTATTTGTTTAGATGGCGTACAGCAATGGTTGAATGGTATCATAGTGTGTATGACAAAGCCAGAACAATAGAAGGTGCATCACAAAGAGTTCAAGAAGATACTATTAAATTTACTCGTATAATGGAGTCTTTAGGAACATCTTTAATTGAATCAGTTATGGTTTTAGTTCAGTTTATTCCTATATTATTCGGATTGTCAATGGGTATTCCAATATTCTTTTTTGGTGATTGGGAATATGGATTGATTACAGGTGCGTTACTTTGGACATTAGGTGGTACTGCCTTTTTAATTGGATTAGGGTGGATATTGCGACTAGTTGGTATAGAATATGATATACAAGCAAAAGAAGCAGCATATAGAAAAATACTGGTTATTGCAGAAGATGATGGAAATGTTAGACCAAAGAAAATTGAGGAGTTTTTTGATGATGTTCGTGAAATTCATTTTTTAAGTTATATACGTTATCTATATTTTAATATTGGACGAATGGCTTACTTACAAGCAAACGTATTATCAGCTTATGTTTTCCTAGCACCAGCAATAGTTGCAGGAGTAATGACTCTAGGTGTAATGCAACAAATAATAAGGGCATTTGGTCGAGTAGAAGGATCGATGCAATATCTATTAAAAGCGTGGCCAACAATTATTGAATTGATGAGTGTGTTTAGGCGTTTAAGAGAATTTGAAGCTAAGTTAATAGAAAATGAAGAAATATGATAAAGATAAAAATCATTTTAAATTTAGTTATACTTAATTTAATCCAAATAATTTTGACAGTTAGTTTGATTGTCTTACTTACTTCTTGTGCTCCACCTGATAGTGCTCCATTATGGTTACGAGCGACAGAGACATTACCACAAGTGGAAGGTTTCAGTAGAGCAGGATTATTTACTATAAATGGTAAAATATATGTGCAATTTTGTGATCCAAACGGAAATCAGAAATGGTTGAGATATAATGAAAGCAAACATACATGGAGAGAAAGTAGATATAATTCACAAGGATGTTCAGATAGTGACAATGCAACCGGGCCAGAAATGTAGGGGGATAAATTGGGGATCATCAGTAAAACCAAAGAAAAATTTGCACGACTTTGGATGCCACGATTACAAGAAGGGAAGACTAAAGTTGAACTTGAAAGAGATAAAAAATATGAAACAAATTGGGTATGGTATCATACAATTCTAGCAATAGAATTATTAATATGTAATTTTTTATTATTATGGATTGCGATAATACTCACTATAGAAATATTAAAATAAATATTTCACTTGACAATATATAATTATAATGGTATAATGGTATATTATGATAAATGCGAATGTAGTTCAAAAGCAGAATACAAGGCTCCAACCTTGAGATCATGGTGCAATTCCATGCATTCGCTCCACACTTTTGAATAAATTAAAATGAAAAATATAACAATAATAGCAAGTGAATCTGATAATGGATTCGATTATTGTACTACAGAATTCAATGGAGAAATTGAAGAAACAGGATACACTCTGTATCATTATTATGATCAAACAGAAAAAATATCACGTTTAACTGCTGGGGGCAATTATCGCTCTTTGTGGGCAAATGAAAATGAAATTGAAGTATATGATGATGATAGAGGAACAGTTGAAGATTATTATGACCTAATGGATATAGGTTATGAAACTGGTGTGGAACATATCTATACTTATATAAATGGTGAATGGATGGTAACTAATAGAGATCAAGATGGAACATATAAACCATTTATTAATTTACAAGAGTTTTTTGCTGGTCAACCATTTCATAGATGAAATTAAATATTCCAAAAAATGTTAAAAAGATAGGACTTGCCATGTCAGGTGGGTGCGACTCTTCTTTATTGTTATATTTGTTATGTAATCAAATTGTTGAAGATAATTTATTAGATGTAACTATACATCCTTTAATATTTTGTCATATAGATAGACCTTCCATGATTAAACCAGTATATGATGTTATTATGGAAGTGAAGAGATCTAGTGGTTCTCTTTTTCCTATAGAGCGTCCACATGTTGGATATGCTAAACATAAAACAACAGAAATTTTAAAAGAATATTTAAATCCAAAAGAAAGAAATGTAGATATTATATGTAGAGGAACAACGAGAAATCCTCCTTTAGTGGTAATGCCAGGTGATCAAGAAGATAGAGCGTGGGAAGCGGAGGAAGAACCAGAAGTTAATGAGGAAGGTGAATGGGTTCCGTTTACTAATATGCATAAACAAGATCTTGCTTTAATTTATAAAGAACATAATCTAAAAAATATATTTGAATTAACTGTGAGTTGTATTGGGCATTTTGATGAAAGTGAAGGATTCACAAAAGCATGTAGAAGATGTTGGTGGTGTTTTGAAAAGAATTGGGCATTTAAAACATTTGGTAATGAATGGTTAATATAAGCGAGTATCGTACAAAGGTAGTACCTCAGGTTTCCAATCTGATGATAGGGGTTCGATTCCTCTTACTCGCTCCATAAATTAAATGATTACTTTAGTAACAACATATTATAATGAGCCTGATTATTTACAAAAATATGTTGAAGCGTCTAAATATTTTATACGAAATTCTTTAATTAAAAGATTAATAGTTGTTGATGATGGATCACAAAAAATACCAGCGAAAGATGTATTAGTAAAAGAAGATGATATTTCTTTATTTGTGGTAGATGATGATTTGGGATTTAATTCTCATGGAGCAAGAAATTTAGCGGCAAAACATGTAGAAACTGATTGGATATTTTTTGCTGATATTGATGTGGAGATTCCACCAAATACATTAAAAGATTTAGTTGAAAATATTTTAAATAATAAATCTAAAAATGTATATTATTCTTTTATAACTGGAAAAAGAAAAAAACAATCAGTAAATGTGTTTTGTATAAAACAAAAAGATTTTTGGAAGTCTGGTGGATATGATGAGGAGTATGTTGGAATGCATCATGGAGACACACGGTTATTTGAAAAAATAAACTCATATATGAATATGAAAATACTAGATTCCTTTGTACATTATCGAAGAAGGGGTAGAAAGTTTGTTTATAAACGTGGTGGTATTACAGAATATGATGATGAAAAAATGATAATAATGCATCCTGAAAATAGACCAGAAGAAAAATTATATACAATATCAACACCAAATATAAGGGAAATAAATGCTTTAGTAGAAGATAGAATAAAGCATCCTGAAACTTGGAAAGATATGCAGGTTTGTAATTTTAAATGGCATCAGGAATTTTAAATGTCAAACATAGATGTAAAGGATAAAATTAAGGTTAGGAAAAAGAATAGTATAAATTCAAAAGTTCCTAAAATTTATTTTGTTATACTTTTAAATGATGATTATACTCCTATGGAATTTGTTATTTATATATTAAAAAGTATTTTTAATAAAACTACATCTGATGCTGAAAGAATTATGTTAAATGTACATAAATTAGGAGAAGGTGTAGCGGGACTTTATTCATATCAAATAGCAGAGCAAAAAGCAATTGATACATTAGAAGAAGCTAAGAAAAATAAATATCCTTTACTAGTAACATTAAGAGAATCAGAATAATATGCCAACATACGATTATAAATGTGAAAAATGTGGACATGAATTTGAGCGTCAGTTATCTATCGCTAAAATGAATGAACCAACAGAATACCCCTGTCCATGTGGATCATGTCATGGAACAATAATAAAAACAATAGCGGCTCCGGCATTTGGTGATACAATTAAAATGGGTATGCGTAAACCAGATGATGGATTTAGAGATAGATTAAAAGAAATTAAATCTTCTCATGCCGGAAGCACTATGAATATACCTTAATATGAATTTTTTACACGAAACAGTAGATATTCCTGGTCAAATAAAACAAATAAACACTTCAGGAAAAAGATTATACGAGACACCAGATGGAAATTTCCCGAGTATCACTACAGTATTATCATCTTTGTCCAAAGCTGGTATACAGGCTTGGCGAAAGCGGGTTGGAGAAGAAGAAGCCAATAGAATCTCAACACAAGCTTCGCGAAGAGGAACAAGAACGCATTCGATTATCGAAGACTATCTCAAAAATCAGCAAGATTATTTGAGTGGGCATATGCCTGATTCTATTGAGTTATTTCAATCAGTTCAATCAATTTTAAATAATCATATTGGAAAAATTTATGGTCTTGAGGTATCTTTGTGGTCTAAATTTCTTGGAGTAGCTGGTAGATGTGATTGTATTGCTGAATATGATGATGAAATTTCTATAATAGATTGGAAAACCTCTTCTAAACCAAAAAAAGAAGAATGGATAGAAAGTTATAAATTACAGGGAACTGCATATGCAAAGATGTATGAAGAAAGAACAGGAAATAAAGTAACTCAAGTAGTTATAGTTATTGCAGTAGTTGATGGAACACCACAAATATTTTATGCGAATCCTGATGAACATGTGGAAAGATTACAGGAGGTTATAAATAGTTATTGATACTGTTGACATATCTAGATAACAGTTAAGACATCGGTGCGATTCCGATCAGCTCCACCAAAGGAAGTTATGGAAAAGAAATTAATGTGGCTTGCAATAATGATATTGCTTGGATTGGGTTTAACTTATGCCACACTTTATTTTGGATATGACTTTCGTTGATGGGGCTGAAATAGATTTCGATTGATTGTGAAGGTAGATATAGAGGTATTCGGTAGAGGCACCACCGTAACGGTCCATCAAACTAATCGCAAACAATGACGATTATACCGCATATTCTTACGCACTTGCTGCGTAGATTATAGCCGAGTTTGGGGGGAATCACTTGGGAACAGAAGAATTCCCCCATTATATTTTGGAACTTTTATGACATTTAAATTAAAAATAAGAAGGTCATTTTTTGATGAAGAGACTTGTTTTAATATAATTTTAAAAAATTACCAACATGTACGAATTGCTCCAGTAAATGATCGAGGAATAGTTAAGGAATTAAGAAATTCAAGATGGTATAATTATAAAGATGAAGAAACAATAAGTAAACTTTATAAAATTAGTGATAAAGATGAATTAACTGGATTGGAAAATAATTTAGCATTACAATTCTCTGAATATAGAGTAGGTCAATATTTTAATTGGCATAATGATAAAAGTAAAATTCGTTCACATATAATATTACTTAATAATGATTTTGAAGGTGGTGAATTAGAATTTGGTGGAATGGATGATTTGAAATTGAAAATCGGAGATTGTATTACTTATGATTCAAATATTAATCATAGAGTTAAAAAAATTACATCCGGAGTTAGATATTCTTTAGTAGCTTGGGCTTATGATGATGATAAAATTTGGCAAACCGATAAACGATTTAAATAGGAGAAAAGAATGTGTAATAACAAACACTGCAAGTGTGATCCTTGTACTTGTGATCCATGTGAATGCAGCGAATAATTAATTAAATAGGAGAAACAATATGGCGTGGAAAGATAAAGAGTTTACAGATAATTGGGAAGCACAAGGGATGAATACTTACGTACAGTGTTGCGAATGTACAGATTGTACTTGTGATCCTTGTACATGTTCAAACATTCGCGATAAGGTGGGTTCTACATATGAATCAGTAAAAGACAATGATGTTTGTGGTTGTGGATAATTTATGGCTAATTATATAAACGAAGAACCATGCGAATTTATCTACAATATAACCGCCGTAGAGAGAGTTGTCGATGGAGATACTATTGACGCGGTTTTTGATTTGGGTTTCGATGTACGGATATGTAATAGAATCCGTTTATTAGGAATTGACACACCAGAATCCAGAACAAGACACAAGAACGAAAAAATCTATGGTAAGTTATCCTCTGCAGCACTCAAATCGTGGGTGCATTGGGCAGTCATGTCAGACAGAGATGATATTGAAATTCAATGTCGATGTCCAGAATCAGATAGTAGAGGTAAGTTCGGCAGAGTATTAGGCGAACTTTGGATTAACTGTACAGAAGATGGACATGAGTTTGGTGGATGGACAAATATAAACAAGTGGATGTGTGAAAGTGGTTACGCAGTAGGATACTTTGGTGGAAGTAAAGAGGAGATTGAAGAGGCTCACATAAAAAATAGAAAGATACTTTTAGAACAACAAAATGTTAAATATAATGGAGGAAAATAATGGATATAGATGAAGAAGCAAA
>Ga0209709_10004773_pt1 | contig 10818 bp, 11 predicted proteins | sample ArcticOcean_MG_C_2_FD_187435 | JGI IMG/M metagenome (GOLD analysis project Ga0209709, IMG submission 187435) | Marine microbial communities from western Arctic Ocean - ArcticOcean_MG_CB4_136 (SPAdes) (version 2) | ecosystem: Environmental > Aquatic > Marine > Oceanic | place: Arctic Ocean...
ACCCTTGTGGAGTTACCGCAAAACAAATCCTTATTGATATAATTGGAAACAATAGTGTTGAATGTATTAGTGAAGGAAAAGATCAATACAAAAGAACACTAGCAGAATGTTTTGTTAATAATGAAAGCTTATCAAGCTATCTAGTTAGAAGTGGTTATGCATTTGCCTACAGAAGATATTCAAAAAAGTTTGTACCAGATGAGGATTATGCAAGAATCAATATAATAGGCATGTGGTCTATGGAGTTTGATTATCCTTGGGATTATAGGAAAAATAATTAATGAAAAAAAAGATAAGAGAGCTAATGAACTGGGATAATAAAAACTGGCTATCCTCATCTGCATACATTAATTCGTTTAATACTTTTTTACTTAAGAAGAAAAAACTCAATAAAAATTCACAAATACTAGATATTGGGTGTGGTAGAGGTAAAATTTTTGGTGTCCTATTTAGAAAACTTAAACTAATTAATAAACCAATTGGTATTGATCCTGTGGTTCATAAAGATGTTGATAGAGGAATAAATTTTATAAATGAAGATGTGTTTAAATTCTTTAAAACAAATCAAAACAAATTTGATTTAATAATGATTAAGCAAACGCTTCATTTTTTTGATAAGGATAAAAGATCAAAATTGATAAAAACTTGTAAAAATAATTTAAAGAAAAATGGTGTTTTGATTATATTTTCTTTAAATACTTTAAATAATGAAATTCCATGTTTTAAATTAATGAAGCAAAAACTTAATAGGGGATTAGAAAGAGATTCTAAAATGATTAAATCTACTTGTAAGATATTAAAAGATAATACAATTGATAAATTTAAATTCAAAGTTTCAATAACCAAGAATAAGTATATTAAAATGTTGAAACAAAAATATATCTCATGCCTTGTTAATTTAAGTAAAAAGCAATTAAATGAAGGTATTGAAGAGGTAAAAAATATTTATCCGAATAATATCATATTTGAAGATATTCTGACTTGTATTAAATATAAACATTCCTGATAGGGGCGTTCTATTACCCGGTGCCCAAACCGTGTTTCTATAATCTTTATTTTGCAATGATGTTGCTTTAGCAAAAAGCAAAAGTTTCAACTAAATTATGCTCGTATTACGTTCAGCATTTTTGTGCTAGAATATTTGTTCATGAAAAAGATTTTAGAAATTATAGTTCTGGGTTTGTTGTGGTGTAATGCTTTACCAGCCAAAATTCTTAATATAGAAAACAAAATACAAATAGAGGTTCCATCCAGTCATAAGTTTATTAAATATGACAATGAAGAGGTAAGACAGCCTATTGAAGAATTCTTGGAAGATTATGAAGGATTGGAAATGGATTTATATTTGATTGGGCCAAGTAAATATGTAGATCTTGAAAAAGCAATTTTGGATGGAGAAGACCCAATGGATAATGAATATGTTCAGTCAATAATGAAAAAATTAGAAAGAAAAAATTTCCAAGATGAGGTTAAAGCTGGAAAATGGATGATTTCTGAAGCAAAAAAAATTATGAAAAAGGAGAAGATTGATTTTATTACATACGCACTTGTCTTAAATGAAAGTTTGCTGAAGTTGTCTGCAGAAAAAGAGGGTGATGAAATAGCTGATATGATTAACGAACTTAAAAATATGAATAGTCAAGAACTTAAGGTAGCAACAAAAGAAATTAGAAAGCAGATGACAGCATTGTCTAGTAATAATAAAAGCATACCGATAAACGAGAGTATGACTATAAATCTTAATAAATTTGTTATAGAAAAAAATGAGTATGATGATTTATTTTTAAAGAGCAGTGGTAAAATGATATGGATTATGGGTGCAATTAAACTCGATGTAATGCTCAATCTTTTTTTAGCTGAACATAATGATAAAACCTATGCATTTATATCTGCATGCTACGTCAATTGCTCTAAATTCAATAGCAACTTTGATAAAATGATAAAACCTATATTTTTAACAAATGTGCAAACTCAAAAATCAAAAAATAGTTTTTCTGGTGATAGTAATTTAACTGAACAGTTAAAAACTTTAAATGAACTATATAAATCTGGAGCTTTAACTAAAGAAGAGTTTACAAAAGCAAAAAAGAAACTTTTAAACTAAAAATTACGACCTATGTACGACCAAGAGCAATTCAAAAGTTAATCAGCAATACAAATAAAGAGAAGTAGAAGAGTATTAAGGGGCGTTCTGTTACCCGGTGCCCGCTAACCTAACAATCCTTTTTTTCTTTCAACTTATTTAAATGTAAAGCTCTATCTTTTGCAGCTTTTGTTGCTTCTTCCACATTCTTCATTGTCACGCCTGCACCTGGAAGATAAAATAATAGTGCCCCTATATTATGTGGCTTACTCATCTTTTTTGCTTCTTGTGCTTCATTGGCATATTGATTGGCTTTAGCAATTTCTACACTTAATTCTTCACAATTTAGTTCGTTATCATTTGGGCCAATAACATTAACTACAGTAGGGGTTGCACAAGATGTACAAATTAAAAATAAACTTAAAATTGAAAATAATTTTTTCATTATTTAATAATTATATTTTCAATTTGGAATTATTCAAGGGGTGTTCTTTTGCCAGGTGCCTCGGACCGTGCTTTTATAATCCTTATTTTGCAACGATATCAAATACTAAAAAGTAGAAGTTTGAAAGGAATTAAGCCCATATTGCCCCCAGCATTTTTGTGCTAGGATAGCAGTTCATGAAAAGGATTTTAGGGATCATAATTCTGTGTTTCTTGTTGAGTGGGAATGTTTTTGCAAAAAATACAAAACTAGTTAAAGAAAACTTTTATAGTGGAACTATTAAGTGGAAATTTATTAATTATGATTTACCCGAGGGTAAATGGAAATTTTTTCACAAAAGTCACTGGAGCGTCAGCACTATTCAGATTAACTGTATAGAATTTATTCAAGTTGAAAATAAAACTTGGAAAGCGGGCTTTAGTGTATGTGAAATAAATAATGGTGGAAAACACGCTTCAGTATTAGGCATGTATTTAACTCATGGGTTAAAACAAGACAAATATGATAACTGTACTTTAAGACCTGAATATTTTTATGCACAATTATGGACAAAGGGTATGTCAATGAATTGTTTTATGATTAGGCATATAGATGTAGATAAAGAGTTAAATTATCCAGACGATCCTGAGGCAGATAGCACACTGTATATTAGAAAATATTTAAAAGAAAATAATTTAAGAATACCTAAAACATTTCTTAGTTCTCTTAGTTTATTTTATTCACCAAGTATAAGAGACAAAGGTATTGAAATAAATCATCTGATTAATCCAGAATTATATGGAGCACCAAAAACTATAAATGGTGATGAGGGTAAAAGCGAATATCATAGAAACAATATTGAAAATTACCCAATTAAAAAAAAATTTATGATCAATTGGACTAGTGATAAAGCTATCAATCATGTATTTTTTGAAAAACAAATGAAAGCAAAAAGTTATCAAAAACTTGATCTAAATAAATTTTTAGAAAATGAAAATAATATTTCTGGAAATAATTCTTTAGAAAATGTAAATTTTACAAAACAACTAAAAGCTTTAAATGAATTATATAAATCTGGAGCCTTAACTAAAGAAGAGTTTACAAAAGCTAAAAAAAAACTTTTAAACTAAAAATTACGAGTCGGTTATGAGCAAAAGTAATCTAAACACCAGTCAGTATTATAAATAAAGAGCAGCAGGAGAGTTGTAAGAAGCGCTCTGTTACCTGATGCTCCTCACTGCTCTTAATAATCCTTATTTTACAATAAAGTTGATACAACTTAATCTAGAAATTTTATGAAACTTAACAATGAATTCTATTCAGATTCCGTATAGAATTTTTGTTTCTTGAAATGGCTAAGATAAAATTTTTAAACTAAAAATAATGACTACATTAGAAGATTTTTTAAAACTAAATAAAAATAGAAAAATTTGGACTACTACTAAAGACAAAAATGTTAGACAAGCACTTATTTTAATGTCAGAAAATAATATAGGAGCAATCATTGTTGTTGATAATAATGATTCCCCTATAGGTATATTTTCAGAAAGAGATTATGCAAGAAAGATTATTTTAAAAGGTAAGAGTAGCAAAGATACATTATTAGATGAAGTTATGACCAAGGAATTAATTACTGTTACTAAAAATTATAAAATTGACCAGTGCATGAAAAAAATGAATGAAAAAGGAATTAGACATCTCCCAGTGATAGAAAATAAAAAAATTGTAGGAATTATTTCAATCCGTGATGTTTTGAAAATTATGATGAAAGAACAAAAAGATCTTATAGATCACTTACAAAAATTTATAACCAGCTAATAACTGATTAAATAGATGAGTTTTTAGGGGCAGTCTTTTACTTGGTGTCTCAGAGTTTTAATTAAACTATATTTGGCTAATCTTAAAGAGCTTTTCACCTAAAGGACTGATTGGATCTTGGGGTGTAGGTTTAAGATTTGTTTGTTTTTCAACAATACTTAATAGTTTTTTAGCAAGTCCTTGACGTCTAAACATAGGATTAACAAAGATATATTCAACTTCAGCTGCCTCATTATATCTAACAAAACCAAGTGTAGTATTGATATTTTTAAATGTAATAACACCATCACTTAGATCAACATCATAATTTGTATTGTCTAATGAGCCCATTAATTGTTTCCATTTTGTTCAAGTTTTTTCTCTAATTTTCTTACAAAAAATGAAACAATTAATATCAAAATTAAATATTCTAAAATTAAGAATGTATAAATTTCTAATGGTCTGTATGTTGAAACAACTAATTCATTAGCTTTTCTTGTTAAGTCACCAATACCTATAATTGATACTAGAGAAGACATCTTCAACACATATACAAACTGATTACCTAGTGCAGGTAAGATGTTTTTAATTGCTTGTGGAAGAATTACTAATCTTAATCTTTTATAAAAAGTTAAGCCTAATGATGAACCAGCTTCCCATTGTGATTTTTTAATTGAGTTTATACCTGCTCTAAAAATTTCCGCTTGAAAAGCACTTTCACTTATCGCTAGCGCAACTATTCCAGACACAAATGGACTGAAGCTTATTCCAGTCATTATAGGTAGACCATAATAGATCCATAAAATTAAAACAAGCAGCGGTATTGCTCTTACAATTTCTACATACCCAATATTTATGTATGTTAAGAATTTACTTTTAGCTAAAGAAGGAATTGCAACAATAAAGCCTAAAATTGCAGAAATAATTATAGATACTACTGAAATATAAATAGTTGTAGTTAAACCGCTTAGTAAAAATTTTAGGTTTGTTAATCCTTCAACATTATTAGGTGATAGGATAAACCAGCCTAATTCTTGACCACTACAAGAAGTAAGAGGTAAAATTAAAAGTAAAAAAAGTAAATTTTTCACTCTTAAAGTTATAATGAATTAGAGATTAATATCTAATTTTTTATAAGCTTTTTAAATTGTATTTAGCGAGTAGTTTATTAAAGAAACCAGAGGATTTTTTACTTTTAATCCACTCATTAACATAATCATTCCAAACTTGATCATTTTTATCAACCATCATTGCTAAAAGGGCTGGATTTTTTTCCCCATCAGGAACAATCGCTAATTGAGGGTACTTGATAATTAGCTTATTAGCTTCTGTTGAGCTTGTAATATTTCCATCTGCTCGACCAGCTAGAACTTCTTGAAAGTCTCTTGCAGGAGATTCAACTGATTGTAGTTTAGACTTGGGGAAGAATTCTTTAGCCTTTTCCTCCTGAGATGTTCCAAGGGTTGTAGCAATAGTTACATTCTTATTATTTAAAGATTTCCATGTTGAATATTTTTTTAAATTCTTTTTAAGTACCAATGGAACAGTTCCATATTTATAATACGAGTTAGTGAAACCAGCAACTTCTGCTCTTTTTGGAGTTTTAGTAACACTTGTAGAAATATCATATCTTCCTGCAGTAATTCCCGAAACAATAGTCTTCCATTCAGTAGGAACAAAAGTAATTTTTACACCCATATCTTTTGCTAATTCATTCATTACATCAATATCAAATCCCTTATACTTATTTGTAGCAGGATCTTTCATTGTCATTGGATCCCAGTCACCTGTAGTTCCAACTTTTAACTCACCAGAAGATAAAATCTGATCAAGTTTAGATTCTGCGTTAAGAGAGAAGGGTAAAAGTGCTAATAGCACCACAATAAGTATTTTTTTCATATGTACTGTATAACAAGAATTTGGTAAAATTTAAGTCTATAACCTTGACGCACTATCATTCAACCATGAGTATAAATGCTCAGAAAAAGAACGTCTTACAAATAAGTTTACCTCATTTATTTCCGTAAGATGTATAATCACATCAATATGAGATAATATTGTTTGAACAACTGAGCCTTTTTTATTTTTAAATTCATTAAAGTTAAAAGGTGATCCTGTTGCAAATAGATCAAAAACTTTACTACCTTTTATATTAATCATTACGAATTGATCACTGACATCAGTTACAGCACCTAAGTTAACTTTAGATATATTTTTAATTAATTCATCTTCAACTTGATAAGTATTATTGTCCTCACTCACAGTTTCATTTGATATCAGCATCCATTCATCTGGACTTAACCAAAATGCAGTTAATTTCTCTGCTGATGTTGATGTGTTAGCCTCAGTTGGCAAGACCATATTAAGATTTTTACCAATAGCTGTAATAAATTCTTTTGTTTTACCTCTTATGATTAGTTTCATAATAGGTTTAATTTCTATAATCTCTAAATCAGAGTGAGTTAAATTTTCTTGAGTAGGAGTTTTGTAATCAAGCATTTAGCCTCACATTTTCTTTATCAAAAAAAACAGGATCAACAATAGTTACATTAATAATTTTATTTTCCATTGGAATAAATAACTTTTGACCCATCATACTTTTTCCACCTCTAACTACTGCTAGTGCAATTGATTTATTTAAATTAGGGCTATAGTAACTTGATGTTACATGACCCAACATTTCAACTGGTTTTAGACTGGTATTAGCAACTATCTGAGCTCCTTCTTCTAAAACTTCACTTGGATTATCCGTTACAAGACCTACTAATTGTTTTCTATCTTCTTTCATGGTGTCAGATCTATAAAGAGATCTTTTACCAATAAAGTCATATTTCTTTTTACTGACAATCCAATCCATTTGTAAATCTATTGGTGTCATTGTTGCATCTGTATCTTGACCAACAATAATAAATCCTTTTTCTGCTCTTAATAAGTGCATTGTTTCAGTACCGTAAGGAGTTATATTAAACTCTTCTCCTGCTTCCATACATTTCATCCACAAGTCTTCACCATAGTTTGCTTGAATATTAATTTCATAACTATGCTCACCTGTAAAACTAATACGCATAACTCTACATTTGATATTATTTATTTTTGCATTCTTAAAAGACATGTGTGGAAAACTTTCGTATGAAAAATCAAGATCAGGTATTAATTTTTCTAGAATTTTTTTACTATTTGGACCACAAATACTAGCTGTTGCATAATGATCAGTAACTGATGATAAGTAGACATCTAATTCAGGCCACTCTGTTTGAAGATAATCTTCAAGTTTACCCAATACATTTGCTGCACCCCCAGTAGTGGTTGTCATAATATAATGATTTTCAGCAAGATGAGTGGTTACACCATCATCATAAACCATACCATCCTCATTAAGCATTAAACCATATCTACATTTACCTATAGCAAGTTTTGACCAAGCATTCGTATAAACTCTATTTAAAAATTCTGAAGCATCGGTTCCTTGAATATCAATTTTACCAAGCGTTGAAGCATCTAGTATGCCGGCACCATCTCTTGCAGCTTTACTTTCTCTTTGAACTGCCTCATGCATAGTTTCATTATTTTTTGGATAATACCAAGCTCTTTTCCACTGACCTACATTTTCAAATTTAGCTTTATTTTTGATATGCCAGTCATTCATTGGTGTTCTTCTAAATGTATCAAAATATTCTCCAACGTTTCTCCCAACAATAGTTCCAAATGTTAAGGGTGTATAAGGTGGCCTAAATGTTGTTGTACCAAGCTCTCCCATCTTAACACAAGCAGTTTCAGCGATAATTCCTAGTGCATGCATATTACCAAGTTTACCTTGATCGGTACCCATGCCTGTTGTTGTGTAACGCTTAACGTGTTCAATAGATCTAAATCCTTCTCTAAGGGCAAGCTTGATATCTTTTGCTGTTACATCATTTTGATAATCAACGAAAGGTTTTGTTTTTCCTAAAACTTTATCAGATGGTAGTAGCCAAATATTTCTAATTTCCCTATCTTTAGGGCAATTTATTTCTAAATTATCAAATTCAGTTTCTTTTATATTTAAAAATTTTTTTAAAGATTTTGTAGAATTTCTAATTACATCATCTAATTCAAAATCCCCATTACATGAACCAATACTAATTTGATTTGATGGATATTTGTTAGGTATAAAAACTTGATCTTCATCTCTAAATTTTAATTTGCCACCTGATTGAGTAAATAAATGAACAGCAGGGGTCCATCCACCAGCTATAGCTAAGCAATCACAATCCAAGATAATTTTTTTTGAACTAGTAAAAGATTGTCCATCTTTTGATAGTTCCATTATAGTAATTTTTTTTATTCTTTTATAGCCTTCTGTATCAACAACTGTATGAGATCTATAAATTTTAATTCCTAAATTTCCAGCTTCTTTAGTAAACTTTGAATTTGAATTTTCTCTAATATCAATAATCGCTTCAACTTTAATTCCTTTTTTATTTAATGAAATTGCACTTTCATAAGCAGTATCATTGTTGGTAAAGAAAATATTTTTTTGACCTGTAGCTACACCATAATAATCTGCATATTTTTTCACAGCAGAAGAAAGCATAATACCAGGTCTATCATTATTATTAAATACAAGAGGTCTTTCTAAAGAACCAGTAGCAACAATTACTTTTTTAGCTCTAATTTTTAATAATCTTTGTCTTACTTTATTTTGTTTTTCACTTTGAGAAAGATGATCTGTTAAACTTTCTCTAGCTAATAGATAATTATATCCATGATATGCAGCCACACTTGTTCTTGTTTTAATTTCTAAATTATCTAATTTTTCTAATTCAATTATTTCATTTTCTAACCAAGTTGATGAGCTTTGATCATTTACTTTAATATGCTCTGAATCTTGATAAATTGTAGATCCACCAATTTCATTTTTTTCATCAAGTAATAAAGTTTTTAAATTATTTTTAGCAGCAGTTTTTGCAGCCATAACTCCAGTAATACCAGCGCCAATAACAAGAACATCACAGTGAATATATTTATGCTCATAAATATCTGGATCTCGTTTAGTTGGTGATTTTCCAAGTCCTGCAGAATGCCTTATGACATACTCGTACTTTTCCCAGAAACTAGCTGGCCACATAAATGTTTTGTAATAAAATCCAGCTGGTAAAAGAGGGGACATTAAATTGTTTATTCCACCAATATCAAAATCTACACTAGGCCAACAGTTTTGACTTGTCGCTTCTAAGCCATCATAGATTTCAATTTCGGTAGCTCTAACATTTGGCTCGGTTAAAGCTGTATTGTCATTTATTTGCACAATTGCACTTGGTTCTTCTGACCCAGCTGTCATTATTCCTCTTGGTCTATGGTATTTAAAACTTCTTCCAACTAAATGAACATCGTTTGATAGCAGTGCAGAAGCTAAAGTATCACCCTTAAAACCATAATAGGTTTTACTATTAAATTTAAATGAAACACTTGAGGTTTCATCAATAAACTTGCTAGTTTTTACTCTTAAATTTTTTGACATAGATTAGATTGTTGGTGGTTTTTCACCCATTTTATAAACTGATTTTATTTCATCATTAGAAGTATCACGAATTACATTGAACCATTTTCTACATCCGTGTGCATGGTTCCATCTTTCAAACTGAACGCCTTTAATATTTTTTCTCATAAATAAGTATTCTGCCCATTCATCATCACTTAATTCTGTAGGTTGTTTTGGTCTTTCTATGTGAGCTTCTCCACCAGCTTTAAATTCACTTTGTTCTCGTTCACCACAAAAAGGACAGGTAATTAAAAACATTAATGTGCTACCGCCGCTGCACCATGTTCATCAACAAGGTCACCACTAATAAATCTATTTAAATTAAAAGCTGCATTAAGTTTGTGAGGTTCGTCATTTGCAATTGTGTGAGCAAATAAATCTCCTGACCCTGGTGTTGCTTTAAATCCACCCGTTCCCCAACCGCAGTTGAAATATAAACCTTTTATAGCTGTTTTACTGATAATAGGACTTGCATCTGGACAAATGTCAACAATTCCCCCCCATTGTCTAAGCATTCTCATTCTACTAAAAATTGGATAAAGTTCTAAAATTGCATTTAAAGTTCCTTCTACTATATCGTGACTTCCTTTTTGTGAGTAAGAAACATAGTCATCAGTTCCAGCGCCTATTACAAGTTCGCCTTTATCAGATTGACTAACATAAGCATGAACAGCGTTAGACATTACCACTGTATCAATAATTGGTTTAACAGGTTCAGAAACCAATGCTTGAAGCGGTTTACTTTCTAAAGGTAATCGTAAACCAGCCATATTAGCTAGAACACTTGAGTGACCAGCAGCAGCTACACCAATTTTTTTAGTTTTTATGAACCCTCTAGTAGTTTCTATTCCTTCAACTTCATTACCGTTTCTTTTAATTCCTTTAACTTCACAATTTTGAATTATATCAACACCCATTTCATCTGCTCCTCGAGCATATCCCCATGCAACAGCATCGTGCCTTGCAGTTCCAGCTCTTTTTTGTAGAGTTCCT
>Ga0209709_10004775_pt1 | contig 10813 bp, 9 predicted proteins | sample ArcticOcean_MG_C_2_FD_187435 | JGI IMG/M metagenome (GOLD analysis project Ga0209709, IMG submission 187435) | Marine microbial communities from western Arctic Ocean - ArcticOcean_MG_CB4_136 (SPAdes) (version 2) | ecosystem: Environmental > Aquatic > Marine > Oceanic | place: Arctic Ocean...
GCAGTTGAGGGCGACGGCATAGACTCTTCAGTCGAATGCGCGGACCCTCCTGTGGACTCACCGGAGAAGCCCGTGTCGAAGGCAGAGGGCAAGAAACCCATGCCCAAGGAGGCCAAGCCCGCGCCCGAGGAGGCCAAGCCCGCGCCCAAGGAGGCCAAGCCCGCGCCCAAGGAGGCCAAGCCCGCGCCCAAGGAGGCCAAGCCCGCGCCCGAGGAGGCCAAGCCCGCGCCCGAGGAGGCCAAGCCCGCGCCCAAGGAGACCAAGAAGCGGGAGCGCGACGACGACGGCTGGGACGAATTTATTCGGCTCTCCAAGAAGGAGAAGAAGGAGAAGAAGGAGAAGGCATATAGCCGCTCCGGCCAGTGCAAGTTCATTGCCGATACCGTGGGAGTTAGCAACCGGACGGAGTACAGCTTGGATGAGAAGGACCAGCGCGAGTTGGAGGAAGAGGATTCGGAGGACGACTCCGAGGACGACTCCGACGACGGCTCCGACTCGGAAGAGAGCTCTGGAAAGAAGAACACAAAGCGCAAGCGTCAGCAGCGTGACTCCGACGAGGAGGACGAGCTTGACGATTCCGACGAGGACTCTGACGACGACGAGGGGGACGAGGAGGACGAGGACGAGGACGAGGACGACGATGAGGAGGACGATGCGACGTCGTCGTCGGAGGAGGGTGGTGTTCCAGTTCAGAGGCGCAGGCTTATTAAGGGCAATGGGCATGTTGTTGGAGAGGACGACGAGACGGCTGGGACAAAGACGAAGCAGACTACGCTCAACTTTGGCACGGCTGCGTCCTCGGATCAGCAGGACGACAAGCCGCTTCGCAAGGCGGCGAGCCGAGAGCCACCCGCGCGCAAGCAGCGCAGCCTGATTGCCGCTCAGGGAAACGACATGCTCCAGCAGGTCACGAACTGCGCAGGCATCCCGCTCTCCATGACAGAGAACGTCTCCAAGCTAACCACCAGTCTCGCCAGCGGCTTCGACAAGTACAAGTCCGAGAAGTTTACGATCGACGATTCCTATGTGCTTATACAGGACCTGATCTCGCTCAATTCGCTCCAGTGCAGCATCAACAACGCGGAGATCAGCAACGAGGGTCGCAGCAAGGACGCCGAGATCACGCGCAACCTCGCCGTCACGACCACGTCCGCCATGCTTACGCTGTGGCCCGCGCTCAAGAGGCTCAATGAGGACATGGCCAAGTCGGCGGAGACCCTTCACAAGGTTGAGGGCGCATTCAATGGAGTCTCGGAGGACATGAACAGTCTCGCCAGCACGCTCAACGAGGACTGAGCGCTGGGGTGCAGTGTAAGTGCGTGCGCGGGGTCCCCCGCTCTGCGTGACTTCGACATGCGCCACTGTCCCAGAGACGATTGAGGAGCTTCTGCAGCAGTGTGTGCAGGAAGACGAGATCGGAGACCACGAGGCTGCACACTCTCGTGAGGACAAGGCTCTGCATCTGTTTGTGGGCTTTGTGAGCCAGAACTCTGGTCGCGCGGACTCTTCCAGGCTTGCGTGTGCGCTTGCGACTCATTTAGAGCAGTAGTGCCGCGGAGATTTTTTTCCTACACCCTGTTCAAAAAACACCCACGGTACGTGTCACACACCACGGCGGAAACTTCGCTTTTTCTTGGCTTCGACAGAACGCCTTTTAGAGTCCCATCTCCGTCAAGTCAAGGCCGTCCTCGTCGCTCGATCCCCATTCCTTGAAGCCCGGTTCCACCGCCTTGGAAGCATCCGCCCACCCGTCCCACATAGAATTGGAGACAGTGTTCACAGGGAGCACATGCTTCGTGTTGACCACACATACTTCATGTGCTTCCTGGAGTTCCTTGGGGAACAAAGACACCAGACGAGATGCGGATGAGTACTTTAGAAGCTGTGGCAGCATGCGAGAGAAGCTTTCCTGGAGCTGTCGCTCCACCACGGATCCCGGAAGGTTGGAACGACCTGTTGCACAACATGAATCACAGTTAGAAGCTGACGTGAACCACACGACACACAGGCGGGCCTGCTTCTCACCTGTGCTGTAGATCTCTGCGCAGCAAACACGCGCACACGATGGTGAGCGATTGCATGTATGACAGTCAGTGCAAAGGGCAGACTCACCGCAGCAAATCGACTCTCCCGCAGGTCTCCATGCCAGTCCCACGAATGACTTGGAGTCGTAATGAGCGGTGCTCGAGTGTGCGGTGGCGAATTCTTCACAGTTGAGCGTGGCCCTCAGGCTAGAGGCACCAACAGTGTTGATCACCTGTCGCATACACGGGAGCGTGGAATGTGGAATGTGGAATGTTGTGGACGCGAGTGTATCATGAGTGTGTCTGGCGTTAGGGAGCATACCGCAAAGTTGCGCAAGTGTATGTGCACTCCGGCGTCTTGGTATAGTTGACGTTGCGCTCGCAGTAGTGCCAGTCTGGCCCCCATTGGACCGTTTGTTCCTGCAACAGTGTAGAGAGTGTCAACTACGGCGGTGAACCACAACACCTTTGTAGCGCGCACCTGTTCCCACCATTCGTCCAGTATCTGCCAAACGAGGCACAGGTGTGTGTGAGAGCGACGCCCCAACCTGGGGAAACAATTGCAGACTCACGAAAGAGCAGCACGCGGCATCTTGGCTCCGAGTAGGCGAGCTGAACGGCGGAGAACTTCTTGGGGGCGTAGAAGCTGTTCTTGCAGCGCGCGGCGATGCGGTGGAGGTCCAGGGGAAGTGTGATTCCGCTTCCCTCGACTGGAATGGCCTCTGCCAACCTGTGGCGCAACGACATTAACGCCTGCTAAGCACACGCCAGGGCACGCGCAATGGGATATACAAAACGCGGAATGCTGGTGTGCAGCCAGTGCAAATCAGAGTTTCCATTCAAGACCAGAAAGCTCAAAGGAGAGCAAGTCCCATTGACGAAGTGCGATCCATGTAGAGCCAAGGTTTGTGAGCGCGTGAAGAAGTACAACAAGACACCAAAGGGAAAAGCCAACATGCACAAGACCAATAACAGTGCCAAGGGAGTTGAGAGATTGAACAGGTACAACAAAACCGACAAGGCAAAGGTGCGCCTCGTTAGGCATTTTGGTGTGCGAAGGGAGCGCCTCAAGGTAGACAAGTCGTATTCTATGCCAAGTGTCTTGCTGGGTGGAACCACGACAATTCTTCTTCGGATTCTGAGTAGACATAGTCTCCGCAGTGTGTGGGTTCGAGATGCGAGGTGTGCGTGAATTCGTGCCGGATGCCAGGGAAGGGGTTCGATAAGAGCAGTAGTACGTTACAACATTGACCAGCCGGGGGACGTAGTGCAGGAATGGCTCGAATGGCTTAAGGTTGAACTTGTCGGTGAACCTGGCCATCTTTGAGAGAGCCTCGTCCGACGTGTCCTCCTTGCTGTCGGACCTGCTCCTCTTCCTCTCGGCGTTGCACTCCTTCAACACTCCTCTGGTGATCTGAATTGCGGTTCGAGGCTGGGGACAGAAGTCCGCGGAATCCTTTAGGCCCCTTCCGCGGCTCCTTGGGATCTTGACCGGCCCTTTGCCTGATAGGGCGTTTTCAATTGCCAGGGTGGACGCCACATCGGACGCGAGTTTTTTAAAGGCTTCCCTGAAAATTTCTTCCGACATGGGTTCCCACCCTAATGTACCCGAGTGACACACCCAAACTTAGCGCACTATACCAGTTCAGACGCAATGTGCTCTACTTTTCACGGTTGCGTCGTGGGAACTCCTTGGGCTGTGAGCCGCGAGCCAGGGAATCGATGTCCTTCAGGGACTCGGTGTCCTTCAGGAGGGTGGGAGCAGACGAGGTGCTCGAACCGCCGAAGATGCTCGCCATGACGTCCTCTCCCAGCGCGGGACGGCGCGGGGTCTCCTTTGCTTGCTTGTGATGACGCCTCGCGGTCTCAGGTGCGGCCTCGGGAGCGGGAGCCGGTGCGCGGGCCGGTGAGGGAGCCGGTGTGCGGACCGGTGAGGGAGCCGGTGCGGGAGCCGGTGCGCGGACCGGTGCGGGAGCCGGTGCGCGGACCGGTGAGGGAGCCGGTGCGGGAGCCGGTGCGGGAGCCGGTGAGGGAGCCGGTGCGGGAGCCGGTGCGGGAGCCGGTGCGGGAGCCGGTGCGCGGACCGGTGTGGGAGCTGGTGTGGGCTCCGGTGCGGGGGGCGGTGCGGTGGCCCGGGCCTTCGACGCGACCTTGGACCGCCGATTAGCTGGCTCCTTTTCCACCGCAGAGGGCGCTGCAGAAGCGGCTGGGTATCCAAGCGAAGACGCAGCGCATGCTGAAGGAAACGCAGTGGACCCGGAGACCGGTGGGACAACCGCCTGGGAGAGAGTGCTCTGCCCAGGGGGGGCTGGTGCGGGTTCTGGTGCGGGGGGCGGTGCGGGTTCTGGTGCGGGGGGCGGTGCGGTGGCCCGGGCCTTCGACGCGGCCTTGGACCGCCGATTAGCTGGCTCCTTTTCCACCGCAGAGGGCGCTGCAGAAGCGGCTGGGTATCCAAGCGAAGACGCAGCGCATGCTGAAGTAAACGCAGTGGACCCGGAGACCGGTGGGACAACCGCCTGGGAGAGAGTGCTCTGCCCAGGGGCAGGGGCAAAGATCTGCGGCTCTTTCGGCTGTACGTATTTCCGAACATTGCGATAGAACTGATTAAAGTAGAGATGCCGCTGTAAATCTTCGTTGGAGGCGATGTCGAATCTGTTTTCCTTGGTGCCGCCCATCTCCCGCGGGTTGATTGGGATGTTGACGTCGTCTTGTCCGAGATTCGGCTGCTTCTTGTAGAGAACGTATTTGGTTGGCCACTGCATCACGCGACCATCGTCTCCCGTGAATGTGTTGCTTTCAACATTCATTTGAATCCATTCTTTGCTATGCCAAGTGACCGGGTATCCCGCGCGGTGACCGATGTACCCGATACCCAGGCTCCTGCGCAAAGCTCGCCAGTCTAGGAAGCTGATGTCCACGTTCAAGGTGACGCGGAACGCAGTGTCGATCGGACCGCAGGTGTGGCCCTCTTTGCGCTGTGAGGCAACATCGAGGACCTTACCCAGACGCCACGCCCCTACCATGTGATGCAGCTCTTCTTTGTTGATTCCGAGGTAGTTGATGTTGTGGAATGGATATTTCCCTTCCAAGTGTGGACGGTACGAGCCGTCGCGACTGCGCTTGTTGTGGTTGAGCGGGCCGCGTCGGAGCGCAGCAACCTCGCTCATGGAGTCGGCATCGACAATGGCATTGTCCTGTATCTCGTTCCCACCTTCGTCGTGTGTGATTGCAAATTGGTACGCCTGACGCGAGCTGAATGGCACAAACTGGAACACAGTAACAGCTTCCACAATTACCTTGCTCCACGGTGTATCATTGAGCATGTGTGGATGTTGTTCCATGAGTTGTTTAAGATCTTCTTCTACGATGGTCTTTTCCACCAACCCGATAAACATCTCAGAGAGTGGCTTGACCTTGCGGTCGAACATCTGAAGCGGGTAGTTTTGGTAGAATGGTCCTGCGATCAGGTTCTTGATGGTGGATGCCGGATCAGGTTCTTGATGCAGGTTATTGATGCCGCGGCCGTTGTCGTCTTCAAATCCGTTGTTGAGCTGCACAGGCCCTTGGATTCCGATGTTGAAAATCTGATCGTTGCGAGCACCCGTTCCGGAGCCCATGACATACCCGGGCTGGTCGTTTGAGAGCACAACTCCGTCGAGTGTCCACTCGTTGAGGAATGACAACGACCGCCACTGGTCCACCGCGTTGAATGTGTTGATCAGCACATTGTACCCTGCCTTGTAGTGGTTGGGGCCGAGCTGCTTGTTGATCCAGTCGAGACCGGCCACGCGAGAGACGTCGGCGTGGGCGTGGGAAGCACACGTGCTGATCTGCCGGTCCTGCACGTGGTTGAGGTGAGGGGCGTTTTCGCGCACTCCCGTGGTGGTGGACACGCGGTACCGCGAGATGAAGGCCACGTCTCCCTGGGCAAGCCTCCCCTTGTTTGCCAGCTCCTCCGCGGGGCAGACACCTGAGCAGGATCGCGGGAGTGAGCTTGCATGTGCGTGGCAACAACACCAAGAACGAACGGGGTTGTCTGTGCGGCGTAGCTTACGCGCGTATGGGATGGCAACGTTGGTCCCCGCGTTGTTGCGCGCGGCGGACGCCTGGATCTTGGGCGCCTTCACTTCCTTCCCGGGGTCGACATTGACCCCGCGGAAAGCCGGCCCCTGGCCGACAGTTCCTGTGGGGAAACCGACTTGCGAACGGCGGTAGCCGTCGCGAAGGCCACCCCAGGTGTCCCTCGAGTTTACGAGCTCGACGGCCGTGGCCATTCCGCTCTGACTTACTCGACTGGTGCCCAGCTTATGGTATGTGAGGTTAGCGACGGCTTTCAGTGCCAGCCGTCAGTGCCAGCCGTCAGTGCCAGCCGTCAGTGCCAGCCGTCAGTGCCAGCCGTCAGTGCCAGCCGTCAGTGCCAGCCGTCAGTGCCAGCCGTCAGTGCTCTTTGTCGCCGCTATGCTAAGGAGAAGCATGCATGATGTATGATACCGCCACTCCCGGGCACGATGGACTGTGATGCGATTGTCGCGTCCGGTCTCAAAGGCATTGGCGATAAGAAGTTGCGTTCCATGGATGACTCTGTTCTCAGAAAGCTGGTGGGGGCCGTTGCCTCACATCTAAAAGAGGATGCCACAATCGAAGAGATGGTCAAAGAGTTGATGAAGTACAAGCGCGCCACAAAGAAGCGGGCGCCTCCTTGCAAGCCACAAGAGAACGAGGTCCAGCTTTCACTGGATTGTCAAGAGGAAAACACAGAAGATGGCCCGGTGTCAAGCAGAACCCGTTCGAGTATCTTCAAGAAACGGCAAGTCGTCCGAATCTGTGCGTTCAATTCCCTCAAACTCAGACTCGAAAAGGAAGGTCTTGAGGAGGACTGGGAAGAACTCCTTTTCGAGTTTGCCGACATGGACGTTCTTTTGATCAGTGAGGTGCGCGCGTCAAAGGCTCTATTTCAAAAGAGAGCGTTGCAGATGGTGGCGATCCTGGAGAAACGGTCCGGGAGAAAGTGGGTCATGTCTGTGTCTGAGGCTTCTGGTCCTGGCATTCCAGAGGTGCACATTGTGCTCGCCAAGCACCCGATCGAAATGCTCAAGAGTCTCAGCCTCGTGGAAATCAACAATGTCAAAATGGCACACGCTCCCCACGTGGTGATGATAGACCCATACCCAGACAGCAACGACCTCCCGCGCATGGTGGTGACGAGTGTGCATCTTCCGCCCGAGGGGAAGCGACCGGAGCGAGACCTGCAGATCACAAAGCTGATTAACACGTACGCCGAGGAGTCTTCAGTTCGACTAGACACCCCTTTCACGGACAGGGGTGCCAAGGACGCGCGGCAGAGACCGGTGGTGCACATAATCGGCGGAGACTTTAACGCCTGGGTAGGCGACCCAGTCTACGGGGTCGAGAAAAACGGTTTTGAATACGTGTTCGGAAAGCACACAGACACTACTGCCGGCGGACGAGCATTCGACAACTTTGTTATGAGCGAGAACACAAGGAACCACTACTCGGTTTCCGCCAGGGTACTCGAGTTTGCCCGGCCGCAAAACTCTGCTAGGGGGCAGATTGGCCTGAGCGATCACTCTCCAGTGCTGCTAGAACTAGAGCTGTGATCCGACCCACTCGCGCTCATGCACTCGGAAGTGCTGGAGGGTTGTCCAGAGACAGTGGAAGGACCCACAATAATGACATCGCACTTTTGAGTGCTGTTCTGTCTTTTGAATGTAGGTTTCTTGGGGCGTTTGCCTCTTGTAGAGCGCGCGCTGGTTCTGTGCTTGGGGATTAGGATCATCTCTGCACTATCACTCCCGTCCCCGGTCCTTATCAGACGTAACTACACAGGAATGCACGCCTTCACCGACACAAAGTGTCCGGCTGGGTTTCCGTCGTGGTACTCTGCGAGTTCCTCCACCATGCTTGTTGTTACGACACAGCTCGTTGCCGTAGACTTGATGATCGTTGCAAAGTGGGACACGGCCTCTGGGTTGTGACACAGCGTAGAGAATGCAAACTCGTACACGACGCAGTGTCCGCCACCGTGGTCCATATTAAAACCACTGCCCAGGTTGTTCAGTATTTCCATCGACTTTAGAAGAGCCGTTGACTGGAACTCCGTGAGCTCCAAGGCATGGTCTGGTCTCTTTGGGACCACGTCGCGCTCTGCAATTAGAGAGGCCTTGTCCAGAAGCACTGCGGCTGTGGTTTCTACTGATACGAGCGGCACGGACATGTACATGTTTGTAGCGATGTCCCTGGGTGTTGCACCTGCCTTGTCGAACGCACTGTTCTCCTTGATGCGACCGGGGTTTGAATCACGTCCAAGTACAAACTGCGTAGCCGCCGCGCCACAACTCCTCACAATGGGGTCACTGTAGAGCGGAGAGCTCCGCGGGAATGTGATCTCCACGAGGTCGCGGTAAAAGCGGTGTGTTGATCCCGCCACAGAGCCCCCGACATGCAGCACTTTGACGCCTCGCGCAACGTTGGGTGAGGTCTTTGCAAACGCAACGTCGTCTTTGCGTGCATCAGACTCTGCTTGTGCGCGCTTTTGCGAGTCCTTCTGGTACATGACTGGGGACGCGGGGGTGGTTCCCTCGATGGCGTACGGCTCGAGTCTCTCCACGAGGTTCTGCTTTGCCGTTTGCCAATTTTTCACTTGCTCACGATCTTCTTCGCCCAGCGTGTCCACGACAGTATTTGGAAACAAGGCGGCAAACCTGGCTTTCTCGACTGCATCCACCAGCTCGGGGGCGACAAGCGCCACGTCGTTAGCTCCAAGCTTAAGTCTCATTGCCTTGGACAGAGCACCAAGGAAGCCAACGGTGGGTAACATGATCGCAATGGCGTGTCCTTGTACAGTGGTTGTTTCCGACTTGGCGCTTGTCGCTTCCGCAGCGGTGGCACCCAGGACACTGATTCCAACCTGGTAGAATGGGTGCACGGTGTTCTTGACAGCACGTAGATACGGGTACAGATCTTCCTGTTCCTTGGTAATCCTGACAGCCGCGTTAATGATGCCCACTGCCATGAGAGCGCTGCCGTCGCAGTCGTTCGCGTCTGTGGGTGCACGAGCCACTTGCCTGAGCCACGACTCTGCCGGCACGAAGTCAGCTCCAACAACCCCAACGGTGTTGCGCCCGTCCGCGCGGTAGGCAACGAGGTAGTTGACTGCGATGCTGGTAGCGCTTGCAACACACTCTGCATAGTTCTTCGCCGCACCGAGTCCCGGTTTGAGCGTCTCTTTTAGCATATATTCAACAAAAGCTTTGTTCTGGCCACAGTCCACCATGATCGTCGTTTCTAACAGCGAGTTGAGCGTCTTGAGACTCACTGGAGATCCGCGCTCCACTATGTCGTGAAGCAGACTGTAGCCCTGTGAGTCGATACCCACCTCCTCCTTGAACACCGTCTTGGTTAGCAGTGGGGACGGAGGGTAGACGAGTGCCTGTCGAAAGCTCCACCCACTGTTCACGTATTTGTTCACTAAGTTTGCTGCCTCCAAAAGCTCCTTTTTGAGTGTTTCGCCTCGCTTCTGGTACTCGACGGAGTAGACGGTCTCTTTCTTGTCTTCGTCTACTCCCACGAACCTGGCGTTGGATATTCCGATGCTCGCCGCGTGGGCGGCCCAAGACGCGTACACCAACCCGACCTGGTAATGCGTTGCGGGCCGCGCGATGTTGAAGATGTGGTCGCTGCCCTGCCCGGCCACCGTGGTGACGAGTGTGCCGTTGATAGCCGCCCCAACGCGGGAGGTGGACACATTCATGCGCGTCTCCGCCGGGATGCAAATGCACGGCACTGCCGCGTCACTGTTGGTGGAAAGACTGACATCGGCGCGAGGAATCTCAATCTCTACCTGCTGCAACGAATGCTTCTTCAAATGAGCCACGACCGACTGCTCCGACCCCGTCACCGCGAAGTCGGTATCCCAATGCACGGCAGCCGCGTTGATGCTTCCCCCTGCAAACGAAGGAACAGAAAGTGTGTCATAGTCGTGTGTACACTACATTATCCGTAACCAGAGAGTTGGAAGTGGCATAGCTTACCGTTCTCCATAAAGATGCGCATGAACTCTGGCTCGTTCTGTGATGCATCGAAGCGTATGTACAGCCGACTCCCTTGCGGAAACTGCTTCCCGGTGGTTGGGTCACCAGACCCGTTGTCTGCGTCCATGTTACCACCTTTCCCTTGCTATGACAATGTAGCGCATCGCTTATCGTTGGCAGAGGCGGGTGGGACAACCCCAACACTCCACACTATAGCTGTGTAGATGACGTTCGCATTCAGTGCCTACTTTGTCACAGTCTGGCTCACAGGGGTTCTTGCTGTTCCGGCTGCAGCGGCACTCGCAATTCGCGCTGCATTTGTGGCGGAAAGCACAGAGTGGAGAATCGCGTTCGCGGCTGGAGCGGTTCTGTCTTTACTATGGACGATTTTCCTGCGCATGCACTCGCAACGAGTGCTGATACGTGCGGGGGCGTGTCCTAACTTTTGCAGCCACCAAAGGTGGACATTTTGGCGGCCAAAATATCTCCCCCCGATCTCGAATTCCGCAACCCAAATTAGGGACGTGGCCCAGGTGTGAACATTCACAGTCGGCGCCCGGGTACCCTGATATGAATAATTATTGCGAGGTCCGTGAACGGTCCGCTTTTTCCGGACCATGTCCGGACTTTTGTTTTTTCGGTCCACCTTTTTCGGACTTTTTCTGCGTAACGGGCGGACCAAAGGTGGACATTTTGGCGGCCAAAATATCTCCCCCCGATCTCGAATTCCGCAACCCA
>Ga0209709_10004776_pt1 | contig 10812 bp, 9 predicted proteins | sample ArcticOcean_MG_C_2_FD_187435 | JGI IMG/M metagenome (GOLD analysis project Ga0209709, IMG submission 187435) | Marine microbial communities from western Arctic Ocean - ArcticOcean_MG_CB4_136 (SPAdes) (version 2) | ecosystem: Environmental > Aquatic > Marine > Oceanic | place: Arctic Ocean...
AATTTCTGTAGTAGGTTTAAGACCTAGTGGTAACAGAAAAGATTTTAATCCTTCGATTAAATCTGCTGTAGGTATATATTCCTCCATAAATATATAACAATGTAATCCTCCACTTTTAGAAAGCATTGGTATTAAAGGTAATTTATATTGTTGAAATAAAGCGAGGTAATTTTGTATATTAAAATCTTTATAATTCTTTGGATCAATATCAATACAACCAAATCTTGCTGTGCCGTCAATAGTACAAGGTTGTATACCTATTGATATGTTTCCTGCTATGTGATTTTTGTAGTCTTCTTCTGTGACTGGTCTGCCTGACCATTCATAATCTGGTTTTAATTTGTTTCTTTCGGAGTCCAGCTTTGCAGTGGACATATCAGCGATACCAAAATCTCCACCATAGCCAGTAAATAATTCTATAAACTCTTTAAACATAATGATCCCTTTTTATGGGCGGCTTCAGTCTCCCTATGACCGCCCACATCTCTCTTTCGAGAAACTAATAGTTTGATTTATTTTCCTCTGAAACTGTGGCAGTTTTTTGCTGCGAGTTTTTTAAAGAACTGTGAAAATCACGGGCCATTTGGTATATCCCAGCATTGTCTACTTTTCTTAACATAGATATATTATAACCATGCCAAGTAAAGCTGCCTGAGTTTTCTACAGAATTTAATTTATAAATTCTTGAAAACACTGGTGCTGGTACAGACTTACTAGTTTTTGGATTGATCTCAAATTGATCTTCCATCAATGAGTTCCATCCTCTACTAACTTTTAACTGAGTAGACTTCATCGTCATCAAAGCTTTCTCAGGTCTTTCACCATTGATAATAACAAAATGATTTGCTGTTTTGATAATCTCGTTACCATTCTTTAACAAATCTTTGTTTCTATCGTTTTGTGTAGTTTCTGCCATAACGCCAGGACCCCTATCATTACTGATTGGTCTACCTTCTTTTCTCTCAAAAGGTGCCCATTCAGGGTATGTCATTCTGTAGAATACAGGAATTACTTCAATTCCCTTCTCACCATTATACAGTTTCTTTGTAACTGTATTATAAAACATACCTGCTTCTGCTCCCTCTACATATTTAGCATGTTTCTTTTTTGTTTCATCTGAACCACTTTGTAGTAATTTCAGAAAAGGTAATGCTAGATCACTCTTGTCAATGTTTTCCAAACCCATTCCTGAGTCTGCAACAAAGTCTAGAGTTGCTAACGAACCACTTTTTTTTGCTGTCACGTTTCTTGCTTCTTCACTCATGTTTATTTGCTCCTTGTTATTTTTGTTTTGTTTCCCTTAAACAGGTTAAAATGTTCAGAAGGCAGTTCTTGTTTATTTTCAGAACGCTCCCTAAACAATGCTTTAAGAGTCATAGGCTCGACTTTCAACTTTTGAGTTGGTTCGAACCCACGCCCTTTTGCAAGGTCTGCGTAATCGCTCGCCTTGTTGTCTTCGCCACGGCCAAAGGAAACGGTTATCTCATTTTTAATAAGATCACCTAAGCCATGCTCTCGAAGCCAGTTATAAGCGCCTTCCTTCTTATCAACAGGAATGGTTGCGCCATATATTTCTTTAATTTCAATTGCAGAACCATCGGTCAACTTCATAGTTTTCATTTTCAAAGCTTCCATTATCTCAGGAATAGCAACTTGTGAAAGTTTGTCTGCTTTTTCTTTTGTAGATTTTAAATTATCTTCCTTATCCTTTATCTCATCTTCAAGTTTTTGTAACTCTAAGACAAGAGTAGATAAATCTTCTACACCTTTTAGATTGTCCAAGTCTTGAGGGGCATCCTCAACGAACATGTTTTGTAAGTTATCACTCATTTATTTCTCCTATTTGTTTCTTTATTATTTCTACTTCTTTCTTGGCTTTACTATATTCATTTTTCCAATATATGTCACTAATAAATCTAAATATTTTACTAGGAAGATATATAAAGGTAAAGATAAACATTAATATAGGGTTTTCTTTATTTAACTGTTTGATAGCTTTTTTAGAAATTGATCTATGTCTTTCTACTTCTATAAAATTTTCTATCCAATTTCGTGTTTCCTTAAGTCTTAATCTTAATTTAATGTTTTTTTTATCCATTAAAAATTACCAGTTAAATTTAAACCCGTTTTTTCTTTATGTAGTTTGTTGGCTAACTTCATAAATTGACTTAACATTGTTTTAGTTACCCAACTTTTAGCATTAAGATGTTCTACCCAACCAATAAATTGATTTTGAGTTTTACAGTCATTATATTTAATACAATAATTACATTGTAAATCATAATTATTGCCTAATTTAAATTTAGGTTTTCTAAAAAAATAGAAAGCGTCTTTTTTAACCCAAACCCATTTAGGAGCTTCTTCACATTTTTTAATTAGATCCGTACCATTAGTTAGGGAAAGTCCTTTATTGTTTCCTTTTTCATCAAAAACCACAGACACGTCTGTTATTTTTAATTGATACACATGATTTGATTTTCTATGTTTATAATTAAATATTAAATGTTTAGATGGAAACCTTAAATTATCTAGAATGGAACCACCATGACCATCTAATCTAAAAGATAATTTTTCATCTTCTTTTTCTTGATTTAAAAGCATTGGTTCTAAAACATTATATATCATATGTTGAAAATCTTCTACTTTTTGCCCAGTTATATTTTTAGATTCACTAAAACCATGTTCGTCCATTTGAATGCCAGGTTTATGTTTATACATCTATTTCTCCTCTTTCATATAGGTTTATTTTTATTGGATAGTATCTTCTTTCTTGTTTGTCCCACTTTAATAAATTGTATTTTCCATTTGTTATGTCGGATACAATAGAACATGCAACGCCTATTATAGCAGGGTCTCCTGTCAAAAGTAAATAGTCTTCAGATCTATAATCTTTTAAACTTTTTCTTAGTTTCATAATTAATGGACCTGGAGAAAAAATAATTTGTGATAGTTCAGGTAATAGAAATTTGAAGCTACCATATTGAGATGCACCTATAATATTTATTTTAGGTCTACCATCTCTAGTACCAGCTATTTCTTGTATTACGTAAACTATGGGTTCACGATCTTTTTTTATTTTTCCGTAACTTATGCTTTCTGACATTGACATCAATATAAACTTTATGTTAAAGATGTCAATAGAAAGTAAAAAATAAATATGAATTATAAATTTAAAACGAAGCCTTATGCTCATCAGTTAAAAGCATTAGAAATGTCTTGGAATAAAGAATGCTTTGCCTATTTTATGGAGATGGGTACAGGTAAATCTAAAGTATTAATTGATAATATATCCATGTTATATGATGCTGGTAAAATTAACGGTGCTGTAATTGTGGCACCTAAAGGTGTTGTAGGAACCTGGTATAAAGAACAACTACCTCATCATATGGCAGATCATGTCGAATATGTGTCTGTATTGTGGCAATCAAATATTAATAAAAAACAAGAAAAAGAATTATCTAAGTTATTTAAAACAAACCATGAATTACACGTATTAATTGTAAATGTAGAAGCTTTATCAACTAAAAAAGGTGTAGACTTTGTTAATAAATTTTTATCTTGTCACGAAACTTTAATGGCTATTGATGAGTCTACTACAATTAAAAACCCTCAAGCAAAAAGAACTAAATCAATTATTAAATTAGGCGAATCAGCTAAGTATAGAAGAATACTTACAGGTTCACCTGTAACTAAATCACCATTAGATTTATATACTCAATGTGAGTTCTTAAGTCCTTGGTTATTAAACCATGCATCTTACTATAGTTTTAGAACTAGATATGCCGTTATGCGATCAGCTAATTTTGGTGGTAGATCTGTACAGATTGTAGTGGGTTATAGAAATATACCAGAGCTATCTAATAAAATAAAAGATTTTTCATACAGAGTATTAAAAGACGATTGCTTGGATTTACCTAAGAAGACCTTTATGAAACGTGTAATACAATTATCTAGTGAACAAGAAAAACTTTACAATCAAATGAAACAAATGGCCTTAGCTGTTATGAATGATAAGATGACAACAACAGCCACAACAATGACACAACTTATGCGTCTACAACAGATTACTTGTGGTCATTTCAAAGCTGATGATGGTAGCGTTCAAGAAATTAAAAACAATCGTATTGATGAACTTATGGACATGCTAGATGAGATACACGGTAAAGTAGTAATATGGGCACATTGGAGGAACGATATAGCAACAATAGTGAAACATGTAAAAGAAAAGTATGGGGATAATTCAATTGTTACTTACTATGGTGATACCAGTGTTGAAGATAGACAGAAAGCAATTACATCAATTCAAGATCCTGATAGTCCTGTAAGATTTATTGTAGGTACACCACAGACAGGGGGATATGGTATTACCTTAACTGAAGCTAGTACAATGATATATTATTCTAATGGTTATGACCTTGAGAAAAGACAACAATCAGAAGCTAGAATAGATCGTATTGGTCAAAAAAGAGCTATGACTTATATTGATATTATTGCAGAAAATACTGTTGATGAAAGAATAGTAAAAGCTTTACGTAAGAAAATTAATATAGCTACTCAAGTTATGGGTGAAGAACTAAAAGATTGGATTTAGTAGGACTAACGTATGAGCGCTACAATTTTTCAATTAAGACTAAAATAACACCAGTCATACCTGACATAACCGCACCCATAGATACTAAAAGTATTCTCTCAACTCTAGTGATCTGATTTTCTAATCGGTGCATTTTATCGTGAGTTTGTTTCTGCATTATTCTGCAAAGTTTTTCGTGTGATTCTATTTTTTGTAAAGCGTTATCTTTTGCCATTAATAACCTCCATATCCAGCGGAATCATCTTCTTGAGCACTATCAGCTCCAGATTGTGAATCACTTTGTCCACTATCACCACTATCACCACTAGAATAATCATAATATACTGGTCCAGGTGCAGGTGCTGTGTAAGTTGGTTCTGGTTCTTGATATGTTATAAATTGATTCTCCTCTGCATCTACCATTGGATCACCCATTGTAGGAGTAGTTGTAGAAGCAACAGAATCATTTCCGCTACCTGTAAAATAGTCTGCAGCTTTTTGTACAGCAGTTCCTACAAAAGGAATGTCCGTTAAACCCCCTGTTATAATGTTTGCAGCAGTTTTAAGTGGATTAAAATTAATACTAGTTGCTGATTCAATAGCGGGACTTAAACCATAAGCTATTCCATATTCTTGATCAACTAAATTTTTTTCTTCTTGATCTAATGAATCATAATCAGCAGTAAATTCTGGACCAATTCCTTCTGGTGCACTAGATGCTCCTGTAGAAGTTCTATACGTTCTTTCATAAAATTCTTGTGGTGTTTCTATAACACCTCTGTCTATTAAATCTGTTGATGTTCCTGATAAATCTAAAGCAGGAACCGTTACAGGTGCGTCTGTATAATCAAAAGGGCCTACAGTTGTTGGTGTTGTAAGATCACCTAAAGTTCCTATTGTGCCAGGAACATCAGTTGCACCTGCATCTTGAAAAGTTGTATCTAATCCTAAGCCCCCTGTCACTTGATCCTGGCCACCAGATTGATCTGGTGCTGCTACTGCTTCAGCCTGAGCTGTTACTGCATCTGCTACTGATTGATCTGTGTTCGTACCTGTGTAAGTAGGTTGTTGACCAAAGCCTGAATAGAATCTAGCTGTACCTGTACCAGCATCAATGTCATCTAAATAATTAGTACCAAAAGCAATCTGTCTAAGTTGATCTAGCTCAGGGTTTGCCGCTGCTACTTCTCTAGCTGTTAAAGGTGCTTGGTTGTTTGTTTCTTCTGCCATAACTTATATTACCTGTTATTAAATAATAGTCTATCTTTTTCTAGACTGGTTAAGTTTTTATAAGAATTAGGAGATACTGGAGGAGCAACAACTTGAGTATTTACTTCAGGAGTTGGTGGCAAAGGCACGGACATCGGTTGAGAAGTCATTTCTTTTACTTTAGCTTGCCATTCTCCACTTTCGTAATATTTTTTATAATCATAGTTAAAAATTCTTTTTATTGGCTCAGGCTCTGATATCCAAACTTTAATAACTAAATCTTCATTGGTAGCTAGTTCTTGATTAGGCATTGTTCCATTTTGCATTCCTACTCTTCCGCCTGTTGAAAAACTTTGAACTTCATTAAAATTTAATTTATCTGTTAGTACATTAATATTTCTATTTTGATTAATAAATTCGTTTATTGTAGGCAGTGCTTCAAAGTAAGGATTAGGTTTATCTATTGTTTCTTTAGCATTTAAATCTCTAGTTATTTCATTCATTCTATTTACAAAAAAATCATTTGGTCTTTTAGGTGTAAACACACCTCTAGCTAATTCATTAAATACGTCTTTACTTATTCCTTGTCTTTTAACTCTTTGTCTTATTGTGTATTCAGGAACACCAAGCACTCTAGCGGCTTGAATGTTTTGATACATTTCTTTCATTTCAGCTAATTTTCTTATTTCAGAATATTGATAAGTATCTAACAAAGTATTTGGAGAAACTCTTCCCCCTCTTAATAAACTAGCTGTAAATAAATTATTTGCATTTTTATATCTTTTACTAAATCTTGTAGTCATATAATTTAATGCTTTTTCTGGTTGAACCTGAACTGTTCTAAAACCAAATAAACCTTCTACTTCATCATCTAACTCAAAAGTTTGTCCATATTTTTGATCTGTTTTATTTAATGCTGTTCTAGCTACTCTTTTTAATTGTTGGTAAGAACCTGGTTGTAAAGATTTTCCTAAGTGAGACACTCCTTTTATAATTTTTACAAATGAGTCATCTGCTTCTTGCCATACTCTTCTACCATCTTTTCCAATACCTCTTCTAATTGTTGAATCAACTAAAGCTTCTGTAAATATAGACTCTGATGCAAAAGGTTCTAATAATTCTGTTGTTCCTTCTAACATACCTTCTCCTAAAGCCTCTGCTAAAGAGCTACCTGTTTCTCCAGCATCTCCAATTTTATTAGCAACAGCTCTAAAGGGTCTTGTTAAAGCGTCATAGGCGTTTGTATAACTAAAATCTACATATTTTAAATATCCATTTTCGTCTCTACCCACTGGTAATAATGTAGAATTTTTAGACCACTCAGGTACAAATTTTCTTAAGGCAGACATTTCTGCTTCGTTTACATTATTTTTAGCTTTGTAAAATTCTGTAAGAGCTTTTGGTAAACCTAATACGGTGCTTCCAAATCCAAAAAACCTTTGATAACCAATTTTTTGTATTGATGAGATACCACTTGTCATTTCTTCAATAGCTTGTGCCATAATATTATTTCCTGTTCTCATCATCTCTAAAGGAAAAGCTATGAAGTTTCCAAAAGGAGTCTGTCTTAACGCTCTACCTGTTCTACCTATATAATTATAATTAGGAACTTGATTACGAACTAAACTTCCTCCTATTTCATCTAAAAACCCAGTAAAAGATTCATTTACAATGTCTTGTCTTTTAGCTATTCGTCTAAAAAATTTAGAAGAATTTTCTAAAACATCTTCTTCCATACCTAAATCTTTTGCTACTTTAGAAAATTTAGGATTTATATTTTTAGTTCCTGTTATAAATCTATCTGGCGCAGTTAACATTTCTCTGTAGTTTGAATCATCTATTTTTAAACCCTGTAAAACGTCATCATATCTTCCTCTCTCAACTCCCCAAACTAAAGATTTCCAAAAATCATCTTCTTTCATATAAAGTTCTTGTGCTTTATCATAACCTGTTTTTAAACCAGCAACACCTCTATTAACAGCTGTATCTAAATTTTGATAAGCTTTTTTATCTGCAACACCTGGATTAGTAAGAACATCTTTTAATAATTGTTCTGTTTCTCTAGCACCTGCTGCACTAGATAATACATCTACTCTTTGCATTCTTTGTCTTAATAAAGCATAAGGCGCAGATACTTTTCCACCAAAAGTTCCTTTAACACTTGTTCCAAAAGCTTGACCGAACAAACCTTTTCCTCCTAATATTTTAGGTGCTAAAGCAGATATGTTTCCGTAACTTGGGAAAAAAACTCCGTTTGCTCCAGCAAAAGCTCCCGCACTAATAAAGTTACGCATGTGGGTTACTGGAGATAAAATAGTTTTAGCAACCTGTGAAGCAGCTTTAGGTAAAAGAATACCTAGTTTATATGCTGTGCCTATGTCACTTCTATTTAAAAGATTTGTGGTTACATCAAAAGCAGCATCGTATATAGGCGTTCTTATATATTTTCCACTTAAAGGAGTTAATGTTAAATTTTCACCTGTTTGTTTATTATACACTTGTGGAGATTCATACTTTTTAAAGTTGGTATCATTAATAGCATTTTTTCCAAATTGATCTTTTAATTCTTTTTCAGTATATATAAATTGACTTGCTTTTTTCTTACCATTTAAAAGTAATATTTCATCATCAATAGCTTTAAGCTGTTCAGGACTTAAACCTTTAACTAGTCTTTGTTGTTGTAAAATTTTAATTTGTTTTAAATATTTTTCTCCTGAACCTAAAGAATCTACATATTTTAAATACTTCATAGTATTATTTAAATTAGACAATTTCATAACAGAAGCATAAAAAGTGTAAGAAGGATCTTTAATAACTCCTGCTATTTCTCTTTGCCAAGGGTCTAGTATTTTTTGTTTTAATGCGTCTGTCTGAAGTTGAATGCCTTCTATTTCCTTAGCTTCTTTTAAACTAAGCTTTTTTTTCTCAAAAGTTAAATCCATTGATTCTCCTGGTTTCATACTTTTTATATCTTTAGCAGAAGCTTTTTGCATTACTGTGTCAGCACCACTTTTAAATTCTTTACTGCCTACATCTACCTCATCTATAGATCTTGCTCTTAAAAAAGAATTAACTTCTGTTTCAGCTCTAGCTAAACCATCATTAGTTATTCTATCTAATTCTTGTTTTGGAAGATCTTCTATTTTTGCATAAGTAGATAACCCTTCCTTTTTTCTACTGGCATTAAGAGTTATAACTTGTTCTCTTTTATATTGATCTAAAAAAAGATTTTTAGAATTTTTTATTTGTTCACTAGTTACAGGATATTTTGTAAGAGGATTGGCTCTATTAAATATTTTATACTCTGTTGTTAAATAACTACCTATGTTTTTTCTTACTACTTCAGCTAATTCTTCTGGTAAAGTTTGACCTAAAGTTATTAAGTTCATATTATCTATGTCTCTTCTAACTCTTAAAATAGAATTAGTAATACGATCAGGGTTGCCTCCTGCGTCTTTAATTTCTTTTCTTAATTGTTCTAGTTCTTTATTAAAAACTTTTTTTCCTTTTTCAATTTTATAATAATCACTTTTTTTAAAGGCTCTTGCTTTATTAGTAAATTTTAATTTTCCATTTTTATCAACTATCACAGACCCGTCTTCTAAAAGTTTTAAAACTTCTTCTTTACTTTCTCGTTTTAATAAACTTTGCTGCCCTTTTTTCGGTTCAAGTAAATTTGAAACTCGTTCCATAAGTTTTTCTTCTTTGGCAACAGTCATAGCTTTGTTTGTACTTGATTTAGATAAAAAATCTTTTTCAATAAAATTAAATGTTTCTTTTAAATCATCTTTAAATCTTTTAGCTACCCCTTGAGAAACTTCATTATCAACTAAAGTTCTTGCTACGCCCGCTCTTTTTCCTGAAAATAAATCAGTTGTACCTGTTCCGTATGGTTTTAAATTTATTCCATATTTTTTTAATTTACCTAGTATTCCATCGCCATATTCTTGCACTCCTGTTTCTACAAAATCAAAATCATCTTTAAGTGCTGAAGAAGAAATACTTCCATCTTTTATTTGAGATTCTGATAATATGTCTCCTATTTTTTCTCCTTCATTTTTAACAACTTTTCTTACATATTTACCTGAAGGTTTCTGTAGTTTACCTATGCCTGTTCCAACTCCTGCTATGGCTGCGTTAAAAAATATTCCTTCTGTACCAAATTTTAACCTGTTTAATAATTTTCTTCCAGCATCAGCTCTTCCTTCTTTGTCAACACTTTTGTCCATCATAGTTATTGCAAAAGGTTCAAAAGATGTTCCTCTGGCCATGTCAGCAAAAGTTCCAATATCTTCGTCAGCTACAAAAGCTTCTCCTAATCCTCCTCCAACAATAGCCCCTGTTTTAGGACCAATTATTTTTTCACCATACTTTGCTAGATTAAAATATTTTTCACCTTGTTTAGCAGAGACGGCTCTCTTCGCTAATTTATCCGCTAATTTTTTTCCTGCTCTAATACCTAAAGCACCACCACCTATAGCAACTGGACCTATTTGTGCTAAGGCTTGAAAAACTTTACCAGCTGTTCTGGCCTGAGCTTCATCATCAAATGGATTGACTTCATCAAACCATTCTTCAACTTCTTTAGCTTTATCTGTATCTCCGATTAAATCAAATATTTCTGCACCTAAAGAAACAAATCCTTTAGGTATATTCCACAAACCTGTAGCAACTCCCGCTAAAGCAGATTCAAAAAATCCAACATCATTATCTGTGGTTCTAGAGGATGCAAAAACTTCTTCTGAGCTTAATGACATTTAACCTCCTATTTTTCTTTTGGCTCTTTTGCCCATTGTTCAGGAGTAAAGGTATATCCATCTTTAATAACCTTAAGTGTTCCTTCTTTTGTATAATAGTATTTTGGTCCCTTAACTTTATCTACTTTTTCTTTTGTATCTGGGTATAAAGAATTATACTTTCCACCTTCAGATCCTAGTTTATTTTTTTCTTCTGCAATATTCATTGCTTCTGCATATCCAACTTGACCATCCTTTGATATTCCTTTAGCTGCTGCGTCTAATTGTTGATAACTA
>Ga0209709_10004781_pt1 | contig 10808 bp, 14 predicted proteins | sample ArcticOcean_MG_C_2_FD_187435 | JGI IMG/M metagenome (GOLD analysis project Ga0209709, IMG submission 187435) | Marine microbial communities from western Arctic Ocean - ArcticOcean_MG_CB4_136 (SPAdes) (version 2) | ecosystem: Environmental > Aquatic > Marine > Oceanic | place: Arctic Ocean...
CTTCTCCTTCTAACCACTGGCCGCTCATCATCTCTGGTATTGAGTAAACCATTTTTCAATCTCACTGTAGTTTGTAAATATTTTTGTGTAGTCTGGGTTTTGTATGATAGGTATTTTATTTATATAATTTTCAAGTCTTCTATGCATTCTTAAATCGTAATAGTCTGCAATCCTCTTCATTTCTCTATCGCGGTCTTCTACAAAGTCATCATAGGTTACGACAGGAGATACGAAGGGTTCCATTACAGCATCTGTAAACTCTTCGCGTTTCATAAACCTATCAAAGTCTTTTATGGTAGCAGTAAATGAGTTGTCAGGAGGTGTTACTCTTTTTTCTGGACTATAGGTAGAATATTCTCTATCTCTAGGATATCCCTTTGAGCTACAGAGAATAGAGGTCAACTCATAACAGAAATGGGAAATTTTATTCTCGTTCTTGAACCATATTAGATCAAAGTTATTAAGTATTTCCTGCGCTACTGATATTCTTTTTTCTATGGGAAAGTTATAAGATTCTATTGTGTTGGTAAACTGTAAAGGCATTGATTTGATACAATATGGAACAGGAAAGTTTTCAAGATGTTTTAATCTGTTCTCTATATCTTGATCACTCAACAGGTCTTCATTAACATTGAAGTCAATGTCAAGTCTTTTTTGTTTCAGTTCAAATGGCTTTGTTAAATCAACCGATTTGTTCCTACCAAACCATTCGTTGCCTTCTGCAAGACCAAACACTTTGCACATATATTCCATTATGTAATACGAGCCAGAACGGGTTACGCACACAATACAAAAATCACTCATCAAACCACTCCAGTATTTCTTGGTAGTTTGTAAATATGTTCGTGTAGTCTGGGTTGTGAATGATATCGGGGCCCCAAAAATTTTGAGACTTACAAATTTTCCGGGCGGTCTTCATGTTCAGGCCTGAACTTTTGTATGTATTTAAACACCATTCTTTTTTGGCTTCTGCGATTTTTATAAAATCTTCGAAGACGATTTCTTCATAGATAGTAGGCATAAGGTCATGCAAATCATTGACAAATTTTATCTGTCGCATAAACTTATCAAACTCTTCTTTTGTTGCTGTAAAAGAATTTGGTGGTGGTGTTTTTCTTTTAGATTTGTTGTAATCAGAATATTCTCTATTGACACCTTTATAATCTGGGGCACTTGTCGCTTCTGCTATAAAACGAAAACAAAATTGTGATATTTTATCTTCGTTTTTAAGCCAGAGTAACTTATAATCTGAGAGAATATCAACAGCAATATCCATTCTTTCTTCTATTGATATTCCTACATTCTCGACAGTATTAGATAATTGCCAAGGCATACATTTTATAATAAAATTTTCTTGGGTTTTAAGCCACACTCTGCGCTTGTTTATTTCGTGATTTGTTAACAAATCTTCATTTTCCATAAAATTAATTGTTAATGGCGAAGTTTCAAGTCCATCATAATGAACCTTTTTCCCTCTACCATACCATTCTTTACCAGATGTTAGGCCTCTTTCTTTCCCGAAATAAGTATGTACATAGTATGACCCTGATCTTGGAGTACACACTAAACAAAATTTTTCATCTTCATCTTTATTCATTAAACCATCCTTGTATTTCATCATAGTTTGCAAATTTCTTAGTGTAGTCCATTTCTATTTGGTGCGGCATTGGTAACGTGGCCTTCATACCAAATCTAAATTTTTCATGATACCAATTTTTTAAACTTCCAACGACCTCATTTGGTTCCTTTAAGAAATCTTCAAATTTTATCAGGGGTTCATTTTTAATAAAACCATAAGCCTTCCACACTTTCCAAAACAGTTTTTGTCTGTACATAAATATATCAAATTGGTTTCTAGTTGCACCAATAGAGTTATCATCTAATCTTGGTTGATCATCCTCAGAATATACATGATTTATTTTGGTATGCATCCTAGCGACATGACTTAGAAATTGACGAACAGTGTCACCTCTATACAACCATATCTTTGGCATTTCATTTAATGCGAATCCAAGATTGCTTTCTGGAATATAGTGAATTAGAATTTTAAGTATATGAGGTTGAGTTGAGAATGGGGCTTGTTCTATATGTTGGTAGTCATTTTTCTTTAACCAAGAATTAGAATCTTCCATTCCATATAAATTACAAATACATTTTCTAAAAATTGTACAACCACTTCGTGAGGTTGACACCATTCCAATCCTATTTTCGTTCATGATATATATAGTAGTATGAAATTGACACATGAATCGCGAAATAAAATTATGACATCTGGATGTAGTTGGACAGAGGGTATCAATCCTAACCAAAATTGGCCGGATATATTATCAGATAAATTAAGGAAAGAAAATAGTAATTATGGTATGTCGGGTGCAGGGAATCAATATATTTATAATCAGGTAGTTGATAATTATAATAATGAAGATTTGATATGTGTTTTGTGGACAGGATTTGATCGGTGGGATTTTGAGGATTTGAATGGAAGAAAAACTATTTCGATGACTAATAAACACCCTAAAGAAGTTTGGGATTCTTTAACTGAAGCCAATTTTATGGAACCATTATTTAATTTAAAAAGAAATTTTAGGTATATACATGGATTCCAAAACTTTTGTGAGGCTAATAAAATTAAATATATTCATGCTTTAGCATTTACAGACCCTTGGACCCCAAGCTGGGCCCCAACCGGCAGCCGTGTCGCGGATTCTGGTAATCGAACCCGATATTTAAAAGAGTTTATTGATTATAACATACATGATTATATAAATGATGACCATTTCATAGGTTGGCCATGTTTTAAAGAAATGCAAGGATACACCATGAGTAACCATTTGCAAGATGCAGAGCCGGACCAGAAAGGGTGGCGGAGCAATCCGAAATTTAGAATTAGTTCTACGGATTGGCATCCAAATAAAGAAGGTCATAGTATTATTGCTAATCTTTTTTATGATCGTTATATTGAATTATATGGTAATCCTGCTTCATGACCACACACGAATATTTTGAAACTACTTTTGAGGATATATACGATCTTTGGAATGAAGGTCTGTGGCCGGGCAGAGTCAGTAAAATAGAAGATAGGAGTGCATTATCTTTTGATTTTAATTTGTGGAGAAATTTTCAAAATATTTCTATTACTAAACAAAGAAAAAAAATATGGGAATACAAACCTACTTTTTGGGCAGTAAAACAAGACAATAAGATTATTGGTGTAAATAGTGGGTTTAAAACTGATGTAGACACTTATAGGTCTAGGGGACTGTATGTTATTCCAGAAAAGCGGGGTCAAGGAGTATCAAATATGCTTCTTAAACTAACTATATCGACTGCAAAGAAAGAAAATTGTGCAGTTATATGGACAATGCCGCGTAAGGATGCATTATTTGCATACGAAAGTGTGGGTTTTCAGAAAATTGGGAAATGGATAGATGATGGTGTAGAATTTGGCCCAAACTGTATTGCAATAAACCAAATCTTATAAATATATAAAAAAGGATATTTTAATGGCCATTCCTACAACTAAAGCAACATTTAAATCGTATTGCCTACGAGCATTAGGTTCTGGGGTCATTGATATTAACGTATCAGATGATCAGGCAGATGACCGTATTGATGAGGCTCTTCAATATTTTGCACAATATCATTATGATGGTATTGAGAAAATGTATCTCAAGCATTTGATTACTGCTGAAGATGTTGCAAGGGGAACAGCAAATATAACCTCAACGGGAACAGATACAGCAGATAGTACTATTACTGATACATTTCTAGAGGGTAGTAATTTTATTCCGATGCCCTCTGCGGTTGTGTCGGTGATACAGGTTTGGCCATTCACAGGTACAGGTGGTGGTTCCAACATGTTTGATGTTCGTTATCAGTTGCGCCTTAATGATTTGTATGACCTATCTTCTACTTCTGTCATTCAGTATCAGATGGCTATGGATAACCTTGACCTTCTGGAACACATCCTTGTTGGTGAAACACCAATCCGATTTAACCAACACATGAACCGTCTATACATTGACGGTGATTGGACGAATGACTTTGTTGCGGGTGAAGACTATATCATTGCAGAGTGTTATCGCAAAATAGACCCAACAACATATACAGATATCTATGATGATATTTTTCTCAAGAGATATGCAACTGCTTTGATTAAACAACAATGGGGCGCAAACCTATCTAAGTTCAGTGGTGTTGCAATGCTTGGTGGTGTTACTATGAATGGCGAGACTATCTATTCACAGGCACAGGAAGAGATTAATAAGTTAGAAGAACAAATCCAACTTACATTTGAGTTACCAGTTAACTACATGGTGGGATAATACATGGCAGTAAATAAACATTTTCATACAAGTGGCGTGTCTGCGATTGCGACTGAACAATCTCTATATGCTGACTTAGTTGCAGAAGCTATTCAGATTCATGGCCATGATGTATATTATCTTGACCGCACATTCGTTGCCGAAGACACTGTTCTTGGAGAAGACTCATTATCCAAGTTCAACACTCAGGCTCCTATCGAAATGTATATGGAAGATTCTGGTGGTGGGTTTGCAGGAGAACGTGAGATTATGTCTCAGTTTGGTTTGCAGAATCTAAGTGAAGCAACCTTTGTTGTAAGTAAGACACGGTTTCAAGAAAAAACAAAACAGATTCAGATTGAAACAGAAACAGACTCAACATCTTCTGGTTCAATTCAATTGGAGTCTGGTACACTCTCGACATCTAAACTAGAGGGCGAGATATTTTACATTACAAATGAGACTGATGCAACTGATGCTGATAGGCCACTTGAGGGTGATGCAATTTATCACCCCACACTCAAGAAACTATTTGAGATTAACTTTGTAGATCACGATGATCCTTTCCATCAGTTGGACAATAACCCAGTTTACAAGATGCGATGCCGTCTGTTTGATTATGGTTCAGAAACACTTGATACTGGGATTGCAGATATTGACGCAATTGAAGATTCATTGGGTCTTTCAAGTTCACTACATCAGTTTACTCTTGAACAAGAAACAACGGCTACAATCAACCAAGAAATCAGAATTGATCATGCGACTAGTGATGGTAGCGGACTGCTATTGGATGAGACAGATAGCGACAACATTATTGGTGAAGATGAGACTGATTTGGGTGGTGAAAGTATCCTACTTGAAACTGGTGGTGATGAATATCTCATACAGGAAGACTATATAGTGGGTGATATGAGTACAGATAAAACAGCTCAGAATGAGTTGTTTGATACATTGGATGATACAGTACTGGACTTCAGTGAGTCGAATCCATTTGGTGATGCAGGGAGTGCAGATTAATGTTAGGGCAACAATTCTATCACGAAACAGTACGCAACGTAGTTGTAGGTTTCGGAACAATTTTTAATAACATTCAGTTAGTTCGCAAGGACAATGCTGGAGTAATTCAACAGACTATGAAGGTGCCTTTGGCCTATGGTCCAAGACAGAAGTTTCTTGTTCGATTGAACGATGATGCAGACCTTAGTAAAGCTGCTGCGGTTACGTTACCTCGTATTGGATTTGAGATTACAGGACTTACTTATGACCCTGCACGAAAATTAAATCGTGTTCAAAAGTTTAAGAAGGTTAAGGGTAACAAGGCAGACCAGTTGGACACGCAATATATGCCTGTTCCATACAATGTAAATTTTCAACTTTACATTCTTGCAAAACAGTCGGATGATGCTCTACAAATTGTTGAACAGATTCTTCCATACTTTCAACCAGACTACACGATCACGATGAATGATAACGCTGATATGGGTGTCAAAAAAGACATTCCTGTTATTCTCAACAGTATTTCTTATGAGGATGATTATCAGGGCGACTTCACCACAAGACGAGCAATCATTTATACTCTAGATTTCACTTGTAAGTTCTATCTCTATGGCCCGGTTACCTCTAGTAAGGTTATCAAGACGACACAGGTTGATGCATTTACTGATATGCCAGACACGGCACCCAAACGTCAACAGAGACTTACTGTTACACCAGACCCATCGAGTGCTGATGCAGATGATGATTTTGGTTTCAATGAGGTGACATCGTTCTTTGAAGACGCGAAAAGCTTTAATCCAGTTACAGGCGAAGATGAGTGACATGAGGATATATTATTATGAAAATTATTATACCATTCTCCGGCGGAGTTAATTCTACATACTCCCTTTATCGTTGGTTGAGTGAGACGGATGCTGATGTTCTTGCGTACCATTCAATTGACAGGTGGGAAAGCGAAGAGGCCAATGTAGAAGAGTTTAAGAGACTTGAAAAAGTAAAAGATTTTCTTCAACAAATTCGGGACTTTGATTTTCAAACATCAGAATGGCCATCAAAATATGTCGAACAACGAATTCCTATTAGGCCTGGATTTACAAATGGTACTTATGATATTGGAATTCTTCGACCACGATATGATGGATATGCAAAGTGGTGTGTTGAATCTAATGCTGATGCAATATCGATAGGATTATCGTTAGAAAATACAGCAATGGACTGTGGTTATAATACATTACGTTCTGTTGTTGAACAAGATGGTGTTGATATTTATTTAGCGGGAATGCCTGATTTGACACCAGTGGCAAAGGGTGCTGACTTTGATTGGGAAGAGGTTAGTAGAAATATGATTGGGCGGTTTGAACAATATGAATCGTTGCCAGAAGAGTTGCAAAAACTTACACAAAGACACAACATGTCAACTTGTGATGATGTTCATTGTCGTAGTTGTCAGTATCAACGCAGTTATGAAAAGTTTGTTAGTGATGGGAAAACAGGTCGAGACTTGGACTTGTTCTGTGCCAAACATGGTTGTTATGGCCCTTGGAGAGATCAAGCAGACCCAAAAACTTATTTGTATCGCGGCGGCCTAGGGAGGGACAAAAGTCTACCTTATTTGATTTTTAATTAAAATGTGTACGTTCAAAATAACTAATGATCCAAATGAAATTTTTATAGATAAGTATCTACAATTGGGTGGTCCTACCCTCAGTAATACTATAGAGATCGACGGTGTTTATATTACACACCATCTGTTAAGTCTAACTGGTGAGCTCACGCCACAGCCAGTGGAACGAGATGGTAAATATTTCCTACTGGTGGGTGAGTTTTATAATTATGATGTGTCTCTACCAAGTGACATATATTTTGGTATTGAGAAGTATCTAGAATATGGAGATAAGTTTACAGAACATTTGGATGGTGAGTTTTTGTTTATCGTCATTGATGGGGATGAGATAAATTTCTTTTCTGATCCTTGGGGCACAAAACAAATATATTATCATCAAGACGGAGATTATTTTTACTTCACAACACTACCTAACGATGTAAATGTTGTATATACAATCAGAGATGATTATTTGGATCGTTCTGACAAAATTTATAGGTTGCCTTGTAATAGGAAGTGTACCTTTAATGTTAATGGTACATTACACGTTATTGAAGATGAACTTATTAAATGGAATCTAGACCAGAATATAAATTCTCTAGAGGATGTTGATAAAACTTTCGAAGATGCAGTATTAAAAAGATGGTATCCAAATTGCACTTTGTTTTTAAGTGGAGGGCTTGATAGCAGCTCGGTTGCACTTTGTCTTGCTGATAACAAGAAAGAGTTTAATGTGTTAACAAATATGGTTAATCCACAATTTGAAGATCAGGATGTATTAGATAGTGTTATAAAATATTGTGGTAAACATATAATAAATTATCATCGTATTGAAGAGTCATCTGATCACTCACAGGAAATACCACCTAAACATCCTTTGACCGCTGAAATAAGAAGACAAACTAAGGAACGGTTTAATAGTAAAGTTGTTATTATGGGAAATGGTGCTGATGAAATATTTGATAACTATAGGACCAAAGAAAAATCTAACTTTGATGTTTGGCCAGATGATCAATCAACTATATTTCCTTGGGAACATTTCTATGGAGGCCAGTCAAGAAGGTTGTTAGATTATCATGAAACTTACAGTTTGCTTTATGGACTTGAACTGAGAAATGTGTTTTATGATAAAGCTTTGGCACAAGCTTGGTTAAATGTGGATGTTAATATTAAAAATATAGAATACAAAGTTTTTATGAAAGAGTATTTAAGAAAAAGAAATATTCCGATTACTAAATTTCCTCAAAGTGGTTTTGGTCATCAGTCTTGGCCAATTCATCCAACGTGGACGACGCCTAAGTCTGGACGACGGGCGAGGCCAATGTGGTGGACATATAAATAGAAATTGGGATTATTACGTTTATATAATTATATAAAGGAAAATTGAAAAATGAGTGACCAAAAAAATATAGAAACAGATCATGGGTATGTTACTGAACATCAAAAATCTGTAGAGAAGTCTAGAGAGGCCATCCATTCTATAGATAAATCACTTGAAGTAGTCGGGGATGTTATTCCACCAGAAGAATCTCTAAATCATATATGAAAATACTCATACCATTCTCCGGCGGAGTTAATTCTACATACTCCCTTTATCGTTGGTTGACTGAAACTGATGATGACATTGTTGTTCGATACGGAGTTGACCGTTTCGAAAACGATGACTACAATTCAAAAGAACTTGAAAGAGTTGAAAGTGTATCTCACTTCCTCAAAAAAGAATATCGTGATTTCAACTTAGAACTTGGCGAGTTTCCCAAAGAATATGTGGAGGAACGTATTCCAGTTCGAGCAGGATTTAAAAGGGGGAAGTATGATATCGGTTCTCTTAGACCACGTTATGCTGGATATATAAATTGGTGTTTCGAAACAGGTGCAGACGGAGTATCTATAGGAATATGTTTAGAAAATACGGCAACTCAAGGTTATGAAGTGAGTCGTCGGGAATCTGGTATTGAAAATATTGGTGTTGATATATATTTGGGTGGTGTAAGAGAGTTAATTCCAGTACCAATTGGTGATGATTTTAACTATGATGAGGTTGCAAAAGATATGGTGGGTCGATTTGAACAGTATGAGTTCTTGTCAAAAGAATTGCAAGACTTGTGTGTTAGATATAATTCAGATGGTCGTAATGGACGTGAATCAGCATACTGGCGAACGTATCAAAAATTTGTTAGTGAAGGTAAGACAGGAAGGGACTTTGATTTGTATTGTGCTAAACATGGTAGTTATGGTCCTTGGAGACATGAAGCTGACCCAGAAACTTATATGTATAGGGGCCAGCGCACGGGTGAACCAGGCGGAAAATTACCGTACTTAATTTATGTGGGAGATAATTGTGGTAAATGAAATAGATAAAGCACTTGGAGTAGTCGGGGATGTTATTCCACCAGAAGCATCTCTGAATCCTAAAGTTAAAATATCTGAGGTTTCTCGTTATCCAGACGACTTGCTTGATGATGATATTGATCTTGACTACAAGTATCAGAGAGAAAATTTCTATCGGTTGGTTGATCAGGGTTCAGCTGCTATTGAGGGTATCCTTGAACTTGCAAAAGAAGGTGAACATCCAAGAGCCTATGAGGTCGCGGGCCAGTTAATCAAGAATGTCGCAGAGGTTACTGAAAAACTTGGTGATCTGCAAGAGAAGATGAAGAAACTAAAAGAGGTTCCCAACAACGCACCGAAGAGTGTTACAAATGCATTGTTCGTTGGCAGCACTGCTGAGTTACAGAAAATGTTAAAAAATAAAGATGACTAAATCTAAAGTTATTTATTATCACGTTGATCAACACGACCAGCGGCAATCCACCCAACTTTCAAATCTTTGCGGAATTATTTCTCCATGTTTTAAATTGGGGTTTACTAATAATTTTGATATGAAATTTGATCCAGTTCCAGATATTCCTACAAACTTTACGCATACGTTTGATGACTTGGTTATTCGTAGAGCTATAGAGTTGTGGGAACTTGGTAAACCAATACGATTGTGGTGGTCAGGCGGTATAGACAGCACATGTGCATTAATAGGACTTTTACAAACTAAAAGAATGGGTGATCAACTTATAGTATATTTGTCAGATAAAAGTGTAGAAGAGAATCCAAAGTTTTATGATATGTTGGTGAGAGAAAAAACTACTTTCCAGTGGCACTCCCCTAAAAATTATATATTTTATAATTTAGAAAATTGGAACGGTGAAACTATTAATGTTAATGGTTGCGGTGGTGATGAGTTATTTCTTTCCATAACTGATCACATAGTAGATATGGAAAAATTTTTTAATATTAAGGATACGAATTGGAAAAATATACTGTCAGCATCGCTTAGCTATAAAGAATCAAATTCTATGATATTGGATATTATTGAGGAGTATCTTTCACTATCCCCTAATAATGTTGAAACATGTTGGGAATTATTTTGGTGGTTGTCTAGGACAATAGATGATAAATCTTCAATGTATATGTCAGTAAGATTTCTTGAAGACCCATCAGTTTATCATTTAGACCATGCTTTTTTCTATACAAAAGATTTTGAGCTTTGGTCTTTATCAAATCCATATGCAGGCCATAATGGAACACCAAAGTCATATAAATGGCCATTGAAAAAGTTTATTTATAATTTTGATAAAAATAAAGATTATTTGGACCACAAAGAAAAAGAATCATCTTTACCTTATATTTTCGAAAATCGTATTCAATACTGTTCGCCGATTCGTAATAAAATTGTATATGAGGATGGGACATATGTCAGAACCAGTTGGACTAAATAAAATAAGGAGACGATCATGTTTGAGTATCAATGCAAAATTGTCAAGGTAATAGATGGTGACACTACAGATGTAGATATTGATCTAGGTTTCGGTGTATGGTTGAAGAAACAGAGAATTCGTTTCTATGGCATA
>Ga0209709_10004782_pt1 | contig 10808 bp, 11 predicted proteins | sample ArcticOcean_MG_C_2_FD_187435 | JGI IMG/M metagenome (GOLD analysis project Ga0209709, IMG submission 187435) | Marine microbial communities from western Arctic Ocean - ArcticOcean_MG_CB4_136 (SPAdes) (version 2) | ecosystem: Environmental > Aquatic > Marine > Oceanic | place: Arctic Ocean...
ACTGACGTAAATCGTACCAAAGTCTACTGACGTAAATCGTACCAAAGTCTACTGACGTAAATCGTACCAAAGTCTACTGACGTAAATCGTACCAAAGTTTCTACTGACGTAAATCGTACCAAAGTTTCTACTGACGTAAATCGTACCAAAAACTCTTCAGATGATTCATGTGATAAAGTGAGAAAAAAAATGATTGAATTTAATCATACTGAGATTGAAGTAAAGTAAAATGAGTAAAATTCTTGAAAATGGTAAAAGTCTTGGAAGTGGAAGAAATGGAAAAGTAGTAATAACTATGTTTTCAGGGCGACTGACGGCAAGGAAAAACTTCAAAAGTAAACGGACAAGAGACCGAGAGTTCCTTTGGATGACTATTTATTGGTGTAATTATCCTGAGTCGTGTCCTGAACCATTCGGGAAAGGAAAATGTGATGGGAAGTTTGTGATTTACATGGAAATCCTTGAAGGAGTTACTTTGTGGGAGTTATGTTCTGGAAAGACGAATGAGGCGAAATCATTGTCTGAAAAAGTACAGAAAGACATCATACGATTGATGAATCAGTTTAACCTTCTGCGATGGAATTCAACTTTGGAAACAAAGGGTGAAGAATTAGGTATACTTTGCGATTTGACTGAATTCTTCAAAGGTGAACCAACTATTAAGGCAAAGTATGATGATTACAATCCGTCGAATTTGATCATCAATAAAAATGGGACAAAACTGTTTGACTTTGATCGAGTCAAGAGGAAAAAGAGACGGGTAGAAAAAGATTTATACCTACTGTTCTTCTCCGCCCAATGGAGTGTAATGAGTTGTCTGGATTCTCAACCTAAATACATCATACAGGATATTAAACGCTCGAAGTTGTATGGCCGCCCGGAAATGAAAAGAGTAGTCAATAGGGTATGTTCAAATAAGGGATGGGTATCTTTAACGGAATCCCGTGAATAAATTAATTATGTTAAGAAAAATACTCAGTGAATCGCGAATATAGTCGGGTGGAATATTTTTTATATTTGGTACGTTGACTCCTTTGACTCCTTTGACTCCTTCTTTGCACGCTTTGGCAATCATATTCAATCTTTCTGTATCGTGAAGAAGCATGGCGGAAAATAGAACGACGCAGACGTAACTTATCCACGACCACTCTTTCGTATCCAGTAACCTATTGAATAATTGCAGTAAGATAAGTCCAATGAGTCCTATGAAAAGGTACGGATGCCAATTTTTTGTCAGATTTTTATCCGGATTCTTGTACGCAAACAGCGCGATACCGATTGTTATCAGAGCAGTGGACATCAACGCGCTGTTGAAATTCCCGCTTTTTTTCATATCCGATACGAGCGGGAACACGGTGATACCGATCAAGATGACAAATGTCGTCCAGAGAACATGTCGTAATAGTAATTGGTCAGGGGATGTCCACATGAGTGCGAATAAAATAAGAAACAAGAATATACTGGAGAACACGAACATTCCCGAAGTCTTTGCGATCTTGCTATTATTTTCCAGCAATTCCACTATAAAGTACACGATTCCTATTCCTAGAATAATGTAAGTGTACGTGTTCATGATGTAATTCGAACACGTGAACTTATTGTTCTTCACCGCGTTTCTCATGATAACCATAAACACTAGCGCCACGAACAACACCGAAAACGTCAACGAGTTTTTTTTCATACTCTACAACAACATTTTATTCCTCCTTATCCAAGTAAATCTTAGTAAGACGACTGGATGAAGTATACTTTATCGTACACAAAACCAAGTTTCGGATGACTGAATATGGATTGATACGACTAATTGCAGGTACAGCGACAACGTTTATTCCTCCTTATCCAAGTAAATCTTAGTAAGACGACTGGATGAAGTATACTTTATCGTACACAAAACCAAGTTTCGGATGACTGAATATGGATTGATACGACTAATTGCAGGTACAGCGACAACGTTTATTCCTCCTTATCCAAGTAAATCTTAGTAAGAAGACTGGACAAAGTATACTTTATCGTACACAAAACCAAGTTTCGGATGACTGAATATGGATTGAAATATTCTGACGAGCATTCGTACGACTAGTTGTAATTTCTTAGGGTCGGCGACGACAACGTTTATTCTTCCTTATTCAATAGATCACCCAATTCTTCCAACATGAGTTGGACAGACGACTGGACAAAGTATACTTTATCGTACACAAAACCAAGTTTCGGATGACTGAATATGGATTGAAATATTCTGACGAGCATTCGTACGACTAATTGCAATTTCTTAGGGTCGGTGATCGTTGATTGCACGTGTTGAATAGTTTTACCTAGCATGTCAAAATACTCAGACTCGGAACACGTGACCACTACCTTGGTGACAATTTTCTGAGATAAAGAACTCTGAGTTGACATGCACGCCGCGAAAAAAAGTATTTTCAACGCGTTCCATAACGGGATCCAGTTCAGTATAAATTCAAACGGGCGAAAAATACATTCATACATCGCTCTCAATGTCCAGTAATACCGCCAGTGTTCTATCTCGGCGTCGTAGTTGTCCCCGTTCTTGTTCATCAGAGCGACGATGTTATAGTACAACGGCAAGTATACAGTTATCAAGTTTGACATTTACTTTATACGGCGAAATTATAAGTGAATGTAAATGCAATTGTACTTGTGCAATTTTTGTATTTGAAAATCGAATTTTTTCTTTCCAAGCTTTTCCCGACACCGTTTCTCCAACACCGCGGTATCGTAATTAAACGGTGCTTTTAATACCACCATTTGAACCCCCGTCTGTAGCATTTTAATACACAGATCAGTTACGGGAGTATCCCCCAGGAAAAGTTCAATCCGTTTCTCGCTTTTATATTCTGGTCCTCCCCAAGGCGGGTCTAAGAACATGATATTATACTTATTCTTCGCCACGACCTTAGGGTAAAATGTGATTACATTGTTCCTGTGAATTTTAACCTTCTTTTTGAAATTATAGTATAGGTTTACGTTATGTCGCAGCATCTTCACGTGTTCAGAGTTTATTTCAATCGCCACTACGTGATTAAAATCCTTACAGAACATAACCGTGTTCCCCCCTACGCATGCAGTTCCGTCGATAATACTCACGTACTGTAGCATACTCTCATTTTCTAGTTTTGAGAATCGCTTCTTACTTTGTAATAGTCGAAGCATGTATGTATTAATAAGTTGTCCGTCTCTCCAATGCGTAACACTGTATTTGGCTTCTTCAGAGAGTCTGATTTTTCTGCGATCGACTCCAGGTAAAAAGTATATTCTCTTGTTCAGACGATTCATTCTTATTCTATACGTGCGAAATGTTCTTAACAGTTGTAATTTTTTTCAAATGATGAAGTATGAACGATGACTGTGGATGGGTAGAAGAAGATGGAGGAGGGTACGCTACGGGTGATTGCTCTTTGGGTAATTTCCCCGATAACATAACTGAAATGGAGAAAGAAATTAATCGATTGCGAAAGAAGGGGCAATGGAATACACGGAAAATTATAAAATTAAAAGAGATTACTTCTTTTCTAGTTGAACCAAAAGCGGACGACACGTATACAGGAGACTCGTTATCGAAAGGTGTAACTCCGAATGGATTGCGTGCTCACGTGGATTGGAGGTTTTTATACGGGAATGCTCCGATGAATCCTAGCGATAAAAGTACTTGGATTCAACCCGTTGTAAACGCTCAATGCGCAAATACGTGCGATACCACCAGTACTTTTAATTGTATCGACATGTATAGATGCATACAGTTGGGGCAAAAATACGACGTGACGCTGTCGTATACGTTTTTATACACTTACACTAATCTTTCGTCTGCAAATGGAAATAGAATCACTTTATTACAAGCATTGTCTTTATTGATAAATTACGGAGGAGTTATTGACCAAGTAAATAGCCGCAAGTACAGTAAAGTATTAAAATTGAAAAATGGTTCAAAGGGGGCGACGGATAACAAATGGACAAACCCTGATAACCCCTCTTATTGCGCATACAACAGAGATAAGATGTGCAGTATGGTATGTGGAAAAAAAATAGACGGAACACCTCGTCCGCCTAAAGGTACGGGTAAATGTGAAATGACATGTTCTGGAGGGGGATGGGGACGAAATTGCCCTTCAAAGGATACGTGTAGCGGCGAACTAATGTATCTGATACCCGATATCAGAACGTTGTATAAATTAAACCACCCCGATTCTAAAGAAGACGCTAGTACTGAATTAATCAGTGACTGGAATCGAAATAATGGTGTATTACGAGGGTTTGCCAGAGTTCATTTACATAAGTATTCCGAAAACATACGCACTGGATTAATATCATCAGCGACTGATAATAAATACTCCGAACACGCGATACTTATGCATTATATAGATAAGATCGGTCCTGTGTCCTATTGTACAAAAATGTCCCGTTCAGCGGAGTACATGAAAGGGGATATAAAAAGATATGCGAAGAAGTTGAAAAAAATTAAGAAAACTGACTACATATACACGGATTCGCTAATTGAAGAGCACCCGGATTTGTTGAATTCTAAATGCGAAACGTGTTACGAAAACAACAACTGTCCATCGTCGGGTCACTGTATGACCATCGTAGGATACCGTTTCATTCCAAATGATGTTAAATCGAGCTATTGGATTGTCATGAATCAATGGGGGGGAGAATGGAGCGACAAGGGGTTTTTTTACCCTCGAATGTTCCCTTGTGAAGGTAACTATGATACTTTAGATCGTATGCATAACATTGTAGCGCCAATTGTATACTTTAATTCTACTGGATTACCCGCTATGAAGGGGGGTACTATAGAAGTAAGAGAAGATATGAGAATATTCACCGATGAGGCGGATAGAGTGACTTCTGATTTTTCATGTATAACCGCCAAGGAAAATTCGTCCTTTGAACGATGCGCGGTTTCGTCGGGATGTAAATGCAACGCCGATTATAATAGATGTCCTAAAATAGGTACTTGGGATAAAATAGTCCAATGTCCTATTGGTTATACTTGCACTGGGTATGAAATGAACGATAGATCAGGGAAGATGGGTGAATGTATTTTAGTGGATCGAGATCAAGAAGATCTATGGAACAGGATTCAAGACTTTTTACAAAAAGTGCCTCTGTATGTGTACGTACTCGTCGGAGTCGCTATCTTAGTTGTCTTAGTAATTCTTGCTATACGTTGAACAAAAAAAAACCCCGACAATTCATAATGAACTGTCGGGGTTTTTTCGTATAAAATTATCTAGTATTGAAATAAATGATACTTCTATTTTCTGTGCTGTCTTTTTATTGCGTGTATGCTATAAGTACTTTCGTATTCGATATATCTCTTCGCGTGTACCTGAGTTCCCGTCTTCCTATCGAGTGCCGCGTAAAATACATAGAATCACTTGGTGAATCGGAATCGAGCGAGTCGGAATCCAGCGAGTCGGAATCCAGCGAGTCGGAATCCAGCGAGTCGAAATCGGAAACTTTTGTCACAAAGGAAGTATTTGGGTACGAAATACTCAACTCAACTGACGTATGATACCTTTTTAGTACCGTGTTCGTCGATTTTGGAATATGGTTCCATTACGTGCGAGAATGAAATTGCCACTATTGTCAGGAATATTGCAGTACCGAAGAAGACTACGATTCTGTAATACCCGGATGTGTTTGATTTCGGGACAACGTACTCAATACCCTTTTGTATAGCATTCAACCAGGACAACGAGGCGACAAGCGTAAGCGCGTGAATGATTAAATTAATACCACGCACTCTCAGTTGAGATACATGATTTGTCATTTATTATACACCAAGATTTTTTACGTTCACTCTTCGTCTTCCGAGGAGAAATCCGAATCGGCTTCACTCATATTATCCTCTTCGTCGTCTGAGTCGTCGATAAACCCATACGCGTCTATTTGCGGGACAGAATCGATCTTCAACTGAAGAGCCCTGAAGGATACTCCGAATTTCCCGTTCACTACCCAGATTCCAGTACATTCTACCAGAGATGACACGATTGCTCCTTTGACAACGGCTTCTCGGGAATTTTCAACCAGAGCTTTATCCTTACCGAAAACTCGTGTACGGACTTCGCCTTCGGGGGTCGTGGGGATTTTAAACTTCAGGTTCGGGGGGTACTTGTCGGTGATTTCTCCGGTATCCCTATCCTTGGGATATCTCAGACAGGGAGTGTAGAAGGCCTCGATGACTTGTTTGCTGGTGTTCTTCTTCTTCTTGATCCAACTGGGATTTTCCAAGACCTTGTTCACAATCATCTCGTCGAAATTCTTGAAGAATTCTAGAAGAGATTTGTGCGAAGGGTCGGAGGCGAGTTCGTGAATGGATACGGGAAGAGAAACCTTCTGAGCGTCGTCGCCCATGAAGGTGCTGAAACCGACAAAGGCTTTCAGTTTCGGCATTTGCATTACAAATGGAGCGGAATTCCCGTTGACTTTATACGTGATTGGTACACTGATATTCTTGTATTTGGCGTTTACTTTTGGTTCACCGAAACTTACGTTTTCGATGTTAACATTTTTAGATTTAATTACTTGCATTTTGTTTGTATTTGACTTTATGATCGTACAGTATATTATGTAGTTGACGTTAGACCGATTTTTTTCCACCTTCGCGTTCAACAATTAAAAATATTTTATAATACGTATGACGATAGATCACGATTCAAGAGTTTGGTATCTTTCAAATAAGGACATATGGGAACAAGGAGATATAACGGAAAAGAACGGGGGCATATTAACGGTTCGTTTAGTGAAAAGCAGAAGAGTGGTGACTGTGAGACAGGAACACGTATTTCCCGTTAATAAAATCGACACGAAAAAGGTGAACGACTTATCAATTCTCGATTACCTTCACGAAGCGTCGGTGTCGAATGCCTTGATAAAAAGGTACGAGGATGATTTGATATACACGAGAACAGGGGCGACTCTCGTTGCCTTGAATCCTTTTAAGATGATTGACGGATTGTACGACCATGTTCAGACGAAAATGTACCACGAGCATTTGGAAGATCAAGAACCGCATATATACGGGGTAATTGAGAAAGCGTATAGAGATTTGTGCGAGAATAGGGGTAATTCCCAGGTACTTATGGTGAGCGGGGAAAGTGGTGCGGGTAAGACGGAGTCTGCGAAGTACGTCATGCATTACCTGTGTGATATTTCCCTGGACAAGAGGGCGGATGTTTCTAAATCATTGATTGAATCTACGAATCCAATTCTGGAGGCCTTTGGTAACGCGCAAACCGTTAAGAATAAGAATTCCAGTAGATTCGGGAAATTCATGCGACTGCAATTTAGTTGCGATAATAAAATAATTGGCGCGAAGATTGACGCGTATTTGCTGGAAAAGGTAAGGGTGACGTCCGTTGCGCCTAGTGAGAGAAATTACCACGTGTTTTATCAGATGATTTCTGGCCTGGAGGATGAAATTCTGGAGGATCTGTACTTGGATAAAAAGCTGAAGTATTTGGGGGATTTCAAGAAAACAAAACAGGATAGGTTGAATTGGGGCGCGACCTTGAACGCTCTGCAGAGGTTTGGATTTAACGACGACCAAATGTACCAGATATTCAGAATACTGGCTGGGATACTTTTACTAGGAAACGTGGAATTCAATTCCGACGACGAAAACAACGCGGTTATACTTAACAGTGATATTATCGAGGAAATTTCGGATATTATGAAAATAAATGCACCAAAGTTGGCGGACACTCTCTGTCACAATAATATGATTATTCGTGGCGAACAAATGAAGCAGAAATTGAGCGTTCAGAAAGCGTACGCTGCCAGGGATACATTGGTCAGGGATATTTACGAGGGATTGTTTCTGTTCTTGGTTCAGTGGTTGAACAAAAAGATCGATAACTCCGAGGACGAAGTGAAATTCATAGGTATTTTGGATATCTTCGGGTTTGAGAAAATGGAACACAATCGCCTGGAGCAGCTCTGTATTAATTACACAAACGAATGTCTGCAGCACCAACTTAATTCTTTGACGTTCGATGAATTGCTGCGGGAGTACCGAGACGAGGATATCACGATTCCCGACATATCATGTCCAGACAACACACCTATGATAAATTATATAAGTTCGGGAACGAACAGTATTTTTAACCTGCTCGTTGATGAGTGCCACTTGCCCAAGGGAAACGACGCCAATTTAGTGAACAAACTTATCCGAAGCCACGACGAACACGATCCCGGTAAATGTGACGGCCATCCTTCGAACAAACGCGTCACTATAAAACATTACGCGGGGGAAGTGACGTACGAGTTTGACGGATTTTGTCAGAGGAATTCCAAAAAGTGGAACATGGGGTTGTCTGAAATGATGAAGGAAAGTGATTTAGATATTTTGAAAACGATTCAATCGAATTTGGTAAAACCGAAATCGAATTCCACCGTTGTAGGAGAATTCAATTCCCAGTTAAACGATTTGCTGGCACTGATTAACGAAACAGATCAACATTTCATTCGTTGCATCAAACCGAACGACGAATCCGTTGCGAATAATGCGTGTCAAATAAAAGTATTGGATCAATTAAGAGCTGGTGGCGTGGTAGAGGCTATACGGATATCTCGAATGGGGTATCCTATCCGAATGCTACAGTCAGAGTTTACAAAACGATACCGTATCCTAGTGCCTTCCGCGACTCCTGGGGCAGAATGTGTGGCCTCCCATCTAGGATTGAATTTAGGAGACTATGCCATAGGACGGACGAAGATATTTATGAATAAAAATTCGTACAATCCATTAGAGGAACGGCGTAGAAAATTACTGATGGAATCCTCTATCGTGCTTCAATCGCGGATCCGGATGGTTACGATAAAGTCGTGGTACGATCAAAAAATCGAACGAGAACGTTTAGAGCAGGAATCTGCGGCGATGAAGGTGATAAAACGACTTCTCCCGTTTATTAAGTGGAAACTCACCAATAAGAACAAGTTCCCTGTCCCAAATTCGGTGGATTCGGAGTTGATGGAAGAAGTTGGAGCAGAACCGATTGCTCAATTCGATTACAACGGATTTAGGATAAAACCTAGAAAATCCCCAAGGTCCGGGTTTATAACGAAAACGTTAAAAAGAAAACTTAAAATAGCTGGGGCGTTGGTGGGTTCGCACGCTTCTATGGTCGGAGTGGGTCTACTTGTGGGAATACTGTGTTTGTAAGTTAACTTGAATTTACGAATTTATGAAAATGACAGATGTCACGCAAGAAGATATCGATTATCACAGAATCAACAGTAGATTACGACCTTTGGAAGAAATCGGCTACTTGTGTACTAAGATAGGGATCGATTTGATAGTAGATTCCGAAGATTTTGATTGTTCAGCTCGGTCCACTATTTCTATATCAAATTTCTTACGTAATTCGGGATGTTCGAATAAATTGAAATACATAAAGTCGGGGACTACGGGTCATACGTTTTGCGTGACATGGTCCCATCCAGAAAATGAAAAATGCTCTATTCCGTTGGCGATTAAAGTCGTGGGGTACCCGAAGAATAAAAATTACGGCGACGTTGATAATAATTCTAGGCCAGAAAATGCGGAAATACGTATGCTTTGTATTCTCAGCGACCTCGTTATTAACGGTGAATGCGAACACATTGTTCTCCCCTTTGTAGCGTTTAAAAGTCCGTTGGGCGTGTTTTCATCGTATAAAATCCCCGATTCTGTTGATAGTTACTCGGTTGAAAAGTACGTTAAGTTTACTGAAAAAATTAAGGAAAACAAGTTTCACGAGAACTCTTCTATATTAATCAGCGAATGGTGCAATGGGGGGGATTTATCATCGTTTATAAAAAGACACAAGGGTAAGATATCCGAGGAGGCGTGGAGATCAGTATTTTTCCAAATTGTATTTACTTTAGCCAAGATCCAGGAAAAGTACCCCTCGTTTAGACACAATGACTTGAAACCCAATAACATACTGATGAATATATTCCGCAAGAAGTCGACCGAATCTAGGAAGTACGCATTGAACGGTAAGACGTACACAATGCCATGTCCTGGTTTTATGATAAAAATATGGGATTTTGATTTCGCGTCCATTGACGGGAAGGTGGATAATGTTAAATTGTGTCAGAGCTGGACGAAGAAAATGAAAATTGTAAAGGACCAGCATCGGTACTATGATTTGCATTACTTTTTCAATACTCTAAGTAACAGAGCCTTTTACCCGCATTTATTGGAACCAGGGGGTGCTTCGCATAAGGTACAGAAGTTCGTTCGCAGAGTTGTTCCGTTGAAATATGCTAAAAATAAACAGTACGTCCAAGGAAGGACCAACAGGTTATGTGTAGTAGAGGAATACACGACTCCGGAAATAATACTCGAAAACGATCCTTTTTTCGCCCCATTCCGTTCTTCCGCGAATTAAAATCTACCATTCTAGTAAGCTTTCATGAAAAAATACATATCCATGTTATACAGGGGTCAATATACAACCGGGCAGCACGGAGGGGCGCCCGACGAATCCTCCGTGTCCGACGAATCATCCGTGTCCGACGAATCCTCTGTGTCCGACGAATCATCCGTGTCCGACGAATCATCCGTGTCCGATGAATCATCCGTGTCCGATGACCCCGCCGTGTCCGATGAATCATCCGTGTCCAAACCCGACGACAACGAAGATCTATCAGTGTTGGACGACCCCGTCGTGTCCAAACCCGACGACAACGAAGATCTATCAGTGTTGGACGATTCGTCGGGAGATATTACATTGGACATCGCGGGTCCCAAAGACGATCAATTATTGGATATACCCTCTCCTTCGGGGCAGATACATGCC
>Ga0209709_10004787_pt1 | contig 10801 bp, 9 predicted proteins | sample ArcticOcean_MG_C_2_FD_187435 | JGI IMG/M metagenome (GOLD analysis project Ga0209709, IMG submission 187435) | Marine microbial communities from western Arctic Ocean - ArcticOcean_MG_CB4_136 (SPAdes) (version 2) | ecosystem: Environmental > Aquatic > Marine > Oceanic | place: Arctic Ocean...
TATGAAGATTTAGCAAAGCGATCACTGGAATTATGCCAAGAAGCAGTAATTAAATGTGGAACTCAAACTAAGATTGCGGGATGCTTTCCTCCAATTCATGTAACTTTCAGGCCAGATTTAAGTTCAAAAGAAAAACAGCTAAGAAAGTTTTATGAGACATTGGGTGGAGTTTATCAAGATGAAGTCGACATAATTATCTGCGAGACAATGGCATCAATTTATGAGGGCACAATTGCTGCATCAACTGCCAAAAATTTTTCTAATAAAGTTTGGTTAAGCTGGACCACAAGAGGAAACAAACTTAACAGACTGCCAAGTACCGAGCTATTAGATCTTGCAATTAGCGAAGGCCTCAAATTAGATATTGATTGCCAATTAGTTAACTGTGTTCATGCAGACACTGCTAGCCTGGCAATTGCAAAACTTAAAAAAGAAAAAAGTTTTGGCATATATGCTAATTCCTCAATATACAAAAAAAATAAGCTTGAGGGTTTTGTTAGTGATTCTGATGAATGGCATTATCACAATCATCAACCCATTGATCATCTCGAGTATAAAGATTTTGTCACTGAATGGGTTGATAATGGAGCGTCTGTAATTGGTGGATGTTGCAGAACGACGATCGATCATATAAAAGAAATAAAAAAAATTGTTGAAAAATTATGAGACAGTTAATATTCTTTATTCAGCACAGTAATAATTTCAAAAATAGAATGGGCTATAGTTGGGGAACAATCTTAGGATACTGCCGTTGGAAATTCCTTGAAGAGATTCTGACTGACAGAAGGGTAAGTATAGAGTTAAATAAATAATGGGCTACACAATCACATTAGCCAAATACTTTCAGTCACTTTGGAGTAGAAAAAAGTGAATAACATTTCACCCAAAGACTTAGAAATGTTCCAAGTAAATAATATTTCTTTATTTGATTTTACTATAGGCGAGGAGAGCTATAAAAAAATATGGAGCAATGAATCTTTTTTTCTGCATGAAACAAATCACCCATTTACAGCCACCAGATATGTATATCTTTTTCTATTAGATCAGAGCCGATCTTTAAAAAAGTTTATTTTAAAACGGTTGAGAAAATCTTAGCTATGAAAGAAATTCTAAAGCTCAGCATTATCCTTCCGGATACAGAACTTTCAAAGCATTCGATGAATTTAATTAATTGGTGCGTAGCAAATCCAGAAGTTGAATTAGTATGCTTGATTTGGACGTCTCAAAAAAATAAAAAATTTAATACTTTTAAAAATATTACTTGGACGGCACTTTTATTTTTGGAAAGCTTATATTTAAAAATAATAAAAATAACCAAACAAGACGCTTTAAAGAAAATTCATAAATTTTCTCAACCCCAAGAATTTATTTTCAGCTCCGATGATCAATCAGTTCTTACGCAGATAAATACTTTAGAAATTGACCTCCATCTTTCACTCAACCTGGATGCAAGCTTTCAAAAACTAAAGGATACTTCAAAGCTAGGGGCCATATGCTTCCATAGTGAAAATAACTTTTTAGATCAACAAAGTCCTCACTTTTTTTTAGAAGTTTTGAGTAAGCAAGATAAAACACAATTTAGTATTTTGCAGTTTCATCCTAATAAAAAGAAACCAGTAATGTTGCAGCAGGGCTATTTCCCAACACACGGCTACTTTTTAGCAAATCAGGAAAATGTTTTATCAAGGCAGAATTTTTATATGCAAAAAAAGATAGAAGAAATTTCCCAGAAAAAAATTTATTCTCCAAGGCAATATGAAAACCTCCTCATTGATGAGCTACCCTCATCTCCTTCTATTTCAAATCAATGCAAGTACCTACTTCACTTGATTAAATTACTCTCAAAGAGATTGCTCAATTTATTTACTCAGACGGATAAATGGAATGTGGGTTTTTATGTGGGTGATTGGAAAGCACTAGATTTTAAAAATAGTATTTTCTTAAAGAACCCTAAAAACCACTTTCTAGCAGATCCATTTCTTGTTACGGAAGACAACAAAAATTATTGTTTTGTTGAAGATTACGACATAAAAAAATCTAAGGGGTCAATCTGTGTCTACGAGATCAGCAATAATGAGATAATAAATATAGGCGTGGCGTTAGAAGAAAGTTTTCATCTTTCATTCCCATATCTCTTTAAGCATGATTCAAAGATATACATGTTGCCAGAAACAAATGAAAACAATGACATAAGGCTGTATGAATCCATTGAATTTCCATTGCAGTGGAGGTTGGCAAGGATCATTAAATCAAATGTTCAGGCTGTAGATTCAATGATTTTTCAGCACAATAAACTGTGGTGGCTTTTTTCTAATATTAACCCTATAGGAGCTAGAGACACTTGTTCGGAGCTATCTTTGTTTTATGCAGATGATCCAATAAGTGGAGAATGGACTCCGCATAAGCACAATCCTGTAATTTTCGACCCATCTTCTGCGAGAAATGGAGGAATTATTATTGAAAGTAATTCTGTATACAGGGTTGGGCAGAAGCAAGTCTATGGTACTTATGGAGGAGGAGGGTTTTCTATCAACAAAATAATAGAACTTACCCCTGAAACATATAGAGAAGAGCCAGCGCTAATAGTCGAGCCTAACTTCTTTATCAATCTCAAAGGATCCCATCATTTTCACAGTAATGATGCTATCTCAGTATTTGACTTTTTAACCTAATCGTTAATTTGAGACCATCTAGTAATATTTTTTTATCAAGAGGTATAATTAGATTCATATTTAATATTTATTAGTGCGCACCCATCAAATCAATATGTTTGTTCAATCTCTAAAATAGAAATGAATGCTTCATTTTTTTCGAACTTAAATCTTGTTTAATTTAATTAAAAGCTTGAAAATAATCCTTTCAAGGGATGATTTTAAGACACTGATGTTAATGTCATTAACCCTTACTCTAGTTGCTTTTATTGAGGTTGGCGGACTCGCTGGAATTGCTTTTCTGGTCTTAAATCTTGAAAACCTTGACGCAGTATTGCTAGAGATTGAATTTATTAATTATTTTTTAAGTCTTGCTGGTTTCCAAGATCAAAATATTCTATTTTTATTTTCTGGACTAATAATCCTTTACTCTATTTTTACAATCATTATTTCTTCTATCTCCATTAGAAGGACAAGTATTTTTAGCGAACTCATGGGAGCTAAACTAAAAACATCCCTTCTAAAATATTTCTTGCATCTTGACTGGTTAGAGTTTTCAAAATCGCAATCCTCAGCAAATATGTCTAGGATTATTCATGATGGGGATATTGTTGCCGACATGATTAACTTCTTTATGAATCTTTTCAATAAATTTATTCTTGCTGTAATAATTATAATAGGATTATTCTTTTTTAACGCTTCTCTTACATTTGGCCTAGCCCTTATATTATCCTCAGCTTACCTGATCATATTTTCATTATTTAAAAACGAGACCATAAAAAATAGCATACAAATTACTAAGTATATGGACACAACTCTGTCCATGGTCATCAACATCTTTGGGTCATTTAAAGAAATTATTTTTTATAATAAGCAGCAAAAAGTTATGACTAACTTTGAAAAAATAGATTCTGCTCTAGCTAATTTAAAAGGTATTAATATGTCTTATGCATACATGCCAAGATTTTATATTGATTCAGCTTTGTTATTGATGCTCGTTGCTGCATCAATTTTTGTTAGTTTTAATGGGATGAGCGCCTCTTCTTTTTTCGCAACATTATCTGTATATGGGATAGCGGGCTTAAAATTATTGCCAGCGTTTCAGAATATTTTTTATTTCTCTTTTGAGATTTTCTCTCGACTGCCACACTTGGATAATGTGACCGCGTTGTTATCCCAAGAAATTAATGATGATATATCCAAAGCAAAAAATCCTATTATTTTTAATAAACAGATATCTTTTGATAGCGTTTCTTTTGCCTATAAAAATACTGAAAAAAATTCTATAGAAAAACTAGACCTTAACATTCTTAAGGGACGAAAAATAGCTGTAATTGGACCCACTGGTTCTGGAAAATCAACTTTTATTGATTTGCTATTGGGCATGCTCGAACCCAGCTTAGGCCAAATTAGGATGGATGAGGATGCTTTGGGAAAAGATAATATTCAGAGCTATAGAAAAAATTTCTCATTTGTCCCACAAAAGATATTCTTTCTTGAAGATACTCTTAAGCAAAATATAGTGTTTGGTTCAAGCGAAGAACCTGAGATGGCTAAATTACAAAAGGCTATTGTAAATTCACATCTCGAAGAACTCATTGATGAGCTTCCAAGCGGCCTTGAAACTAACATCTCTGACTCTAATCAAATGGTTTCTGGAGGTCAGAAGCAATGTGTTGGGATAGCTCGAGCTCTCTATAGAGGGGGAGAAATTTTGATATTAGATGAAGCAACAAGTGGAATGGATCAAAGGCTAGAAAAAAAGATTTATGAAACTATCTTCAGCAGCCAGTTTCAAACTTTTATCTGTGTCACGCATAAGCCAACCTTGCTTAATAAGTTTGATGAGATTGTTATATTTAATAACGGTTGTATAGAGGCTGTAGGCTCATTCGAAGATTTAAAAACATCTAATAAGTTTTTACAGTCCATGCTGAACCAGAAAATTACCTAAACCAAGCTTCTAATTCTATGCTTATAAGCACGCAAACTAATCAAAGTTATTATATTATAAGTAAATTATTAAATTTAATATGAACGAATTTTCAATCTGTGGACGAAAAATAGGCTATGAGCATCCGCCCTTGGTAGTTGCTGAGATAGGAATAAATCATAATGGCTCACTTGAAACAGCCTTCGAGATGGTTGATTCCGCAGTGCAAGCAGGGATTGAAATAATTAAACATCAAACACATGTTGTTGAAGATGAAATGTCGCAGGCAGCTAAAAAAGTAATACCAGGAAATTCAGATAAATCTATTTATGAAATTATAGAAAGCTGTGCTTTAAGTGAGGTTGAGGAGCATGAATTAAAAAGGTATGTGGAGTCAAAGGATAAAATATTCATTAGCACTCCCTTTTCAAGGGCAGCAGCACAAAGGTTAGAAAAAATGGATGTGCCGGCTTTTAAAATAGGCTCTGGTGAATGCAATAATTTCCCTCTAATCGAGCATATTGCTGATCTCGGGAAGCCTGTTATTTTAAGTACTGGCATGAATGATATGAATAGCATTGCGAAAGCAGTTTCTATTTTAAGATCTCGAAATATTCCATATGCACTGCTACACACAACTAATATTTATCCAACGCCACCTCACCTAGTTAGATTAGAGTCTATTAGGGAGCTTCAGAATGCATTTCAAGATGCGGTAATTGGTTTATCTGACCACACAACATCAAACCATGCGTGTTTTGGCGCCGTGGCTCTTGGCGCGTCCATTCTTGAAAGACACTTTACAGATTCAATGTTAAGAGAAGGTCCAGATATTGTATGTTCGATGGACTCCAGTCAAGCTGAGGCTTTGATAGAAGGAGCTAACCTTCTTTATCAAGAAAGAGGAGGGACCAAGGGGCCAGTAAAAGAAGAGATTCCAACAATTAATTTTGCATTTGCAACAGTTGTAGCTATCGCCGACATAAAGAAAGGGGATATATTCACAAAAGAAAATATTTGGGTCAAACGTCCAGGAAGCGGGCCAATATTAGCAGAACATTTTAATTCAATTCTTGGAAAGCATTCAACTAGCGATATAAAAAGCGATATACACTTAAGTCAAGCGGACATTGAAGGCTTTAAAAACTAACTATTTCCTACTTAATAAAATGAATGAAATCGGAATTATAGGAGCCTCAGGCTTTATCGGTAAAAACCTATGCATGCATTTTCACGAAGAGAAAATAGATTTTGTGGCGATTCATCGAACGAAACCTGAAATTGACCTTCCTTACAATGTTTTAATAAAAAAATCATTTACAGATTTACCTGAATTCAAAAAATTAATTTTTTTAGCTGGACCTGCACATCTGAGCAAAGACCTTGAAGATATACAGTATATTGAAAATGCAAAAAAAACTTTAACAGATGCGCTGTCAGCGTCTGAAGCTCAGTTTATTTATGCATCTTCAGCGGCAGTATATGGAGATAAAGATACCAAGAAACACTCGGTTTATTCTAAGTTAAATCCTACTTCAATATACGCGGAGGCAAAAATAGCTAGTGAAAAAATAGTGCTTGAAAATAATGGAGTGGTCTTAAGACTGGCAAATATTTTTGGCCACGGAATGAGTGAAAATAATGTTTTATCAAAATTAATTAGGCAATTTAGAGTGGAAAATACTCAATTAGAAGTTTGGGATAAGACTCCTATTAGAGATTTTCTATTTATTGAAGATCTCGTCATATTTTTTGAGCAGCTAATTAAAAAAGAATTACCCAGCCAGATATTAAATGTTGGATCTGGATCTTCTCACTCTATTGGTGACGTTTACGAGGCACTAGTAAATGTTGGATTGGCAAATAAAGTTTTTAAAAAAGAGGGCATTCCATTATTGGAAACAGAACCCAATAAAGAAGTATCTTCTATCAAGTTAGACATAGAGAAAACAAAGAATGCTGTTGACTGGGCGCCCAGTTTTTCTCTGCATAGAGGTCTCAATAAAATGATCTATCAAAAAAAGCTGTGAAAAGGATTATTGCTGTTTTTACTGGCAATAGAGCAGAATATGGTCTGCAATATCCTGTTCTCAAGGCAATAGAGTCTAATGCTGATTTAGATTATAGGCTTATTGTTTCCGGCGCACATCTTGATAAAGACTTTGGCCAAACGATTCAAGAAATTCAAAAAGATGGATTTACTGCCCATAAAATTATTGAAATTGATTTAGATGAATCTAAACCAAATGCAATATCTCATGCCATAGGCACAGGAGTTCTATCAATCTCTAAAGCCTTGAGTGAGATTAAACCTGATATCTTTCTTATATACGCTGACCGGTTTGAAGGTTTTGCAGCTGTAATAGCATCTTCTCAAATGAATATACCGACAGCTCACATAGAAGGCGGCGATATAACAGAAGGAGGCGCATTAGATGACTCCGTCCGTCATGCAATGACTAAACTGGCTCATATTCATTTCACCACAAATGATCAGGCGACCAACAGAATTTTAGCGATGGGAGAAGCCGAGTGGAGGGTTCATACTGTAGGCTTCCCCGCAATTGATATGATTCAGGATAATAACTTTGCTACACCTAGTGAGATTTCTGTTAAGTACTCTCTAGATCTTGCACGGCCAATTATTTTATTCACCCAACACTCTGTTACAACAGAATTTGAGAAAGCAGATCAGCAGGTTTTAGCTTCTATAGAAGCATTAATAGAACTGTCACAACAAGAAATACAAGTGGTGGTCACTTATCCAAATAATGATGCGGGCGGCCGGGCAATTATTAAAGAGATACATAAAAATCTCGACAGCCATCTAGGAAAAAACCTTCAAATACATCAGTCACTGGGAAGATACAATTACCATGGAATTTTAGCTTTAGCTCAAAATAAAATCTATAGGGCAGCTTGTGTTGGAAACTCTTCTTCTGGCATAAAAGAAACCCCAGCATTTCAATGCCCCACAGTTAATATCGGCTCAAGACAGCAAGGAAGGCTAAGAGCAGAGAATGTAATTGATGCAAATTATAATAAAGAAGAGATTATGCTGGCAGTACAGAGATGTTTTAATGATGACCAATTTATAAATTTATGCAGAAACGTCATAAATCCCTATGGCAAAGGTGATGCAGGTAAAAAAATTGCTTCAATATTAAGCTCAGTAGATATATCTCCTCAAAAGATACTTAGAAAAGAAATGACTATACAAGGAGAAATAAATTTGGATGGGTGGTTCAGATAGATACGCAAAACAAAATTAAAAATGTTCTCATCGTTGGTCTTGGCAGTATTGGCAGAAGACATCTCAGATTGATAAGGGAGCAAATACCTAATGCTAGGATCTTTAGCTTAAGACACAGCGAAGAAAAGTTATCAGAAGAAATCCCTGGCATAGAAAAATCTTTTTTTAAAATTGAAGACGCGATATTGGAAAAACCCGATATTGCAATTATTGCAAACCCAGCCCCCTTCCATATCTCGACTGCGAAAAAGTTAGCAAAGGCTGGCATTCATTTACTAGTAGAAAAACCCATCTCTCATAATCTTGAGGGCGTTGAAGACTTAATAGAAGCTTGCCACTTAAATAATATTAAGCTAATGACTGGCTTTAATCTTAGATTTTTATCCTGCTTAAATTTTTTTAAATCCACTATTGAGTCAAATATTATAGGAACAGTTTTATCAATCCGTGCCGAGATTGGGCAAAATTTAGAAAGTTGGCGTCCAGGCTCAGATTATTCCGAGGGCGTGTCTGCAAATCATGAGCTGGGTGGCGGAGTGTTATTAGAGCTGAGTCATGAAATTGACTATCTTTTATGGATTTTTGGTGAACCAAACTGGGTGATGGCAAGTTTATCAACCCAAAGCAACCTTAAAATAGATGTCGAGGACTCTGCTCATATTTTAATGGGCCTGGAAGCCAAGGCTTTTAATGGCACCCCTATCAGCGTTAGTTTAAACCTAGACTTTATAAGACATGATCACACCAGGAATTGTTATGCTATAGGTGAAAAAGGAACTATTAAATGCAATCTTCTTTCTAACAGCGTCCATATTAAAGAAAAAAATAAGGATGTTTGGACTGAAATATTTAATGAACCTTCTGAAAGAGACATAACTTTTAGCAACCAAATGAAAAATTTCATTCAAAGTATTGAAAATGGAGAATTACTTAAAGCTACAGGAGAAGATGGTTTAAAATCTTTAAAAGTTATTGATGCAATAAGGATTTCAGATAAAAAAGAGAGAAAGGTAGTTATATCTAAATGAAATACATATCAATTATTTGTGTCAGGGGTGGCTCTAAAGGCTTTCCCAAAAAAAACATACACAAGCTTAATGGAAAATCTTTGCTTGCTCGGGCTATTGAAATAGCCAAAGATAATAAAAAAATATCACGAGTTATTGTTTCGACTGATTCACAAGAGTTTGCAAGCATAGCCCTTGAGAATGGTGCAGAGGTTCCATTCATGAGGCCCTCAGAACTTGCGGAGGACGGCTCTCCCGAATGGCTTGTTTGGAGACATGCCATCGAGTATCTCGAAAATGATGGGGAAACTAATTTTTCTTTGGTAGTGTTACCGGTGACTGCACCACTAAGAAACACATCTGATGTTGATCGCTGCATTGAAGAATTTGAGTCTAGCGAGGCTGATGCTGTCATAACTGTAACAGAAGCAAATAGGAGTCCTTATTTTAATATGGTCAATTTGGACAATAATGGCTACTCGTCATTGGTAATAAAACCCAGGGATATAGTGACTAGACGACAAGACGCCCCAGAGGTTTTTGACATGACAACAATAGCTTTTATCGTCTCTGCTTCTTTTGTAAAACTTAATAATAACCTTTTTGAGGGCAAGGTCAGATCAGTTATGATTCCAAAAGAACGCTCTATAGATATTGATACGCCTTATGATATGGAAATTGCTGAATTTTTAGCCAAAAAACTTGAAGGTGAAAAATGAGAACATTAAATCAACTAATGAGTCTCAAGGGTAGAATTGCCCTTGTTACAGGTGCGTGTGGTTTTTTAGGTCAAGCTATATGTGAAACCTTAGCAGAACAAGGATGTGATTTGATATTGCTAGATCTTCCCGGAGCCAAGTTTCAAGACTTAAGAGATAAAATCTTAAATAAATATGAGGTTAAAGTATCTTCATTAAAAATAGATTTAGAGGACTCAGCTTCGAGGTCGGAAGCCATAGCAAAGATTCTAAAGGAGAACGAAACACTTAGCATCTTAATAAATACCGCAGCCCTAGTAAGCACAACTCCACTAGAGGGTTGGATAGAGCCTTTTGAGAGTCAATCCCTTGAAACATGGGATCGAGCTTTAAATGTTAACCTCAGCTCAGTTTTCCATTTTACGAGAGACTTATTCCCCATAATTAAAAAAAGTGGCCATGGGTCGATTATAAATATTGGATCAATCTATGGAGTTGTTGCTCCAGATTACTCAATATATGAGTCTGCAGGTATGGGCAACCCAGCTGCATATGCTGCCTCCAAAGGAGCTTTGGTGCAGCTAACAAAATGGCTATCTACGACATTGGCTAAAGATATTCGAGTGAACTGTGTATCTCCAGGGGGCATCTTAAGAGGTCAGCCAGATAGCTTTGTAGAAAAATATAAAAACAAAACCCCTTTACAAAGAATGGCTACTGAAGAGGATTTCAAGGGAATTATTGCATATCTTGCATCTGACCTTTCTGAGTATGTAACTGGCCAAAATATTATGGTGGATGGTGGATGGACCACCTGGTAGAACACTGAGATAAACCACGAAGTTTAGGCGCTTAAAAAATTAAATTAATTATGAGACAGACAACATTTTATTTTCCAATATTATTATTGTCATTACTGAGTGTATTTGCAGTATCTAGCGTCTCTGAAGCAACCGTTCATTCAGAAAAAATTATCTTAGGTTCTGGCTGTTTTTGGGGGGCTGAAAAGGGCTATGAAGCATTGCCAGGTGTCATTGACGCAGTTTCCGGTTATGCCGACGGAGATGGGGTGCGACCAACCTATAGAGAGATCACAAAACTAAAAAATAAATTCAATCCAAACAATCATGCTGAAGTGGTGGAGGTTACTTACAATAAAAATATTATTTCTACAGAGGGTATCCTCATCCATTACCTAGAATCACACGATCCAACTCAAGTGAATAGACAAGGCAATGACATTGGAACTCAATACAGAT
>Ga0209709_10004790_pt1 | contig 10797 bp, 11 predicted proteins | sample ArcticOcean_MG_C_2_FD_187435 | JGI IMG/M metagenome (GOLD analysis project Ga0209709, IMG submission 187435) | Marine microbial communities from western Arctic Ocean - ArcticOcean_MG_CB4_136 (SPAdes) (version 2) | ecosystem: Environmental > Aquatic > Marine > Oceanic | place: Arctic Ocean...
GAAGCACCGTAAGCTAATGCCATATCCCACTTTTCTGCAGATGTTACTGCGTTAGTACTTAATAGTACTGCAAAAATAGTTATGAAAATTTTATTTATTAATTTCATTTATTCTCCTTTTTTTATTTATCTATTTTGATTGTTATATTTGGTTAATGCAATAAAAAAATTTCTTCTAAAATGGATTCAGCTAATGTATCAAAGACTCAGCATCCAATACCAGGTAACATTAAGATACTAAAATAGCTTAAGCACCATAAATAAAACAATAGATTGAATTAAAAAGCCAGTTACAACAACTCCAACAGCTCTCCAAGTGCTTTTATAATCTAGGGCTTGTCTTACGGCAATAACCATTGCAACTAACATCCATATTGCTGCTACGGTAAAAGCTATGTTCATCAAACTAGGAAAAATACCAAAAACTCGAATAAGTCCTGGAGCACTAGAAAAACCAATTGTTCTTAATAACTGACCGTGATCAGCTTCGGTTGTAGGTTCTGGAAAAAATTTAACACCAATAAAATAAACTACGTAAGCCCAAACAAACCAACTAACCAATGATAACAAAGGAGCCAACAAAAAATTAGATGTTCCAAGTGATAATGCCCCTACTCCTGCTGCCAGACTTGAAAGTACCACAACACCTGCGGCTTGAAATGTTGCCGATTTATCAGCCTCTACCTCTTCGTAAAGATTAGCATCTAACTTACAAGCTCTTATAATTCTATTTAGATATTGATAATTCATTTTTTTGTCCTTTTAATATTTTTTATTATTTTATTAATATAACCTAATTATCTAGGAGATTAATATAACAAATGAAGTTGGTTTTAGCTTGAGTTTTTGTTGCTTATTACTCATAGTTGAGAAAATTTTTAGTGTTATTTTTCAATTCTTATATGTTTTTTTGATATAATTTTTTTAAGAAGTTGTTTTTGAATTTACTACCCATTTTTTTCTTGTCTCCTTAAAGAAGTCACTATTGCAATCATTCCATGCCTTATCTCTTATTGCTTCTAATTCAGCTTGTGGAACTAATATGTTTGTCAAATTAGCTCTTGTCCATTGAAAACTATCTGGATTATAATCTGTTGGAAGGTGTCCATTTTTTATAGCATAATCATATATTGGTGTCCCAGGTACAGGCATAACGCAGTAAAAATTAGAATGATCTAATCCATAATCTTTCATTTTTTTTGCAAATTCGATAGTAGTTTGCATTTCTGCTCTTGTTTCATCTGGAAAACCTAACATATAATTAGTTCCCACATATAATCCATATTTTTTAATAGTCTTAATTAAATCGCCTGGATTAAATTGATTTATAGCCAATTTATTTGAACACCATTTTTTTATAATTCTTGGATTGCCTGACTCGAATGGTAAAACAATTTCTTTAAAACCTACTTCTGCTAGTAATGAAATAACTTCTTCATCAGGAATCATCCAACCAGGTTTATTGCTTTTTTTAACTAAATGAATCATATTAATTCCATTAACATCCATAAGCTCTAAATTCATACCAACAATTTTCTTTAAAAGTCTTATAGCTCTTCTTTTCATTCCAAATATTGAGTCATCTTCAATAAAAATTTGTTTTGCACCAATTTTGTCTTTTAAAACTTCTAATTCATGAATAACTCTCTCATCTGATTTAAATCTAAATTTACCTATGTTTCCTGATTTTGATCCAGCTACTTCCTCAGCAATATGACAGTAAGAACATTGAAAAGGACATCCTCTAGAAGTCATCATTGCAGCATATCTTAATTCAGTGCCGAGGTCAGCCTTTCCTCCGTGTGGTCTTCCTATTTTCCAGTATCTTTTGTTTGGTAATAGATCCCAAGCAGGAATCGGAAGTTTATCTAAATCTATTAAGATGTCTCCAAAATGAGAATTATCAATAATTTTACCTGATATATCTTTAAAATATATTTTGCCTATAGATGAAAAATCCCTACTATCTTTTTGTAAACATTGTACAATTTTTTGTATTGTTGTCTCGGCTTCAGAAGTGCAAATAATATCGAAACCTGACTTAAAAAAAATTTCCGATCTTGATTTAGCATTAACACCACCGGTAATAAGTAATTTATCTGGAAAATGTTTTTTTATTAATTTAGCACAATGTAGTACTTGAGTTTCTTGTTGAGAAAAAATTGATGTAACACCGACAACATCATAAGAGCTAGCAACTTCTAAAATTCTCTCATCACTTACACCGGTTCTAATCATACCACTGGGTAGTTTTGCAGCTTTGGTGTAAAAATCATTTAAATCATCATTATCATCACCAATACAGGCATCATAAACATAAGTTTCAACTCCAATATCTCGCAAGGCAGCTCCTAAATATGGGTAAGCTAATGAACCGTTAGGTTTAACCATGGTTCCTGGCCATGATTGTTCAGGTGGGTATAATAAAAGTACTTTAATCGTTTTCATTTATATAATTTTTTATCTTATTTAATCATTTTTATATATTCGTACAAAAAATTTGATGCAACTATAATTAAAAATATCCCAAAATATATACTAATTTTACTTTTATCGATTTTATGGACAGTTGCCGCACCTATTCGAGCCATTACCATTGTTATTGGTACAAATATTAAAAAAGCAGGAATATTTAAAAAACCAATGCTTAAAGGTATATTTGTTTTTAAATAACTGCCTGTTATTAAGAAACCTATTGATCCAAAAATAGCTATTAAAAAACCGATTGCAGCAGAACTACCAATGGCTTTATTAATTGAATAACCAAAAAACTTTAATATAGGAACATTCATTATAGCTCCACCAATTCCCATTGGGGCTGAAATAAATCCAACAATAAAACCAAAAAATATTTTAAACCTTAATTTAATTTTAATTGAAATCTTAGATTTTTTTTCTTTCAATAATAATAAATAAAAACCTAGAAAAAATATAACTAAAGAAAAAAATAAAACTAGAGACTCTGTTTTTAATGTTGCCGCATAAATAGTTCCAAAAGTAACACCTAAAATTACAAAAATACCATAGCTTTTAACAATGTTAAAATCTACTGATTTAAACTTATGATGTGTAATTACAGAAATAATGGATGTGGGAATAATAATTGCAAATGATGTACCAACAGCTAAATGCATAATATAAGCTTGGTCTAAACCTAGTTTACCAAAAATATAAAATAAAAAAGGAACAGTAATTAACCCTCCACCTATACCAAATAGTCCTGCTACAAATCCAACTGGTATAGCGGTAATTGCCATTATTAATGTAAAATAAATTATTTGATTTTGATCTAGATTTTCAATCACAATATAGCTTGATTTGATTTTTCATTATTCTGAACTATTGTCATAATATGTCTGGCTTTTTCAAAATCTGAATTTCTTGCCATCATATTGTCACTCAAATATCTTTTCCAATTTTTTGATCCTATCTGACCGTGATATAATCCAACAGTATGTCTCATTATATGATTTACTTTAGCGCCAAGTTTAACTTCTTTTTCCAGATACTCTAATAATCTTTCGGCGACTTCCTCTCTTGTTGGTTTATTTTTTGTATTAAATATTTCTTTTTCAATTTCTACTAATGAATATGGATTTTGATATATAGATCTTCCAATCATGACACCATCACACATTTTTAAATGGTTTTTTATTTCATCAATCTTACTAATGCCTCCATTGATAATAATTTCTAAGTTTGGATTTTCTTTCTTAACCTTATAAACCATGTTATAATTTAATTTTGGTATATTTAAATTTTGCTTTGGAGATAAACCTTTCAGTATTGCTTTACGTGCATGTAAAATAAAAGTTTTACATCCAGCATCTTTCATTTTTAAGATAAATTTATTTAAATAATCAAATTCTTCTGTATCATCGAAACCAATTCTTGTCTTGGCTGTAACTGGTATTTTACAAGAGTTAACCATTTCATTAATGCATTCAGCTACTAAATCAGGTTCTTTCATTAGGCATGCGCCAAACATATTTTTTTGTACCTTTTTACTAGGACATCCAAGGTTTATATTAATTTCATCGTATCCTAGATCTTCAGCTATTTTAGATACTTCCGCTAATTCTTTTTTATCAGAACCACCTACTTGTAATGCTAGAGGTTTTTCTTCTGGACTATAAGATAATATTTTTTTTCTATCTCCATGTATTGCTGATTTAGTTGCCACCATTTCAGAATAAAGCATTACATTTTTACTCATTAACCTTAAAAAAAAACGATCATGCCTATCTGTACAATCCATCATTGGGGCTACAGAAATTTTTCTATTTAATATATTTACGGGCATATATTTATAATAATTTAAAGTTACAATTTATGGAAAAATACACAATAGACATGTATTTAATTGTTTAGCTGTTTTCTACTTCGTCTACTTTTTCGTTATTTTCAGCTTCTTGTTCTTTTAATTCATCAATGGAAAGATCTTGATTTGAATCTATTGAGTTATCTTCAGTATTTATTTGTTCTTCTAAAACTTTCTCAGGTGCAACTGTTAAAACTTTCTCAGGTGCAACTGTTGAAATTTTTTCGGGAATTTTTCTTGCTCTTTTTGATGGTAATATTGGAGTTCCACTTTTAGAAATTTCTCCTTTATAAAGCATCTCAAAATCATCACCTATATCCTCTTCATCATCTGAGCTATCTTCGACTTGCTCTACATGTTTTCTTAATTTATGAACAGCGCTCTCTTCAAGGTCTGGAACTTTAATATTTTCATTTGCTATTTCTCTTAAGGCTATAACTGTATTTTTATCATTGTCTCTGTCAACTGTTGGTTCAATACCTGAATTTAATTGTGTAGCTCTTTCCTTGGCTATGAGAACTAATTCATAAGGACTCTCAACTTTATCAATACAATCTTCTACAGTAACTCTTGCCATGGCGGTTGTTTATATTGGGCTTAATAAAAAATCAAGATATATTTATAAATAAACAGGTTCCATTGTTTTTCTAAAAAATAACAGCAATAAAAGACTAAAAGCAATGTAGATACCACTAATTAAAGCTATGAAGTTAATTGAATATCCACCGTCTATTAAAATACCAAAAGTTGCAGCCCCTGTTGCTGTTGCGAATACCATCATGGCGGTTGTGATTGCTTTTATTCCACCTATATGTTTTACACCGTACATTTCTGCCCATGTAGATGATCCCAAAACATTTGCAAAACCATTAGAAATACCTATTAAGCCTAACAAAACAAAACAGGACAATGGGTTATCAAATAAATTTAAAACCATAACAGCTAATAGAAGCGGTATATTCATATAAATTAATAGTTTTCTGCTAGTAAATTTATCAATCAAATAACCTGAGATGGATAATGTTATTACTGATAAAACTGAATAAACCATAAAAGATTGAGCAAAAATAAAAGGGGCCCAATTTTTTGAAGAAATAATAAATGATTGATAAACAAAAACACCAGTAGCTATTGATGGCATGCTCAACATGTTTAGAGCTATAATATAAAATCTAAAATCTTTAATAACCTCATATCTTGTCCATTGTTTTATATTGTTATTATTAATTTTATTTTCTTTTGAAGATTCTCTTGAATTAAGCTTAAGTTTTTTAATTAATAAAAATGAAACTGGTGGTAATATAATTATTACCAATAATGATATGCCAAACCAAATTTCTCTCCAACTTATAACTGTTAATAAAAAAACAATCAAAACAGGTAAAATAAATTCTGCTGCTGATAAACCTAGCCAAGTTACACTTAAAGCTTTTCCTCTTGTTTTTTCAAAAAATCTAGAAACTGTTGTGGTAGCTGTATGAGACATAAGTCCTTGACCACTTAATCTAAGTAAAAATATACCCATAAAAAGTAAGGGTATTGTCTTTATTGTGGAAAAAAAATAACTAGCAAAAGAAAGTAAAATTACTACAAACATAGAAAACTTAAATAAATTTATATCATCAATTTTTTTTCCAATCCAAATTAGAACTAAACTACTAAGTAATGTAGCTGAGGCATAAATTGTGCCAAATTGACCGTGACTAATTAATAAGTCGGCTCTAATGCTAGAATTAAATATTCCTATAAAATAACTCTGTCCAAAACTGGAAAAAAATGTAAATATAAATCCAAATAAAATTACTTTTAAGCTCAAACTTTTAAACATAATTAATTATGACTTTTAATATTGCTTTCATAGGTCTTGGTGTCATGGGTTATCCAATGGCTGGTTATATATCAAAAGCTGGTCACAATGTAACTGTTTATAATCGAACTGGTACAAAAGCTGATAAATGGTTAGCTGAATTTAAAGGTTCAAAAGCTGAGACACCTGCTAAAGCTGCCGATGGTGCTGACTTTATATTTTCATGTGTTGGAAATGATAATGATCTTAGAGAAGTTACGTTTGGAGATAATGGAATTTTTAAATCAATTAAAAAAGGTGCTGTGTATATAGATAACACAACTGCCTCAGCTACAATTGCTAGAGAGATTTATAAATACTCAATTAAAAATAATTTTGGTTTTTTAGATGCTCCTATCTCTGGTGGTCAGGCTGGTGCTGAAAATGGTGCACTTACAGTTATGATTGGCGGCGATCAAAAAAATTTTGATAAAGCAAAAGATGTCATTGATTGTTACAGCAAAAAAATGAAATTACTTGGTGTAGCTGGAAATGGTCAGCTTGCAAAAATGGTAAATCAAATTTGTATTGCAGGATTAGTTCAGGGTTTATCTGAAGCCATCAACTTTGGAATGAAAGCAGGGTTAAACATGGAAGATGTTATTGAAGTAATATCTAAAGGAGCTGCACAATCTTGGCAAATGGAAAATAGATATAAAACTATGATTGATGATAAATTTGATCATGGTTTTGCAGTTGATTGGATGAGAAAAGATTTAAAAATTGCTCTTGAAGAAGCTAAAAAAAATAACTCTTTATTACCTGTTACAGAAATTGTTGATCGTTATTATGGAGAAGTCCAAAAAATGGGTGGTAATAGATGGGATACATCTAGTCTCATTAAAAGATTGAGTGAGTAAACAAGAATGCAACCAGCATACTATGAAGACTTAACAGAGATTAAAAAAAAGATTTGGTCATTATTTGATGATGCGGTGAAATACAGGAGTTCTTCATTCAGATTACCTGTATTTATTTGTGGTGATCAATCAGATTTCGATGGAAGAATTGTTGTCCTTAGAAAATCAAATCAATCAAATAATCTTGTTCAATTCCATAGTGATATTAGATCAGATAAAATTGCTAAATTAAAAAAAAACAAGAATGCAGCTATGCTATTTTATAACAAGGAAGATAAAATACAAATTAGATTAAAAATTGAATGCACCATTAATCATATTAATGAAATAACAAAAGAATCTTGGTTAAAAACTGGCCATATGAGTAGAAAGTGTTATTTGCTTGATAGTGGTCCAGGGACAGAGTCTCCTACACCAACATCTGGATTAAAACCTGAACTAGATAATTTTGAATTTACAATAGAGCAAAGTGAAGAAGGATATAAAAACTTTATAGTCATTCAATGTAAAATAAAAAATATTGAGTGGCTTTATTTAGCAGCTAAAGGTCACCGAAGAGCAAAATTTAATTTAGAAACTAATAAAAATACCTGGTTAGTTCCTTAATTAAGTAAATTTTCTTTATTTTTTTATTTTCCAAATCGTAAAACATATCTTATATATTCTTCTAACATGACACTTACAAAAACTCCAATATGTGAATTTGGTAAAAAAGCTGATCATATTGAACTTAATTCTACTGATAATGAGTTAATAAATTTAAATAATATTAAGGGATTAAATGGGCTTTTGATAATGTTTATTTGTAATCACTGTCCCTATGTAATAGTAACAATTAAAGACATAGTTGAAACTAGTAAAGAATTAAAAAAATATAAAATTAATACATTAGCAATAATGTCTAATGATCCAAATAATTATCCAGAAGACTCTTTTGATAATATGATTTCATTTTCTAAAAAATATAAGTTTGATTTTCCATATGTGGTTGATAAAGATCAATCTATAGCAAAAAAATATAATGCCGTTTGTACTCCTGATTTTTTTGGTTATAACAAAAATCTTGAACTGCAGTATAGAGGTAGAATTAGAGAATTTAATAATTTGAAACCAGTAGCTAATTCTACTAATGAACTATTAGCTTCAATGATACAAATTGCCAAAACAGGAAATGGACCAAAAATTCAAAAACCAAGTATGGGTTGTAACATAAAGTGGTTTAAATAATTTATGTATTTAATAATAACTAGATCTTTTCCACCTGAAGTTGGAGGAATGCAAAATTTAATGTGGGGTTTAACAAATGCTCTTAGCAAACATTATATGGTTAAAGTATTTGCAGATTTTCATGAAGAGCATAAAAAATTAGATCAAAGTGTTTCATTTTCGATAACAAGAGTTGGAGGTGTTAAATTACTAAGAAAATATAGAAAAGCATATTTAATTAATGAGTTTTTAAAAAATAATAAAAATATAGAAGGTGTCATAGTTGATCATTGGAAAAGTTTAGAGCTAATTAAAACGAATAAAAAAAAAATTTGTTTAATTCATTCAAAAGAAATTAATCATCAAAAAGGAACAAGATTAAATAGAAGAGTTTTAAGTATATTAAACAATGTTAATAATATAATTTCTAATTCAAAATATACTAAAGATTTAGCTATAAATTGTGGTGTAGATTCAAAAAAAATAACAGTTATTAATCCTGGGGTAGACCCAATTAAAACTTTAGATAAAAAAATCTTAAAAAAAGCTGAAAATTTTCTAAAAAATAAAAACCCAAGATTAATTACTGTATCAAGATTTGATAAAAGAAAAAATCATGAAAAAATCATCATGTCTTTAAGAAATCTTAAACAAATTTACCCTAATATTATTTACATATGTATTGGATATGGTGATGAAGAGGAAAATCTTAAAAAACTTGTTAAAGAACTTGATTTAAATCAGCAAGTTATATTTATAAAAAATATTTCAAATGATATGAAAAATTCACTTGTTGCAAAATCAAATATTTTTGTAATGCCTTCTATTATTTATAAAAAATCTGTCGAAGGTTTTGGTATTGCTTTTGTAGAAGCTGCACAATATGGGTTACCCTCCATAGGAGGTTTGGATGGTGGAGCATCTGATGCCATCATTAATAATGAAACGGGAATTTTGTGTGATGGAAATAATTTGAATGAAATATATGAATCTATAGAGAGTATGTTGGTTGGAAACAAATATGTTACATTGGGTCAAAATGCCAAAAAAAACTCTGAAAAATTTCACTGGGATAAAATAATTTTAGATTATAAAAAAATTCTAAATTAAATTTTAAAAAAATTACTTGTTTCTCTCCTTAATTGTTCAATCTTTATTTTCTTATGTAAGCTATTACTTTTATTATAAAGTAAATTAAATTTTATCTTTTTATCAACTTTAATTGTTATATTTTTAGCATTTCTAACTTCAAAATTATCTGCTACGGCACTTATTGGTCTTTTGTTAATATTTATATTCTTAATGTTAATTGTCGATTGTTCGCTAATAATTGCGCCTCTCCATCTTCTGGGTCTAAAAGTGCTTATAGGTGTTATAGCTAATTTTTTAGAATCTAAATTTAAAATTGGACCATGAGCAGAGAGATTGTAAGCTGTACTTCCTGCTGGAGTTGATACCAAAACGCCATCTGCAATTAACTTTTTAATAATTACACTTTTTCCGTTATGTATTTTTAAAGAAGCAGTTTGTTTACTTTGTCTTAGAATTGAAACTTCATTAATCGCAATTGACTTTTTTAATTCATTTTTTTTATTTTTGACAATCATTTGTAATGGGTGAATTTGGACAATTTTTGATCTTGTTAAATTTTTTACAAAATTCTTATTAGAAAATTTGTTCATTAAAAAACCATAGTTACCTGAATTAATGCCATAAAAAGATTTATTATATTTATAAAGTTTTTTTAATGATTGAAGCATAAAACCATCTCCTCCAATAACAATTATTAAATTTGCTTTTTTTAAAGATGAAATTTTAATTTTTTTTTCAATGGCTAATTTAATTTTTATTGATTCTTTTGTCTTATCAGAAGTTACGTTTGCTATTATGTTCATTGTTATTTTTTTTATATTATAAAATAAAGTTTTATATTCGTATTTAATGAGTAAAATGTAACTTAGTTTGGTGCCCTCGGCCAGACTCGAACTGGCACTCCATAAATGGCAAGGATTTTAAGTCCTTTGTGTCTACCAATTTCACCACGAGGGCATCCTGATTTTTCATGTTTATACTCACATTTATTTATAACTCAACTCTATATCTGACCCAAGTTATTTCTGTATTAGGTAAAGGGTGATTCAAAAAAAAGAACAAGGTCTAGGTTTGTTAATTGGCCTTCATGCTAACAAAATGTGAAATAAACAACTGAATTTGATACTCGGTGTTTTTTTAAGATTCATGAATTATAAATTAATAAATGTCCGAATAACTCATTGAAATATTCCAATCAGATTTAGAAAGTATTTTTTTTCCTCTGTAAATAAACTTATTTTTTTTTATAAGTTCTTTATTAAACCCAATCTTATCTACAAATAATTTGTCATTATTTATTCTCCACATGGACAAAGTTTTTATTGATCTATTAAAAAAAAAATTCATAGAAAATTTAATAACATCTTCAACTAAATCACTTTTACAAACAATTTGGCAGATATGACCAATTTTTTTATCATCTTGAATATGTTCTTTCAAAATGACATAACCCTTTAAATCATTTTTAGATTT
>Ga0209709_10004791_pt1 | contig 10795 bp, 13 predicted proteins | sample ArcticOcean_MG_C_2_FD_187435 | JGI IMG/M metagenome (GOLD analysis project Ga0209709, IMG submission 187435) | Marine microbial communities from western Arctic Ocean - ArcticOcean_MG_CB4_136 (SPAdes) (version 2) | ecosystem: Environmental > Aquatic > Marine > Oceanic | place: Arctic Ocean...
GTTGTGAAATTAATAATTCTTCTGTATTTACACCAAGCTTTTTTGCATAAACTGGGTCTAAAGCATGTTCCGCATCTATAAATGCACATATTCCACCTGTTTTTTGAGCTTCAGCTAAAACTTGTAGGGCTAGGGTTGTTTTTCCAGATGATTCTGGGCCATATATTTCAATAACTCTTCCTTTGGGTAAACCACCTATTCCAAGTGCCACATCTAAGCTTAATGAGCCAGTTGATACTGATTCAATGTCCATTGCTCTTCTTTCACCAAGCTTCATTACAGAGCCTTTTCCAAAATTGTCTGTAATTTGTGCTATTGCTGCATCTAAAGCTTTGATTTTTTCATTGCCTTCAGCTTGCTGTGCTTTTGTAGTTTTAACTACTTTTAGTTTGTTTTTATTCATTTTATGCCTTTTTTATTAAATAATTAGTGATCGAATCGTCTCTTAAATGTACACATTTTGTTCTCATTATCAATGATTAATTTTTCATATGAAAAAATTGGCTTTATTACTTAATTTTTAGGTGGCTACTATTTAATAGGCCAATTGACTTTAAAACATTAAATTGAGCAAGCAGATAATTTCTTTCTGAATTTGCTAAAGAAATTCTAGAATTCAATAAAATAGAATTAGATTGAATAACATCTAGAGTAGATCTTCCAAGTCCTGATTCATACTCAACTGTTATGCCTTCATTTGCAATCTCTGCTGCTTTAACTTGAGACTTAACTGAATTTAACAAACTTTTTGAAGATTGAAGTGTAGACCATGAGATTGCTACATTGCTATTATTAGTTTTTTCACTGCTGTTTAATAATAATTTTTTTCTATTTTGTAAGTTTAGGCTTTTACTCAATGAAGCTCTATTTTTTCCACCTGCATATATTGGCCATGTAATAGTTGCTTTTAAGGTATTCTTATTACGTTCATCATATGATAAGCTTAGATCTTGAGATCTAGAATTTTCATAAGAAAGTTTTGCAGAGGGTGATAGATCAGATCGTGAAATAAGAACATCTTTTTCTGATTGTTCATATTCTAACTTTGCTATGATTAATTCAGGATTATATTTTTTTGAAGCATCAATTGCATCATTCAAGCTAACTGGAAGCATAAGGTTAATATCAAAATTTTTATTTAAACTATTTATATCAGTAATCGGTCCAATCACATTTTCATAATTCAACTTGTTTGATACGATTTCATTTTGGGATTGAATAAAGTTTGCTTGAGCCTCAGCTAAAGAGGACTCGGATTGAGCCAAATCAGATAAAGTAATTTGTCCTCTTTCAAGTCTAGCTCTATTAGTTTCAACTTGTCGTTCTAACAAATTAAAATTGCTTTGATTTATCTTTAATTTTTCATTAGCCAATATTAAACCCGAGTAAACTTCAATTGTTTTTAATAAAACTTCTTGTTCTTTTTTTAATAATTTTATAGCCGCAAGGTTAATTCCAATTTTATTTTTTTGAACATCTGCATTTCTACCAAAGTCTATTAATGTTTGTTCGATTTTTATAGATTGGGTAGAGGGATCAACATCATTAACTGACACTTCAGTTCCCACTCTATTAGTTAGTTTATCAGTATCTTCTTGGCTTTTACTTCCCGAAATCGTGACTGAAGGCAGGTAACTGCTTTTTGAAATTTTTAAATCTTCTTCTGAAATATTAATATTTTCTCTCTCAGCATTTAAGTCAGTATTATTTTTATAAGCTTCCGTAAGTGCTTCAAATAAAGTGACTGCCAAGGCATGTTGGTTTAAGAATAAAACTGAGAACAGTATTAAAATTGTTTTTTTCATTATCTTTTAAATTTTATCTTTTCGATCTGATGATTACTATTTAAATTCATTATTATAGATGAACTTTTTACTGCATCTTTAAACATTTGTTGAGTAATTCTTTGATATGTTTGCATAAAATTTATTACATCCCCACTGCTCATAATTTTTAAATTTTTCTTATTTTTTGTTTGAACCCAAAGCTTTCTCTCTTGTTTTAGTCTCCACCTCCTTAATAGATTAAAGTTTTTAGCTTTTAAATATAAAAGTCCATCTAACTGACTAAACAAGGTTTTATATTTAGTTTTTAATTGATTATTAACATGTGCTCTCCATTTGGCTCTCTGGTCATATACTTTTTCAAGTGAATTAATTGGTTTTTTGAGTTGGCTGCTTGATTGAGCTCTGGCTCCAACACACCAGCCTTCAAAAATTATAACGTCTGGTTTAGATTTAATTTTATGCCATAAGCTTTTTGAGCACCTTTCATCTATCGCTTTATTAAACTTAGGAACTTCTAAACTTTTAAATTTTTTTAATTTAACCTTTTTAAAAAAACTCAACATTAAATCTATATCGTGAGTTCCAGGAACTCCTCTTGTCATTAATAAAGAGTGTTTATTTTTAGATAATAACTTTCTATCTTTTCTTGTTTTATAAAAGTCATCGATGGAGATCTTAAAAACATTCAACTTAAAGTATTTTTGCAAAATTAAAGTTAAAATTGATGAGATGGTTGTTTTACCCGAACCTTGTCCTCCTGCTAAACCAATTATTAATGGTTTTTTTTTATTAACTCTTTTTGATATCCATTGGCTTACTGGAATTAAAAAAGACTTAATCATTTTTTCTTTATTTTTAAATTTGTCTTTTTTAGTTTCTTGAGATGAAATAAATTTAAAACAATCTTTTTTTACTTTAGCAAAACAATCGTTAACTTTTTGCATACAAAATTATTTTTTATCAAGAGGATGGTTTTGACCATCGTTGACTGCAACATTTTCTAATTCAAAAGTATTTATTTCATCTACACATCCAAGATTAAATCCAGTCATTGCTGGATTAGCTCTTGGATTGTGATGTGTATAAATTCCACAATTAGAACAAAAATAGTGTTTCGCAATTTTTGAATGAAACTGATACATTTTTAGTTTATCTTCACCTTTAACAATCTTAAAATCTTCATTCTTTACCATAGACATTATTGCCCCTTTTCTTTTACAAATTGAGCAATTGCATTTTAAAACTTTTTCTAAATTGTCAGGTACATTTATTTCTGCTTCTACTTCTCCACAATGACATGTTAGTTTTTTCATCTATATTTCTCCTTTATCTTTTATATTAATCACAAACATTGCCTCGTTTCTTTTTAGCAAAGGTAGAGTGAAGGGGTTATTGTAAGTTGCTTTAATAGGTGGACTCAAAATTGATATATTATTATTTTTTAACTCATTTTTTAGAATATCTTTATGTTTAATGAAATTTTTATCAGAAGCTCTACCTGAATATATAATAACTGCATAATAACCACCTTTAATATTTAATATTTTAATATCTGAATTAGATGGATTCGGTGTATTACTTTTATTAAATCTTGAAGGTAAATAAAATTGCATAGTCATATTTCCTTTTTTTTCTATTTGAGTAACTGGTGTTGTCATCTTAATCTCCTCATTATTCTCATTATCACCAGAAATGTATTTAAATAATTTTCTAAAACTGCTGCCTTGATTTGATATTTCTACTTCAATGGCTAAACGATCAGAATATTTTCTAATTTCATAAATTTCATTTTTCTTTGTTACTTCATAATTTGCTTCTTCATAAGCCATACAGTTAGAGGTTATAATTAAACCAAATAATATAATCGATAGAATTTTTTTCATTTTAGTATGGTGATTAAACTATCTCTGGTTGAAGTTATCCACAAGGGCACAAAATGTAGTTTCAATGTTCACCTTTTGATTCACCTTTGATTCAGTTACAGACTCAAAATACAACTTATTGACTGTATTGTATAAGTGCTCTATTAAATAGAACAAAACAAGAACATGAAATTATCTATCCCCTTTTATCTACATAAAGCAGGTGCTGGTTTTCCTTCTCCTGCAACAGATTACATTGAAGAAGATGTCGATCTTAATGTTCATCTAATTAAAAATGTTCCAGCAACTTTCATTATTAGGGTTCAGGGAAAATCTATGACTGATGTTGGTATTTTTGATGGTGACTTGTTGGTTGTGGATAGAAGTTTAAAGCCTAAAAACTTTTCAACTGTTGTTGCAAATGTTCATGATGAATTAGTTGTTAAAAGCTTTGTTAAATCCAAAGATGGGCAATTCCTAACATCAGGATCAAAAAATATTGAAGATAAAATAATTATTGGTGATGAAACTGAAGTATTTATTTGGGGAGTTGTAACTTATGTCATCCATTCAACGTACTAAAAAAATAGCACTTGTTGATTGTAATTCATTCTATGTTTCTTGTGAAAGACTATTTAATCCTAAAATTAGAAATAAACCTACAATTGTTTTATCAAATAATGATGGTTGTATTATTGCAAGATCAAATGAGGCTAAGGCTCTTGGTATTAAAATGGGAGAACCTTATTTTAAAGCTAAAGACATAATACTTAGAAATAAAGTTTATGTTTTTTCCTCAAATTATTCTTTATATGGGGATTTATCTAGAAGAGTGATGAGAACTTTAAAAAGATTTAATCCTGAATTAGAAATTTATTCTATTGATGAGGCTTTTTTAGATTTAAGTAATTATCCAGACAATGAAGTTGAAGATGTTGGTAAAGAAATTAGAAGTATTGTTTTACAATGGACAGGAATACCCACAAGCATTGGTATTGCAAAAACTAAAACCTTAAGCAAGATTGCAAATCATATAGCAAAGAAAAAACAATCTGGTGTAACAAACTTAATAGGAATTGAGAATATTGATCCATTGTTAGAAAAAATAGATATTAATGACGTATGGGGAGTTGGTAAGCAGATGACAAAATTTTATAACCAAAATGGAATTTATAATGCTAAGCAATTAAAGAATATGTCAAATACTTGGATTAAAAAAAGTTCTAATGTTTTAAGTTCTAGAACCGCATTAGAACTTAGAGGTATTCCTTGCATTCCACTGGAAACTAAAACTTCAAAAAGAAAAAGTTGTGTGGTATCAAGATCATTTGGTACTAGAGTTGAAAAATTTCAAGAACTTCAAGAAGCGGTAGCAAGTTATTGTTTAAACGCTTCAGAAAAAATTAGATCAGAATCTTTAATTGCAAAATCAATAACTGTATCTGTTAGAACAAGTCCTTTTCAAAATAAAGGAGTTTATTATTCAAATGCTAAAACAATAGATTTTCCAATAGCTACTAACAATAGTATTGAAATAGTTAAAACTGCCTTAGTTGCATTGAATGAAATATTTATTAATGGATACAGGTATCAAAAAGCAGGTATAACATTGACTAGTTTGATTAGTTCGAGTGGTAATAAAAATCTATTTTCTACTGAAAAGGATGAGAAAATTAAAGGCTTAATGAGATCTATTGATAGTACAAATTACAGATATGGTCGATCAACAATAAGTTTAGCTAGTGCTGGTGTTAATAAGAAGTGGAATATGAGGAGAGATCACTCTTCAAAGATAGATACAGCTGACTTTCATTCACTACCAATAATAAAAGCTGTTTGATTTTGTTAATGTAATGATAACAATAATGGAGATTGCCCTAATTAAAAGATACATTATTAAATAAGATAATAAAAAATTATGCCTTCATTTGATGTAATAAGTAAAATTAATTATCAAGAATTTGATAATGCTCTTGCTAATTGTTTAAGAGAAATTGGTAACCGATATGATTTTAAAGGACTTAAAATTTCAATTGAAAGAAAAGATAAGATAATAACTACACTAGCACCAGATGAATTAAAATTAAAACAAGTAAATGAATTACTACAAATTCATCTTATAAGAAGAAAAGTAGATCCAAGAGTAATAGCTATTAAAAATTCAGAAAGTGCTGCAGGTACAACAATTAGACAAGTTAGTGAATTAGAGGAAGGTATTAGCCAAGAAAATGCTAAAAAAATTATTGCTGATATAAAAAAACTAAAACTTAAAATCCAAATTAAAATTCAAGGAGAAGAATTAAGAGCTGAAGGAAAAAAAAGAGATGATCTTCAAGAAGCAATAGCTGCAATAGAAGCTATTGATATTGGTCTCCCGATTGAATTTGTAAACTTTAGGGATTAATTTCATTTTAATAACAAGCTTAGAACCAAGATCCCTAAAAAAAATTTATTTAATTTTATTAATACTTCCAATATTTTCTAACGAACTATTAAATTCTGACATATTTTCTCTCTTTGATAAAACTATAACAGAGAGCATCATAATAATAACTCCAATAACTGGTATTAATGTGATGATTGAAATTTTTCCTATCATTAAAAATAAGTAAGCAATTAAGAATAATATAGATCTAATTAGTAAAGTTGTTTTAAAAACTGCAATAATTGAAAAAGAATGTTTTAATAAATTAACAAAACTCATTTTTGATGGCCCAAAATATCTTTTTCCTCTTTCAGAAGGAATGAACTTTCTATCTTTTACTATTTTTGCTAATGATCCTGAAAAACTACTCCATGTTGCAGGTTCATTAACAATTTTATTAACTACTGATTTTGGAAGACATGTGTAGTTACCATATTTGATTGTTTGACCTGTAAAAACATAAGTTAAATATTTATGAATTAAATAACAAAACTTAAAAATAAATCCTTCAGATCTTTTTACTCTGTTAGCTGTAACAACTGTATCTGGATATTCTTTAGTTTTATCAACCAATAAACTTAGCTCTTCTGGTCTATCCTCTCCATCACCATCCATTGGAATTGCATAATCAAAGTCTTCTTTCTCATTTATATATTTTAATCCAGTAGCATTACATCTTGCATGGCCCCTGTTTTCTTTCATATTGATAATTTTAACAGACTTTAAGCTTTTTAGGTCAACTGAAAATTCTGTTCTATTTTCAGTAGAGGCATCATTTACTATAATTATTGAGAGCTCGATGTCTAATACTGAAGCTTCTAAATTAATATTTTCTAAAAGTTTAAAAACTGACTGCCAATCATTGTAAACTGGTATTAAAATATTTATTTTTTTCATCTGCTTCCTACACAGATATTATCAATACATACAAATTTTGATAATGAATTTAACTTTTCTTTAGTAATAGGTCCTTCCCACATAGGTCTAGATTCTAAATGATATGATAAGTTACCAGCATGCCACTCATCTCCAAGTACAACAGTGATGGATTCCTTGTGATCTTGACTCCAAGCATATTGAGTTTTTATTGCTATTTGTTTTCCTAAATAGTCAGTTCTTTTTTCTGTTTTTGTAATTGAAATGTATGCATACGCAAAAGGTGAAAATATAAATAAAATTATGAATGTTAAAATAAATTTATTTAATTTTTTTAAATTTATTTGTGTCTGAAAAATATAAACAATTAACACTCCAAAAAATAAATAAAATGGCGTCATCCACATTGTTCTTATTTTAGATCCTGTTAATATTGAAGTTATGAACATCAGTCCTATTGGAGCTAAATTAACAAATATCAAGAACAATAACTTTTTATCTTTTAAGGATTTTTTAAATTTAAATTTTTTTATCAAAAAAGAAGACATAATAAAAAATGGAATTAGTATTCCTATTTGTTTACCTAAAAATATTAATGGCAAAATTATATGATCTAGTAAACTTGAGCTTTCCAAACCAGTTCTAGCTAATCCATAAGTGATAGTTATATAATCATTGTTTGTTAACCAAATTAAATGTGGGGTCAATAGAACAATAAAAACTTCTAAAGATATTAAATATTTAAAATCAAATTTTTTGTATTTTTTTATAAAAATTGCATAAAAAAATAATAAATCTATTGTTATTAAAAGATAAATAAAAAGATATTTTGATAAAAAACCAATGGCCGCATATACGCCTAACCAGAAACAATCTTTAATATTTATCTGCTGTTTGTTAAATAATTTCCAAGAATAATAAACACATAGTGCCCAAAAAGGTAATTGGCAAATATTTACATTAAATTCTGGGGTTGTAAAATTATAAAAATAGATACTCTCAAGTAAAAGAACTGATATTAAGCTTAAAGTTTTATTTTTAAATAACTCTTCAGCAAATTTAAATACAACAACAAAAGCTATCACTACAAATATTTGACTTAGTAAGTAATAAGCCCAATCTTGTGGACCAAAGATTTGATAAAAAAATTTAAGAAAAAAAGCAACTGCTGGAGGATGTTTATTAAAACCCCAATCTAAGTTACTTGCCCAAGCCAAGTGTTCAATTGTATCAAGTGGTAAATTATTATTTGTTAGTGATGGAACTAATGTCCATAAAACTAAATGTATTGTAATAAAAATATAAAATAAATTTTGTATATTTTTTTTATAAAGTAACATTACATTGATTTTATATGAATTAACCTAACTTGACACGCGTTAATTGCTGAATATACTCCGCACACTTAAATTTAAATATATGGCTAAAATCACAAAATCATCTGTTAAAAAAACAAGCTCTAAACTAAATAAAATAGTTGCTACTAAAAAAAAAATTAAAATACCTATTAAAATTTCAAAAACCTATATTCCAAAAGATACTGAAAAATATATGTGTGAAAAGCATCAACTTTTTTTTAAATTAAAACTTCAAGATTGGAAGAAAGAAATCGTAAAAGCAAATAATGAAGCTCTTTATAATGGCTCAATAGATAATAATAGTGTCTCTGCAGACATTGTCGACCAAGCTAGTTCATACACAGATAAAACAGTTGAAATGAAAGCTATCAATAGACAAATTAAATTAATTTCTAAAATTGAGCAAGCCTTAACAAGAATTAAAAATGAAACCTATGGATTTTGTACAGAAACTTATGAGCCAATAGGTTTGAAGAGATTAATGGCACGACCTGTAGCTGAACTTTGTATCTCGGCACAAGAAAAGCATGAAAAAGAAGAAAAAGTTTACGCTGATGATTAAACAAAAAAAAATAGACCCTAAACAAAACTCTATTTCATTTCTTTTTGCTAAAAAACACATTTATTATTATTATGCTTTTATTTGGATATCTTTATTATTATATTTATTTATTAAATGAACAAAAAATTAATATTTATTATTATAATTGTGTTGGCTATAGAGCTAACGGGAAATGGTATCTTAAGCTCTTTATACAAACTAATGAGTTAAAAGATTAAGGTTGAGGAGGAAACTCTTTTTTATTCATAAACTGATATCCTCTTATTACAGCTTCTCTTTTAGAAATGTTGATATACCATCTTGATAAATTTTTATAATTCTTAAGTCCAATATCATGCCATTCATGTCTTGCGATCCAAGGCCATGTTGCGATATCTGCAATTGTATAATCACTACCAGCTAAGTATATTGATGAAGACAATCTTTCATCTAACTCACCATAAAGTCTTTTAGCAATTTTAAAAAATCTCTCCTCTCCAAACTCACTTTTTCCAGGATTATAATGATGAAACTGATGGTGTTGTCCTAGCATTGGTCCAATAGTTCCCATCTGTGCCATTAACCATTGGTTTATAGTATTACGATCTTTAGCTTCATAAAATTTATTATATTTTTTACCTAAATACATAAGAATAGCTCCTGACTCAAATACAGATTCTTTATTTTCATGATCTACTATTACTGGAATTTTTCCAAAAGGACTTAGTTTTTTAAAATCAGGTTTAAGTTGCTCGTCTTTAAATAGGTCAATTTTAGTAACATTAAAATCACAACCTATTTCTTCTAACAATATTGAAATTTTTTTTCCATTTGGAGTATCAGAACTAAAAAGCTCAATCACTCCTTAACACCCAATCTACTTTTAACTGCTTTTGAAGATGTAGTGAATTCAAATCTATATTTTTCATCTGGTTTTGCATATTTAAAACATCCTCTAGCAGCAAGAGCACCCTCATGAAATCCAGACAGAATTAATTTAAGCTTACCTGGATAAGAACAAATATCCCCAATTGCAAAAATTCCTTCTTTATTGGTTTCAAAACTTTCAGTATTAACTGGAATTGTTTTTTTATCTAAATTTAAACCCCATTCAGCGATAGGTCCAAGTTGCATAATTAAACCAAAGAAACCTAAGACATAATCAGTTTTAATTTCTTTTATACTTTTATCATCATGTTTAATGTTAATACTTTCAACTTTTCCTTCTCCCTGAACAGAGTCTATTTGATATTTTGTGTAAATTTCTATTTTACCTTCTTCTTTTAATTGATTGGCTTTATCGATGCTTGCTTGCATTCCTCTAAATTCATCTCTTCTGTGCACTAATATAACTTTAGATGTGTTTGATAGTTCAATTGCCCAATCTAAAGCAGAATCTCCTCCACCAAAAATAGTAACTGTTTTATTTTTAAAGATTGTTTTATCCTTAATTGAATAAAGTATTTGTTTACCCTCATATTTTTCAATTTCTTTAGTTGGGAATTTTCTTGGTTCAAAAGAGCCCACTCCTGCTGCAATAATTATACTTGATGATTCAAATTCAGTTCCTTTATTCGTTTTTGTAATCCATTTTTTTTCAACTTTTTTAATTTCTTCTACTCTTTCATTTAAATGAAAGTTTGTTTTAAATGCTTTGATTTGTTCAATTAAGTTGTTGGTTAATTCTTCTCCCGTGCATTCAGGGACCGCTGGTATGTCATAAATAGGTTTATCTGGATAAAGCTCAATACATTGACCGCCAATTTTATCTAGATTATCTACTACTTCACACCTTAAGCCAATTATTCCTAATTGATGAACACAAAATAACCCAACTGGTCCCGCACCTATTATTAAAGTATCTGTTTTAATCATTTAACCTTGCTTTGATGGAAGGCTAACTGTTAGTCCATCTAATTCATCTGAAACTAATAATTGGCAGCTTA
>Ga0209709_10004792_pt1 | contig 10794 bp, 11 predicted proteins | sample ArcticOcean_MG_C_2_FD_187435 | JGI IMG/M metagenome (GOLD analysis project Ga0209709, IMG submission 187435) | Marine microbial communities from western Arctic Ocean - ArcticOcean_MG_CB4_136 (SPAdes) (version 2) | ecosystem: Environmental > Aquatic > Marine > Oceanic | place: Arctic Ocean...
CTAACTGGCGGATTGGTTTGGGATGCGACCGTAAACGGTACTGGTTGGGTTTCTGCGGCAACAGCATTTCATCTATGTGGATTGATGATGATAGTAGCTTTCTTCTTACAGATGCGTGTGAGAACAATACCTAAGGGTAATCCCATTTCTGATTAGCCGGTAGCGTTTTGAATGGATGAACACCATTGGAACCTATGGGAGAGGCTTTCGCCAACTGGGATGCTAACACTTTTCAGAACCGTTTGTCGATGCTGACAAATGGTTTGTTACTCGCTGCATTGGTCATTATCGCAATGGCAACTCTTGAGGATGTTCTCAAGCCCTTTTTCATTGCTCTTGGCATATATTTCATTCTAAAACCCGGTGCAGATATACTTTCTGAAGGCGGTAAATTTCCAATCTTCCTCTCATATCTGACTATGTTTTTGCTATTCCTATTGATCATAGTCTCAACCTTTTTCTTCGCTTGGGCACAAACTCAGAGCATCATTGTAGACGAGGATAAAATCAATCAATATAACAATCAATTAAATGATCGCTATGTCGATATGAAGGATTGGGCTGTTTTTGGGATGTTCTTGCCTGAAACCGCAGATAATATTACAGATGGGCAATCGGTTCTAGCCTCTGATTTAACCCAAATGGGTTTCCTTGACGAAGGCGATAAGGTGATGGATTTAGCAGTGGAGATGCTGAGTGGTTTTGGGACGGTTATTTCAACGTCTGTGACGGTTCTCTTCTTCTTGATATTCATCATTCTTGAGGCTAGTTTCTTACCGGGACGGATAGAACGAGCTTGGCCAGGTAAAGCCTTCGATAAAGTAAACATTGTGCGCCACCAAATAGAGGAGAGCGTCAATACGTATATCATTGTTAAAACTGGGTGTGGACTAGGAACCGCTGCGATTGCTGGCTTGATTATGTGGTACTTTGGGGTGGATTTGTGGTTTGTTTGGGCAATATTGACTTTCATCCTTAATTATGTACCATATATTGGTTCCTTAATTGCGACCGTTCCTCCTATATTGGTCGGATTTGTAATATTGACTCCATTCCCTTTACTGATGTTAGTTGTGCTATTATTGCTAAACCAGCAGATATGGGGTAATGTTATTGAAACAAAATGGGCTGGTAAGGCATTGGATCTATCTCCGGTAATACTACTGATAGTAACCGCCTTCAGTTTCTGGTTATGGGGGATAATCGGTATGATTCTCTCGGTTCCTTTCATAGTGATCATCAAAATCGTTCTTGAGAATATTGAAGCCACTAGGCCTTTGGCGATATTACTTTCAGAAAGAGCGCCTACCTTGGAAGAAGCTTGGATGGATGCTCTCAAAGATGGTCGTCTCTCCTTCTCTGAAAATCATAGACTACGTGAATTACAGAAATTGCTGGGTGTTAGTGATGTGGTGATGACTTCAACCGCCGGTAGAATCGCTGCAAGTATGGCCATAAAGCGCCATAAAGTGAATAAACTGCAACTAGAATTGATTGAAAAGTCAGCGGATATAATCTCTCTAAGCCATGGCCTGAATGGGCTTGTGACCGGAAAGTTAGATCCTTCCTTCAAACCAGCCCTAAAGGAATTAATTGATCGATTGGAAGAGGAAGAAGAATAATTAATTCTCGCTTGAAATCTTCGAGTTGACTTATTTCTGAATCCACTAAACGGATTTGATGTTCTTGATATTGTTCTAAACCGTAATTTACGGTTTGGCTCTCAAACTTCAGTCAACAGTTCTTGATATTGTTCTAAACCGTAATTTACGGTTTGGCTCTCAAACTTCAGTCAACATTTTTTCTAATTCGGTATTGATCATCAGAATCAAGGTTCCGAACTCGGGTGGAATATTTGGGTCCTCATAGAGTTCCTCCAATTTGTTTTGTGTCATAGCGATACGCACGTCGAGAGCTTTAGCTTTATTCAGGAGCCATTGTTCCGTGGCTTCTTTTGATGCACGTCGGATGTTTCGAGGTACTTTGGAATCGTCTATTTGGCTGATTACAGAGGCAATCTGGGCAAGTTTGGTTTCAATGTCGGACATAGTGTTCTCTCCTCAAACATGTGCTCGTCTTAGCGAGGGTGGTGGACCGGATTTAAGATGATTGCCACCTCCGGTAGAACATGGATGGACAGGAATATGTCACTTGGGCTCGTGTTCTAACACTGATTTCGGGCCTTGGATGGGCTGCTTGGCTCGACCATAAGTATCGGCGAGTGCCTAATCAATTCTGGATAACCTGGGCAGGTCCTGCTATTTTCCTTTGGACATTGGATATCTTTCTCCAAGGTGGTGAATGGTATGTCCTCGCTAGCGCTTCAGCAGTAGTAGCATATGCCTCAATGTCGGTTCTTGGAAAAGCAACTCTCAAAGATGCAATCAGGGGTTCTCGCGTTGACCAAATAGTGCTACTATGGTATGGTATCAGTCTTATCGGTGTTGGATATGGCGCTTATCTTCATGCGCAAGTGGACATACTTGCACTGATGACAGGTTCGGCAGATCCTGTAAGCACTCTATGGTGGACTACTATTGCAACAGCACTTCCAATTCTACTATTTGATCTGGGCTGGCGTGTGCGATTGATTCACGGTGGAGCTGATGCTAAGGCCCTGATGTGGGTGGCACTTGTGATTCCTTCTTGGAGTGCAATACCGGTGTTCTACAGTGAAAGCATGGATTCAGCCACAGTTGCATTACCACCAGCATTAGCATTGATGATATGGGGTGGGTTTGTGTTCTTGGCATTGCCATTTGTAATGATTATCCGTAATCTAATTGCCGGCAATAGGAGTCCGTTGCGTTTGCTATGGCATGCAGAGATGATGCCTCTTGAGAGAGTGATGGGAGAGCATGTATGGTTACTTTCAGAATTGATGGAGATGCCCTCGGGTGAAACTGTTGTTCACCATCGTACCAGAGCTCCGTCAACAACTCCGAGTGTGGGAGAATTGGCGATACAAGTAGCGGCCTTAGCCGAACATGAGGTGGAGAAAGTGTGGGTTACACGAAAATATCCGCTACTGGTCTTTCTTTGGCCAGCGACCGCACTGGTATTGCTAATAGGTGGACCAATGGCATTTCTAATGCCACTGTTAGGATTGTGATTATTCAAACACCCTTGCGCTCTACATTCTTGGCCCTTAGACCCTTGTAAGCGCACTTGCGGCATGCTGCAGCACGCCATGCATTACGGGCATTACACTTCATGCAGATCTTGCAGTGTAACAAGCGTGCTTCTGCTTCAGGGAATCGTGCCATGAAGCGCCGACTTGCTGCCCATATTTAACCGCAACCACTCAACAAGCGGCTGATTGAAGGGCTGGAAACTATTGCCAATGGTATGCGCATCATCCGCTTGCCGGGCATCCATCATGATGCTAACGCTAGTTTGGTGGTCGGCAAAGAGGAAGCGATTCTCATAGATACAGGTACATCTTGGTATCAGATGCTCCAAGTCGAGCGAATCAAAGGCCATATCGAAGACGGGCCACCGCTGAGCAATATTCTACTTTCCAACCGTAGATTTCCCTTCAGTGGTGGGGCGAAAGCAATTGCAGAAGCATTTGGCGAAGTCCCGATACACATTGGTGAAGATGGAGTGTCTGCACTTGAGACAGGTGACTTCTTTTCCACCTGGGCCAATCGTTTTGACTCGGATATGCCAGTGACTTTTTCCAATCCCCTCGATGATGGTGATGTCTTCGCCATCGATGACAGGGGTATTGAGTGTATTGCTACACCCGGGCATGCCTCTGAAGCGATGAGCTTTCACCAAGAGGATCTCGCAGTTCTTTTTGCCGGCTCGCTTATCTCACGCGCTGACACTCCAATTCGTTGGGATTTGCCGGGGGGGTGCCTGCCGGATTTGGCTGATAGTATCGCAGGGGTTATGGAACTGGAACTAGAGACTCTGATTGCTTCACGAGGCCCAGCAATAAAGGGTCGAACTCATATCGAAGATGTTCTAAACAAACATTTGCAATTCTTCGACAAGGTGATACTCGATGAGGGACAACTTCCTAAAAGTTGGGCTAAGCCAGCTCCAACCTCATTATTTTTCACTCCAAGGGAACCATGGTCCTTACTTGAGCATGAAGAAACATCTTCTTAGAGAACTCAATAGTGCTGCTCTTGATCCTTGCTCTCTTTCTTCCAAGAGCGATAGCAGGATTTGCAAATACGGACTCGGCTTTTACGCACGGTAAAACCGCCTTCGCCCCATACGTCTATGGCATCGTCTTGTGAAAGTGACCGGCCACCAAGATGCTTGTCGGAGAAGCCTTCGCACCCTTTTACCCCACATGGAATCTCACCAGGTTTGGCGACACGCTTCCCATCCTGCTTCCTGCTTAGGCTGGCAGGGATGCGGACTTTTCTTTGCTTGCGTGCGGTCCTATCTGCGGTCATCAAACCAACGGGGTTGACTACACCTCATCAATATTGGCTCAATTATGACTTGCTTCACCGAGTCTGCGTAGTAATCCATTAATCAATTTAAGCAATCCTCGTAGGGTTACTTCGCTGATATTGGAGATTTTACAGATTTCCGCTTGAGTTCGTGTCCGACCAGATTCCTTTGCTGCCTTGTAAATTAGTGCAGCAGCAACTCCCATTGGCTTTTTGCCTTGCCAAATATCGCTATGAGGCTCGATTACTTGCCAGAGATGATCTACTTGTAATCTGGTATTAGGTGGCAACTCCAATTCTGAGATGAAACGGTCGAAGTATTCGGATGGTGAGGTAATTGTGTGCATGTTGTATTTGCGCGAGATATGACGTATCAAGCGGGATAATTCCTTTCCGTCGATTTGATATGCATCAGCTATTTCAGGGATCTGACGTGGGATATTTTCCTTTCTAGCCACCAAGTAGGTACAAGCGGCAGCGACCCCAGCAATCGAGCGACCAGTGACGAAGCCCTCGTTAGATATCTGACGTGGGATATTTTCCTTTCTAGCCACCAAGTAGGTACAAGCGGCAGCGACCCCAGCAATCGAGCGACCAGTGACGAAGCCCTCGTTAGATAATTTGCGGTATAAGCGAGCAGTTTCCTCTTGCATGGGGTTAGGGAGCCCTGAGAAATCTCTGATCATCTGATTTGCTTTGACAAGATTACGTGCTCTGCTTTGGCGTGTTTTTGATCGTTCATCGACGACGATTCGCCTTCGCCAATCTCGCCGGTCCCGCGATGAAATACGATTTCTTGATGCTCCCATGCTGGTTAAGTCTGAGCGTGAAATAGTCGTATTCAGGCCTCTATCAGCTAGACGGTAAGTAAGAGGTGCGCCTACTCGACTCTTATCCTGAAAGTGGTCATGATTGGTCCAATCAGCACCAGGGTCGATCATCGATTGCTCGACGACCAAACCACACTGATTGCATATAACCTCGCCTCGATTCTCATCAAGATTCCAATTGGTAACCCCACATTCATCACACGGACTTGAATGTCCGGGGGTGATTCTTCTGTGTTCTCCGCTTACTATTTCCCGCTTTGCCATCTACTCAACTCCCAGTTATATAATGAGCGCCAAGGGTATATTAACTTATCGCCTATGTGATTCAGGGTTAGGTCACGCAGCAGGCGCATAATGCGATGACTACTGAAATTGAAAGTTCAGCATAATTCTATGCAATAGTCTTCAACACGCTCACAATATGTTCATTGAGTATAGTCTTCCCCGTCGATGTGGAGAGTTTCATGCCTGCGACAGTTGTACTCGGCTCCCAATGGGGAGATGAAGGAAAGGGTAAGTTGGTCGACCGTATCGCTGAAAAGGCGAGTTGGGTTGCTAGATTTCAAGGTGGTAACAATGCTGGCCACACCGTAGTATTAGGTGAACGCGTCCTCAAATTCCATCTATTGCCCTCAGGTATTACCAGAGAGGACTGTGCACTTGTATTGGGAGATGGAATGGTAGTAGATCCATGGGTTCTCGACCGCGAGTTGAATGATTGGGTTGAAAACGGTGGCGATGAGCCAAGGGGAAAGAGGATTTTCATCTCCAGCCGGGCTCACATAATCTTACCATACCACACCTATCTCGATGGTCTCGATAAAAAAATTGGCACAACTGGAAGGGGAATCGGTCCTGCATATGCTGATAAAATAAATCGTATAGGTTTACGTTTTGCTGAACTTGATGAAGCTGATGTTGAAATTATGGCTACACGTCAAAATGCGGCTCTTGCAGCAGCAGGATGTGATCAAAGGGTCAGTGCAGAGGAACTTTCTGAAAATCTTTCTTGGATTCAAGAACGATTCTCTAATTGTATTTGCGACACTGGTATTCTTCTAGACAATGCTCTCAAACTCGGTGAAAGAATAGTTCTCGAAGGAGCACAGGGATGTTTACTCGACATCGACCAAGGTACCTATCCATATGTTACTAGCAGTGTCACTAGCAGAGGTAATGCTGGTCATGGCGCTGGTATTCATCCAGGCCACATCGATACAGTGATTGGAATTACCAAAGCCTACATCACCAGAGTTGGAAATGGTGCAATGCCTACAGAATTGTATGATGCAGATGGCGAGCACATGGGAAGTGTCGGCCATGAATTCGGTACTACTACAGGTCGGCCACGCCGATGTGGTTGGTTTGATTTGGTTGTCATGCGTCATGCGCAAAGAGTCAATGGTTTCACTGAAATCGCTTTGACCAAACTCGATGTTCTTGGTGGTTTAGACTTACTAAAGATATGCGTGGGTTACGAACTAGATGGCAAGGAAATCCATGAAATGCCAGCGACTGCAAGCGCTCTAGCAAGATGTAAACCAATTTACATAGAGATGCCAGGTTTCGCTCAATTATCTACGGCGGAATGGCTCGGTGTGGCGAGCAAATGTAATGCTGATAATATTGGATTCAAAGGACTACCAACCCCTGCTCAGCAATACATCAAGACATTGGAAGGTCTCATTGGCGTGACTATCTCCAGTGTTGGTGTCGGGCCAGACCGCGATGCCACGATAGACCGCGTGTGAAACCTCAAGAAGGAGAGGCTCACCCGAACGGATTGAAGGGCGATTAACTCAGTTGGAAGAGTGCTTGGTTTGCAACCAAGATGCCGGGGGTTCAAATCCCCCATCGTCCACCACCTTACTCAATTGTCACTATGTTGTGACTTTTCGTTTCTTTTGATCTCATTAGCCATCACTCTGTGCCACAGTGGTGGTATTAGGGAAATCCAAAACATCACGTAATAGCCATATTTTAGTTGAGGAGCATCATCAATTGTAGTCAATTTATCATATTGTGTACTAGCTTTCAAATGATGAGCGGGATGTAATGGTAATTCCAGTAAAGTCCAACGCGACCAACGGTGCCGTGATTCCCATGCATGCTGAGATGTTCCTCGTTCGTCCATACTACGAGTCAAACCATGATGTTGCATATAATTGGTAAATTCAAGCAGAATTATCGCAATAAATGCTTGTAATAAGAATGCGGCAAGTACGTATTTTGAAATCATTGCTAAGCCGAATAATAATGCTATTTCAAGTGCGAACCCAATCTTGACATCCCTCGGTCTCGCGCTATAAGCCCCTTTGATTTGGCGAGGTAAGGTTTGCAGGAAGTGGATGTAGAATCCTCTACCCAATTTCGATGAAGTGGGATCGCATTCCCTAGCCCAATGTTTGTGATGAGTGAAATTATGTTCGACAGTATAGTGAAGATAGAGTGCACTTAACAGATCGAGGCGTGCCAGCCACCACGAGAATGATTTTGGACGACGATGGCCTAATTCATGTGCGGTAACTATTCCACTTGCTCCTGTCGATAAACCGACGGTTATGATGCCAAATAGCATCATTGCCGACAAATCATTGACTGTGATTAAATAGAGTAAATAGGCGATATTAATCGGCACCATCAACCCGTGGAAGTGAATTATCAATTCAAAAGGAAAACCCTCTACTGCAGGTTCAACCGGTGGGCTCTTGCCAAAAACAAAGTCCAATAGCGGATATATTACCAGAAAAAGCACAATTGGTGAGATCATCCACCATCCACCAAGATATAGTGAAACAAATGTGAAGATAGGTGTAATCAATCCCAACAAGTGAGGTGGCCATCTCAGCGCTTTATCCATTATTAACCACCATCAGTAACTGAAAAGATGATCCCAATGATGGTCGAGTACCTTTAGTGATTCATCGATTGAAAGAACTGTAAGTGAGCCATCAGGGAACTTTTTTAGTAATTTCATTTCTTCGAGTTTTCTTAAAGCATCATCGACTTCGAACCCAACTTCGACAGCAAAAGATTCCAGAAGCCATTTTTCAATTCTCATATCTAGTGATTTTCTGTCGTGTTTACCATCTTTGTCGACCAGCAAGAAAGTATAGGCTAGTAGGGCTTCTTTGACTTCTTGTTCCTCTGCCAAATCGACAATCATATTCAGAACTGCAGCATTGTTGGCTTGTCCCTTGAAATACAGGTCTTTGGAGATCTGTGATTGATATTTCTCGCGTGTTTTTTGATAAGACAGATATGATTTGAGAATATAGGTTCCCAATGCTGCACAGATACCAGAGATAATCGAAACCGAGGTGCTACCGGTCCCACCGCCAAATATCAATGGCCCAAACTTTAGTCCTAAAGTGATTAAACCGCCAACAAGAGGAGCGAAAATCTTGATTTTATCCAGATGACGCATCTCGGGTGAAGTATTAGGAAAGATGGTCTCAAGGTCTAGTTTAGGTACGGTTTTGAATAAACGAAGATGCAACCCTGCAGATTCAATGCCCTGATAATGCTTCATGCGATTATTATTCTCAAACCAATCTTCATTATGGAATTGTAATACCTGTATGACTCGGTCAAAAGCCTCAGTAGCAATCTCTTCTTTTTTCAGGCCGAACCAAGTGGTTCGAACATCAGAAATGGTAACCTTTCCCAATTTGAATAATAGCGATGTCACCAATTCATCAGATCTCACTCTTAGACTGATCGGAAAAAGGTTCTCTCCTTGACGAGCCGCCTCCATCTCTTCTTCGTCTATTTCCCTCCAGTTACCATTATGCAATGATATTCTGAGAGTTTCTAGGAATTCTTCCTTTCCTTTGGAATCAGGATTTTGATTTTGGTCGGGATCCATGCTCTCATATAGAGATTTAAGCAGTTCTAGGCGCGAGTGGGACGAATGATGCCATATCATTTCCAACAGGTGTGAGACTTTGGCTAAACCAGGTCGTAAATCTTCATCGAGTTCAGGTAATAGAAACAATGTCTCCTTCATTTTAGCACGGGAGATTGGGATGTAGTGTTGTTCTAAATCACTAGCCATACTTACTCCACAACAAGTAATGGTCTTCAGTATTACTGAGGAAGGGTGAATATATTATAGCAGACTAATCAACCATTAATCATGAAAGCAAATGCCCTACTGATAATGGCTGTATTGTTGGCAGGTAGTCTTGCTGGATGCAGCGGTGATAGCATGGATGGATCTACAGGAAACGGGGATTCACCAGGTGAGGGGTCTACGAGTAAATCCGTTGATATTAGCGGTTATGCTTTCAGCCCTTCCGGATTAACCGTGGCAGTTGGTGATCAGGTTACTTGGACCAATTTGGATAGTGCTAGCCATACGGCAACTGCCAACGATGCTACCTTTGATTCTGGAAATCTTGCAAAGGGTGAAAGCTATTCTTACACATTTACCACAGTTGGAACTATTGCTTATCATTGTGATCTCCATTCTTCAATGTCTGCCACAATTACCGTTGAGTGATGAACTCGAGGATTTCAAATTTCCTTGTGGCCAAGTAGTGAAAGGATTCCCAATTGACTAAAATCTCTGCATTAGAGCCGATGTCTTAGATGTGATTTAGAATCACTCAAAGCACAAATAAACAATCATTGATGCTTGATTCCAGTACCATAGGCCAGGATTTCATAGGCACTGCCTTTTTGTCCATTATTAGATGAAACAATTCTTGCGGTTTCCAAGCGTACGTTGATGACATTATCCCACCCCTGTTGCAATGCTTGCTCACGTAATCTCTGCAGAGCTTCTCTGCGTCCGTAGTTAAGAACACGGTCAAACATAGTGATGTTTCCACCAAATATAGCGTGCAGCCCCCCAATCATTGTCTGCCACCAACTGGTTCCGACTGAGATATTTGCCATCACTAATCCACAATTAGCAATCGGCTTTGGTGGGATAAGATTTGAGATACTATGGATATTATCTCTTCCATGCTGTGTTAAAAAAGCACTTTCCCTCATCACTAATTGGTTGACCTTTTCCTTTTGGTAATAATTACCATAAAGCCAAGAGAATAAGATAGGGCCTATGCTAAATGTCAGAGACACGATAATCCAAATTACTCCAATTAAATCATCATCCATAATCGCTCACCTCATTGGACAATGACAGCGGTGCCATAGGCGAATAATTCAGAGGCGCCGTTGGCGACGTTACTGGTAGCGAAACGAACATTGACCACAGCATTACCGCCGCGGTTCAGACAATCCATTAGCATCCGGTTCATGGCCTCAGCCCGTGATTCTTGCAATAGTTCGGTATAGGCTTTCAATTCACCACCGACGATATTTTTAAGTCCGGCAAGAATATCCTTGCCGATATGTTTTGCTCTCACAGTAGATCCAGTAACCACTCCAAGTGAACTAGTAATTGTCTTTCCATGAATTGTTTCTGTATTGGATATCAAAATCTGTGGTTGTTGACTGGCGTTTTGCGGTTGGTTTTCAGTTCCAGTTGGTGCCTGCATGATTTGGGTAATCGGAGGAGACTGATGAGGCTTCCGTATGAG
>Ga0209709_10004794_pt1 | contig 10791 bp, 20 predicted proteins | sample ArcticOcean_MG_C_2_FD_187435 | JGI IMG/M metagenome (GOLD analysis project Ga0209709, IMG submission 187435) | Marine microbial communities from western Arctic Ocean - ArcticOcean_MG_CB4_136 (SPAdes) (version 2) | ecosystem: Environmental > Aquatic > Marine > Oceanic | place: Arctic Ocean...
ATCAAACCTTACGTTTTTAGCCCTAGAGAAACCATTTAGCGGGAGGGACGCTGGGCGTATGTCGGTGACTACACCAATATCGCCTACATCTCTAATCTGGGGCAATTTCATCGTGGGTATATCCTCGCTCTTTCTCTATATATATTAAGCTGTTCTCTTCCACATGTGGACTACGATGTAAGGCTGAAGTATCGGGTGAGCCTGACCTACACCTGTCGATCCAGTGGTAGCAGCAGTATCAAATTCAGAGACACCATTAGCAGAGCCAGAAGCCCCTGTACCTTGAGGGTCTTCTGAGGTAAAGGTGTGAGTGTGCGCTGGCATTTGGTCTATGGTGAGCGTGTGGGTCATAGCACCACCCGTTTCTTCTACAGTGTCAAACTCTGTCTGAGAGTTATCGAAACCTGTCAACACCCTACCCGCCCCAAATACTGCCCAAGTCCCACCGAAGTAGGTCGCTGGACTAGTGGCTACCACAGAGGTATAGATGCTACCCACAGGGTATACAGCCAGTAAGGTAGCCGCTGTAGCTGATGCTGATGCCCCTATAAGAGCGCGTACTTCTTCAGCAGTAATGCCAGAGGCTAGGGCTGGGGTAGAGCCATTGGTAGTAATAGCTGCATCTGCTGCACCTATGAGGGTCTTAACTTCTGCACCCGTGATACCAGTAGCTAGGGAAGGCACAGAGCCATCAGAGGTAATAGCCGAAACAGGTTCAGCAACCTTTGCATTGATAGCAGTATGGGTTCCCGTGATAGCGCCTGCTATGTTTGGAAAACTGAGGCGTATGCTGGATTTGAGTAAACGTAGATGATCATCCGCCTGCGCTAGAGCATCAGTAGCGGCTGGGTTAGACGCATTCAGACTGTTGATGTAAGTGCCTGTTTCAAGTGCCATGAGGGGGTGTTTCCTATTAGCGTGTTAGTAAAGGGCAACAATGCCTGTCGCTGTAGTACCTGTTGCCTTAATGATACTAGGGCGTATAGCCAGAGGGACTCCAGCCGCTAGGTGAAATACACCTACAGCACCATCATCACCCACTACAGTCACAGCACCCGCTACAAGGGCAACTATCTGTTTCGGGAGTAACGCTAGGGCAGTAGTGTTATGGGGGGTTATAGCAGCCCACCGCCGAGAGGGAGACTCTATGCCGTGGTAGTGCGTTGAATATGGGTCTTGGGACATGGGGTGTACCTTTTAAAAGGGGTTACTTGGGGGGAGACTCCTCTGCATGAAGAAGCCTAATAATAACAATAACAACAAAGGGGTTTAGCGGTCTTTTTGAATCGCCTAATACATTAGCCCCACGGGGTCACTTTTTGGCTAGGGAACCTAAAGTTTCTACCTAAATCATATAACTCATTGATATACATCAGGTTATTGATCAGGGGATTAGTTATCCCGTGGCCGTTGGCTACACCTGTGTGATGCCCAAAGACATACGAAAAACTTATTGTCATCAGGCGTTTATTGTTCTTTACAAATGGGGTAATGGCCTCACTCAAGACCACCTAAGACCACCTAAGACCACCGAAGCCAACCGCAGTGACTCAGGTATCTGTCTAAGTATGTCTGTGGTGGTTGACGCTATGGGCATCTAAAGACACTTGCTTACTTAGTGCCTGGCGAACCAGGCGGCTGCTTGTGTGCCGCTCAAGCAAGCCGCTGATTATCTCTAAGGTATTAAGGGAGTGACCCAAGAGACGATCAGCGGATGCCTAAAGACTATAAGCGCGGCGGCATACCCAAGGTGTCTATTCATATAGGTCGACACAAATAAAACCACTGCTTTTGCCTTATTTACTAGTGTTTTCGCCTGTTTGGGGCACTTTCAGCTTTATTTGCACTAATATGGGTTAATTAGTGTTGATAAAGTAACACTATGGTGCTAAAGTTGTGCCTCATTCATTGATTCACTAAACCTATCTAGAGGTTACACATTATGGAAACTAACACATTTAAGCGGGAAGAGATTAAGAGACACGCCATTGATTGGCTAAAAGAAACTAAGGCGCAAGCGGCTGACGGCCATGATTATGACTTTAGTAATGTTGAGGATGTCTTCAACGATATATTCAATACGGGGTATTACATCATTGGCACTTATCAGGCTAAACAATGGCTAGGTGATATGGCTTTTGATGTCATTGGCGCAGTCAAGGATTATGAGGAGTTCAATTTCGGTGAGACAACAACCGACCTTAGTGACCCTGAGTTAGTAGTCAACATGTACGTCTATTTTGTCGGCCAAGAGATCATTGAAGAAGCAATGCTTGAAGCCGATGTTTTAAATGTGGAGGGGTCAGCATGAACATTAATCAAATAGCTTACGAAAATGGTAAGCATTGGGTATTCAAGAAAGCTGAAGGCCATTACGAGGTATATAAAACTGGCATAACTCATAGCACTAGATGCGGCATAGTTCATTACAGCGATAAACCGCTTTACGCTCTAGAAAGGGCAATAATTGAATGTGACAAAAGAGAGGTGAAAGCATGAACAGCACTAATCAAATTGATCACCAATACGAGATAGCCGTTGCCGCTTTCCGTAATGCTTTTGACTCTGGTATCATCCACCAAGACGATCCATACATGTACATGCACAGTGATAGCCATCACGACTACTTTAAGCACCGCGAAACCCGCCAATACATAACGTGCCTTAAAGAGGTCAAAACGAGCGACCGACAAATCCAGATCGTACCGGATGAAATCGGCAGACATTGGGCAAGACTCAGAGAGGCTTACCCTGCCATACTACCTAAAGGGGAAAAGTAATGGACAACTTCAAGCTTTTTAAAACTGACTGTCACACTGTAATTGATCGGACTGATATAAATCTAAAAGGTCTTCATTATGAGGTTGTTTGTGAGGTACGCAGTGGCGGCTCTAAGCAAAAACTTTTGTACATCAGAGAAACGAAAGAAACGATGCAAAACTTACTGTCAGAGTATCTTTTTGAGTGGGCGTATCAAGGGGGTGATTTTATTGTGTTCTCTCAGGAGGACTTTGAGGGATATAGCGAATTTAATCCCTTCGATCAGACGAATCAAATAGGGGAAACACCATGAAAACATTTGACGTTACCAAAATAATTACAATCGTTCAACGTGTGACCTTAGAGGCTCCAGATTGGGAATCAGCGGAGGAGCAAGCGTTACTCACTGATACAAGGTTCGAGGATATCGATTATTGTGAATCCATAGAAGCGGAGGAAACACCATGAAACGCGAATTACTTCACAAACTAGCCGTAGAGCATGCACAGTGCTTCCATAATCATATTTCACAAAAAGAAATCATGTCAGACGCTGACGGTATAGCATTGCTCAAAGCAAATTTTCAAGATGTCTCTTGGGGAAATGACATGGCTCCATCGTTTTATCATGTGCGTGATTGGGGCAATTCGGATGTGCCTTGTATCTTTGGTTCGCAGGAACGCGATGACGATGAGAATTTTATCAGCGGTGAAATCATATGGTGGGTCAACGACATCAACAACCCAAACAACGGTCAATACGAAACCGCGCAAGAAGCCATCGATGCTTTTATGCGCCTATTTTCTAAAGGAGAATAACCAATGAAAACTGGAATTGAAATAGTCTACGAGGTCAATTGCCAACCGCTTCACGACAGCTTTGCTATCAAAAACACGGTGGTGTATACCAATTTTCATTATGAGTCATTTACGACCCTGAATGACGCTCTCAGTTTTTGCAAAGAACATGCCACGGGCGAGGCCTGCTATATAGGTATGCGAATTGAAGAACAGCTACTTAATGATGATGAGCCGCATAAAGTAATAGCGACCCATAATCCATATGAAATTCTAGGAATAGAGGAGAATTATTATGCCATTACAAAATCATGTGGATAACGGCCCTACGGTTGTGGTACACCGTGAGCCGTGCGACTTTTGCAGCAATTCGAGTTGTCAATTAATTTTCTCACAAAACGACCTTTATTTTTTTGAGGAATCGACACGATGCAACCATGAGTCATCGCAGTTACGCGATTGTGAAATTTATTCAAACGAAAGTGAAAAGGAGAATAACCAATGAAAACTATCCCACTAGCCGATGGCGCAAACATGGCAAATGATACCGATGTTTACCATGTCGATTTCGATACAGACACTGCAATTGAGTGGGCTGAAGACGGTGAGTTCGTAACCAACTTTCACGACTGGCTCAAGTACAGCAGCGATGCCAAATTTGACGGCTATGGGCGAAACAGTGGCCGTAGACTGTGGCAAGTTAATCGGGACATACAAAGACAGGCCTACAGAATCTGTAAAGCTAATAGCATAGAGGTGGTGTCGCGATGAAACTATCTAATAACTATGATGCTCTAGTGTCTGCTTTGACTTTGGCGATTACTGCACCGACTGATGCAAAAGCCGCTCAGTGCATAGAAATAGCAGAACAAATGGCTACGGGTATGTCGGAGATTGAGGTTTCACGGGCTAAACGGGAAGCAGAACAAAAGGCAAATGAGGTTCTAATTGATGAAACCTAGTGAAAAGATAAAACTGTTGGGGTTTAAAAGCATGGCAGAAGTTGCCGCGTCAGTAGGAGAGCCTCGCAACAATCTAATAAGATGGAACGACACGAAACCTAGACGCTTAGAATTAATCTTGAAGGGACTTGTTTTTGAGCGCATGAATGCTCAATTGAATGGGGTTTTTGATGGTATTGAGGAGGACGAAGAGGGTTTTGAATGATAATTAGTCACAATCTTTAGTGATTGTTTTTTGCTTTAAGTCAAAAGAAGGCGTATATTCCGCAAAGTGGCAGTAGTGGACTATACGCTTTCCTTGTTTTCGGGCTAGATCCCTTGGACACCAAAGGATTCTATAGGCCGCTACTGGCACACCTCCGCTACCCTTTTTCTACTTCCGCTACCCACCTCGCCAAATAAAATTGAGCCTTTCTGAGGTCTTCCAATGGCTTGGTTTTTTCCTTCAAAGCCATGCGCCAAGAGTATTTCATCATGTTACCTTTCAAATAGCCTGCGAATGCTTCGGCGGTCATAGAGGCTTTAATTGCTTCGATACACTCAATGCCACCTTGGTTGTAATGTGATGGACTGTTCACTGGGCAATCCGTATTGAGCGCAGCAGATTCTTCTTCAGCAGGTTTCGCCCACGCTTCTAATCCAGTCTTTCGCGTCTCGACTTCAATGGCAGGGAATTCCTTTTGTAAGCGATCCCAATCTGCGGGTGTTGCGTCATTTAATCTGGTAGACATTTTTAGTTTTCCTTTTGTTTTGTTTTCTAATAGGTTCCAGCAGAGCATTTGGATGCGGTTGATAATTGCTTCTAATATGCTTCCCCACAATTAGCTTAGTGCGATCACCGTCTTCCAAATTGGTATAATAGTTATCGCAAGTTTTGGTCTGGTTACTGAAACATGTACGCTTTAACGTACACTGGAGTAAGTCGCGGCTAGTGAATTTCAAGTGAACCACCCCCACGACAAAAGTCTTCCCACTCGCCTGGATAAATACCGGAGATCAAAAACTCGCGGTGATCAATCGGCAAATCAGGCATCGCATCTTGAATCAGCATTCCGCGAATCCAGAGCGCGTAATCAATGACATCACAATCGACTTCCAGCGTATTTTCTAATCCAGAAAGCGGTGACATCTTAGTGATTAAAATGGACATCGTTTGGCCTCCACAGTTTTATGGTTTCGCTGGTCGCATCCCAATCTTGAAAGCGAAGGATTCGTGCGAGTTGCGCCTGGGCGATTGCGTCTTCACGACTCAGACCAGCTTTAACAAATGCATTCTCGACTAGCGACCAATCAGGGCGGCTACCTAGAATCTTAGCCGCAGTGACTGCGCCCACTTTGGGACAGCCTGAGAAACCATCGGTGGTGTCACCTGTCAATGTCTGCGTATAGAAATTGGTATCAGCATCCGCAACGCTCACATCTAATAGATCACCGTCATTAGGCCGATACAGTTTGCAAGGGATGGTCTTCATGTCTTTATCATCGGACACAATCACAGTGTCGATGTCTGGACAGCTACCTAAGATGCCCATAATGTCATCGGCTTCCAAGCCTTCCTGAGTGTGACTTGGGTAAGTTGCTTCGACCCATTCAACTAAGGCTTTGTACCCGACAGGCTTTCTAGACTTTTTACGGTTGCTCTTATATGTTTCTAATACAGTTTTTCGGAAGTTAGTCTTTGATGAGATACACATCAAAATCTGATCGGTATCTAATCGCGTTTTAAAGCTGTCCATCTGATCCGTGAATATCTTTTTAGCGACTTTTAAATCTGTCGCAAGCGACCAAATGTCATCGCCCCAATCCGTTTCCTCTTCGGCCACCACCGCTGCCCTGAACAAAAATAAGTCAGCATCAATCAGTAGTGTCGGGCTTAAGCTGCCCTGTAATGTCTGTAAGTATTTCATCTAATTCTCCCAAAAAGTCTGCTCCCGCAGGACTGATATTCCAAGTCGAACCAAAAGTCTCATGGTCAACTTGATTTGTTATATATCCAAGACTTGCGCTAGTCGCTACGTAAATAGCGGCATGTCGCGCAAAGTTGGATTTAAGTTTGAATGGTGATCGCCAGGAGCGATCTAGGACAAGGAAAAACGAGATCAAATGATGGGTGTCTGTCTCGCTGATTTGTCGCAGTTCAAAGTTAGTGCGTATCTGCCCATGTTTTCCCGATGTTGAATTCTGCTTCGATTGGGATTGAGAAGCCAAACGCTTCTCCCGCCGCAAGCGCAGTTCTTCTAGCGATATTACCGACATTCTCTGCTACCTCTTTATTTTTACAAGCGATCTGAACCTCATCGTGAACCCAGCCCATGATGTAAGCGTCTAGCCCTTGCGTGTTTATTTGTTGGTCAATTAACCTGACCCATTCTTTGCACAAAATTGCGCCGCTCGACTGAAGTAGCTGAGAGAGACATCGGTGTTCTGAGCGTACAAATAGCTTTCGCCCATCAATGCCTCGCAGCCAGCCTTTTTGTTTGAAGGCCGATTTTAGTTCTGCTTTGAGCCTCTTAAAGGCTGGCACGTTCTTATCAAAGTCACCCTTTAGGCGCTTACCGTCTTTTGCAGTGCCGCCTACGATTTTTCCGATCATCGAATCACCCCCGCCATACATTAGGGCGTAAATAAATGTCTTTGCTTGGTCGCGTGTTACTAACCCAGCAGCCTCTTGATTAAAGGTGTGAATGTCCGACTCTAAAATCTGCTTGGCGTACTCACCTCCATCTTCTAATACATTAGCCAGACAGCGTAATTCCAAACCGGAGAGATCACTGCCGACCAACAGCCAACCTTTAGGCACAGTAAATAACTCTCTGCACTCTTGTCCGTAGACTGAGCGAGTACTGGGAATTTGCTGAAGATTCGGTGACCGACAACTTGCGCGGCCTGAGATTGTGCCTCCAGAAATTAAGTTATGCCTGATCTTACCGTCACCATCGACCAGCTTCATCCAAGCGGCATTGCCTTCCGACAGCATTGCGATACGCTTCTGTACTAGAAATGCTTCTGCAAGTTTTTTAGCTTCTGGGTAAGACATCGCAATAAGTACATCTTCATCAATCTTCGCGTCACCACTAGGAGTAAAAACTTTTGGCTTCCAGTTGTATTTTTCAATAAGACATCGGGCAATGTGCTTGCGAGAGTTAGGGTTGAAGTGGACTTCCACTACCTTATCTATCGTCACACCTTTCTCGTAGCCACGGGACTTGTTGTTGACCTTTGGAGTAAATGGTGTGCGAATCTCCCACGGCTCAAATAGAGTTGCTAAATCTATTTCTAGATCAAGCCGTCTTTGACAAAGTGTTGCGTATAGCGCAGCAGCCTTCTCGCCATCAAACGTCCAGCCATTGTTACCTATCCTGAAACACACTTCGGCCAGATCATGTTCTAACTCGATACATCTTTCAGAGAAGTCGTTATCCAGGCATAGCAGTTTAAGCAGATCACAGGTGACGTTTACGTCTTGAACCATATAGAGAAGCATGTCTTCGTTGAACGTATCCCAGCCGCCATCATAATCACCCTTTAAGTTACCCATTCTCATACCCCACGCTTTTAAACTGTGAGAGCCATAAAAGCGTTTCAAAAAGCCTTCTGGGTGCTTTACACGCATAGAGTCATCTGTAAGTAGGTCAGCTTTAATTAAGCGAGAGAGTACGAGTGTGTCGGTCACCTTGCCCTTTGGCTTCCAATCGGGGAATAGCTTTTGTATCGCAGGAATATCAAAGCCAATCACATTATGCCCAATGATTTCATCGGCACACTCAAGACGATCCAAAGCATCTTCGATCTCAGTGGGTCGGTACGTCTTCATTGAGTTAACCCTGCGATCACATTCATCTAAGTCACGGATAGCGATACAGTGGATGGTTGTAAGTTGCGGTAATAAGCCGTTCGTTTCAATATCGAACACTAAGCGGCTCACAGCGCAAACTCGGCTTGGCGTACTTCAAGTACCTGCTCACCGCTGTAACTTTCAAACTCAAAAGTTTTAAAGAAGCCTTTGTAGGCAGGGAAAGACTTATGAAATAATCTGGCGTAATAAGCTGCTGTTGCGTTGGGTATTTTAAACGCATTAGTCTTACTGGTATTGATGGTTGAATCCCACCTTATCTTTTGAATTATTAAGGCGGCTGAATAGTGCTGTTTACCTGACTCAATGGACTCAAACGTATAGCGTTTAAATTCTAGCCATACGGCAGGGTTCTTTGAGTGAAACTTTTGAAAGTCTTTTTCAAGACGAGTTTGCTCTGTTGAAGACATTTTGTCTCTCCTTTGTTTTTTCGTTTTAGTGTGTTTTAGAAGCGTTCTATCGAATTGACTTCTAAGAGTCTTCCGGTGGTGCGGTTGTATTGCAGGGTGTCAGCATTGCCGACTTCGCCAGTAAATCTATTCTTGAGTAAAACTATTTCGCGGGTGTCATCGCTTGGGTCTTCTTCGTTGACTTGTAAGCCAATACAAAAGTCTGCGAGTTGCGCCAATGCGTGGCTTCCACGGAGTTGCGATAGTTGAACCTTTGCACCATTTTCATGGCCTTTGTTACCTTCTGGACGCTTTAGGTGGCTCACAAGGAATAAACATATGTCTAACTCCTGCACTAGCTTTCTAAGAGTAGTCATTATCTGATCGATCAGCCTACGTTCGTCCGTCACTTGTCCAGTTAAGCCGCTGACCAAAATACTCACATGGTCTAAAAAGATATGCTTGCAGCCCATGCCTTTAACCATGTATTGAATTCTGTTAACAATGGTGTCAACAGCAGTAGACCCAAAGTGATCAAACAGATAAACAGGGTTACCACCTAGCAGGCTGTCATAGGCTTCAACGACTTCGGGTTCTCCTGCACAGTCTTCATCGATGGTGATGTTTTTCTCCATGTGGAGTCCAACCAGACCTTGTAGCGTCCTTTTGTTGGTCTCCTCTAGCATCAACATGCCTACTGTCTGACCACTACGGTGAAGCGCATAAGCAACCTCGCGAATAAAAGTACTTTTGCCCACACCCGATCCTGCACAGATAGTCACAAGGCCAGTGCGTATACCGCGAGTCATCTCATTGAGTCGTTTGTACGGGTAGGCCACGGTGCTTTTTGAATCTGACTTTCCTATGATATCCCTGAAGTCATCACTTGAAACAATGCCGTCTGGCCTCCAATCTTTTGCTCTCCAGATAGCGTCAATGATCGCTTTACCATCCCCCTTTTGTAGGCACTCGTTAGCGTCTTTGTGTGGTAGCTTGGCTATCTTGACCTTGCCAATAGGCAATGACTCAGCACACTCAATGGCCGCTTTCTGGCCGCTGGCATCTTGGTCAAACATTAAGATAATTTCTTCAAAGGCCAGCAGCCAGTCCCAAGCGGCTATCAATGCTTTCTTACCACTGGATGCACCCCCACCAAGGCTGACTGTCGGCCATTTGTTACCTTGAATCTGGGAGACAGAAAGGCAATCGATTTCGCCTTCGGTGATCACTAATTTCCGACCACCATTCCACAAGTGCTGCCCAAACAGGGTCATACTCTTTGCATCACCTAAGATACTAAAGTTCTTATCGGCATCTCGAACTTTCTGTGCGATCACTACGCCATCCGCATCCCGATAGTTGGCAATGTGGTGTGGCCTTCCTTTGTGGTTGTCGGTGACTTGGTAATCGAATTTACGACAGGTCTCTTCAGATATCCCACGCTTCGATAATGTGGTGTAGTAGCCGTCAATTAAATCTTGAGATCGCTTGGGCGCTTGTGCCTGGATAATTAAACCGTCTTCATCGCCGTGTTGAATGTTTCGACATCCGAAGCAGTATGTATGGCCGTCCGTATACACAGCGGCATTATCTCTGGAGCCACAAGCTTCACATGGTATGTGGTGCAGCTTCTCGCTTTCTTGTTGGTTTTGGGCATTATTTTCTAGTGTTAAACTCATTGTCCTTGCCTCCCGACATTAAATTGACCAAAGGGTCGGACGCACGTAAAACAGCACGTTTATTACACTTGTAGCAGTATGTGTATTGACCACCACAATCTTGAAGGTATAGAGCCTTAGAATTCTTACCCCCGCATTCTTCGCAAACCGTATTCAATTCCCAACATGCGTTATCCGTATATGCCATCGTGTTTCCCCTTTTCAAAGTCTTTTACTTAACGTCAGCCACGCTTTTGCGGCTGTTTGCGGCACTACTGCATTTCCCAACATCCTAATTCTGTCGACCCTGTCGGCACACCCATCAACCACTCGACAAATTCTGGGTTCAGCTGGCCAGGGCATTCCAATCTG
>Ga0209709_10004797_pt1 | contig 10789 bp, 8 predicted proteins | sample ArcticOcean_MG_C_2_FD_187435 | JGI IMG/M metagenome (GOLD analysis project Ga0209709, IMG submission 187435) | Marine microbial communities from western Arctic Ocean - ArcticOcean_MG_CB4_136 (SPAdes) (version 2) | ecosystem: Environmental > Aquatic > Marine > Oceanic | place: Arctic Ocean...
ATCTTATTGCAAATAATCAAAATAGAGTTGGGAAAACTTTAAAAACTACAATGGAAGAAGGTGATCTAGTTAAACTAAATTGTTTTAAAAATGGAAAAGATGAGGCTATAGGAATTTCTGATGAAATAGAAAAAAAACTTAAAAAAAAATATTCATTTAACAATATAGCAATTTTAGTTAGAGCAATATTCCAAACAAGAGAATTTGAAGAGCGTTTTTTAAAAATTGGGCTACCTTATAGAATTTTAGGTGGCACAAAATTTTATGAAAGAGCAGAAATTAAAGACTGTGTTGCATATCTAAGGTTAATTCACCAACCGAAAGATGATTTGGCTTTTGGTAGAATAGTAAATAATCCCAAAAGGTCTATAGGTGAAAGTACTATTAAATTAATACATGAATATTCAAAAGAAGAATCTGTAAGTTTAGAAATTGCCTCAAAACAATTAATTGAACAGAATTCAATCAAACCAAAAACAAAAATGGGCTTGAGTTCTTTTTTATTCCTAATTGATAAATGGAGAAATGACATTAATTTAAAAAAAATTAATCATGTTAAACTCTTACAGTTAGTTTTAGATGAGTCTGGTTATTCAGCCATGCTTAAAAATAAAAAAGATTTAGAAAACGAAAATAAACTAGAAAACATTAAAGAACTTTTAAATGCCTTGAAAGAATTTGATAACTTGGAGGCTTTTTTGGAGCATGTAGCATTAGCGACTGCAATAGATCAAGATTGGGATGGGGAAAAAGTTAATATGATGACAATGCATGGCTCAAAAGGGCTTGAATTTGATGTTGTGTTTTTGCCAGGATGGGAAGAGGGTCTTTTTCCACACCAAAAATCTATTGAAGAAAAAGGTCAAAACGGACTTGAAGAAGAAAGAAGACTAGCTTATGTCGGAATAACTAGAGCTAAAAAGAAAGCATTGATATCTTTTGCTATGAATAGATTTTATCAAGGTAATTGGATTGACAGTATGGCCTCCCGGTTTATCGATGAGTTACCAGAAAAATATTTAGAAAAAAATTCATTTTTTGATGAGTCTAAAAATGATGATGACGATTTTGAATTTAATCAAGATTTTGAAATTGATAATGGGAAAAGAAGTCCCGGTTGGGCAAGGTATCAAAAAAGAATTAAATGAGAAAAAATAAAATAAAAATTTTAAAAGAAAAATTCAAAAAATTTGGAATTGACGGTTATATCGTACCTAAAAATGATGAGTATTTTTCTGAATATGCAGAAAATGATAGATTAAAAAACATTAGTAATTTTTCTGGTTCTGCAGGTGTTGCTGTTATACTTAAGAAGCAAAACTATTTATTTGTAGATGGAAGATACACTATTCAAGCTCAACAAGAGTCAAATAGAAATTTTAATATAATTGAAATCCATAAAAGACTACCTCATACTATTATTAAGAATTGTAATTTAGGCTATGATCCAATGTTATTTACGTCAAAAAATATTAAAAATTATTTTTCAAATAATACCCTTATTCCAATTAATGATAATTTAATTGATCAAATATTAAAATTTAAAGAAAAAAAAACCAAACCATTTTACTCTTTGGGAAAAAATATAACAGGTGAGACACATCAATCCAAAATTTCAAAAATAACAAATTTTCTAAAGTCAAATAATGCTGATTATCTATTTATTAGTGCTCCAGAAAATATTGCGTGGCTTTTAAATATAAGAGGATATAATAATCCAAATAGCCCAATACCTAATGCTAGATTAATTATAGAAAAAAATAAAAATTTATTTTTAATTACTAAAAAAAATAATACTAAAACAATTATTAAGGAAAAAAAAATTAATAAAAATCAAGTTATTAGCATTGAAGATATTCAAAAATTAATTAACAACTTAAAAGGAAAGAATTTTATAATTGATAATAAAACTTGCTCAATTTTTCATGAAAATATAATTAGGTCAAAATTTAAAATCTTAGATGAAGATGACCCAATTTATAAATTAAAGTCGATTAAAAATTCATGTGAGATTAATCATATGATTGAGGCACATAAAAAAGATGGATTGGCGCTTACAAAATTTATTTATTGGATTAAAAAAATAAATAAGAAAACAATAACAGAAGTAGATGCTCAAAATAAATTAGAAAAATTTAGAAAACTTAGTAAAAATTATTTATTTCCAAGTTTTAATACCATAGCTGGTTCAGGATCAAATGGAGCCATTGTTCATTACAGGGCAACAGCCAAAGCTACTAAAAAGATTAATAAAAAAGATGTTCTTTTAGTCGATTCTGGGGGGCAATATAGCTATGGAACAACAGATGTTACTAGGACTATTTGTTTTACTAACCAGAAAAAATCAATAAAAAATGCCTATACTAATGTGTTAAAGGGCCATATTGCTGTCGCTCTTACCGACTTGAAAAAAGACAATACTGGGAAAAAAATTGATATTAGAGCTAGAAAATTTTTAAAAAAAGAAGGTTTAGATTATGCGCATGGAACAGGACATGGTGTTGGGTTTTTTTTAAACGTGCACGAAGGACCTCAGTCTATCTCTAGGCATAATTCTATAAAAATTGAAAAAGGTATGATTTTAAGTAATGAGCCTGGTTATTATAAAAAAAATCATTTTGGAATTAGAATAGAAAATTTGATTTATACAAAAAAATTGAAAAATAAATTAGTGTTTGAAAATCTTACCTTGGCTCCTATAGAAAAAGATTTAGTTAATTATAAATTATTGAATAAAACTGAAAAAGATTATTTATTTAGATATCATTTAAATATTTACTCTGAATACTCAAATTCATTAAATAAAAAAGAAAGAAAATGGTTAGCTAGTTTTATTTAACATTTCCATCCACTCTTTTTGATCGATAACTTTTATATTTAATTCCTTTGCTAAATTAACCTTCTTTGTTGTTGGTTTTTCACCGGCAATTAAATAATCAAGTTTTTTATTTACGTTATTAATTATCTTTCCAGAGTTCTGCTCGATTAAAGATTTAGCTTCCGCTCTACTAACTCCATTAAGTTTTCCAGTAAGCATAAAATTTTTATCTTTTAATAAACCTTTGTTATTTATCAACACCGTATTCTCTATCTTAAGATTTTTTTCTAGTTCTGATAAAACTTTTAAGTTTGTTTTATTTAAAAAAAATTTTTTAATTGATTGAATTTGTGTGTTACCTATTCCATCTATATTAGATAAGCTTTCTATATTTTTGTCATCAAGTAATTTAAAAAAATTAATTGCTGTTTTTAAATGTCTTGCAATAATTTTGGCATTTTCCTGTCCTATATGTCTAATTCCTAATGAATAAATAAATCTATCTAAAGAAATTTGTTTTTTTTGTTCAATAGAATACTTTAAATTTGATACTGATAATTTTCCCCAACCTTCTATTATTTCTATTTCACCATACTTAAGATTAAAAATATCCTGTGGTAATCTAATTAATTTTAAATCCCAAAAATTTTCCACAATTTTTTTTCCCAAACCATCAATATTAAATGCCTCTTTTGATATGAAATGTTTAATTTTTTCTATTGAGATTTTTTCACACTCATAACCTTCACTCACACATCTTCTGACGGCATCTTGTTTTTTGGTTACCTCATTGTAATCTTTTACTGTCTTCCTTCCACATGATGGGCAATTCAATGGAAAGATAAATTTTTTTGAATTTTTGACTCTTTTTTTTGTGTCTACTGAAATAACGTGGGGTATTACATCTCCTGCTCTTTCAACTGCAACTGTATCTCCAATTCTTATGTCTTTCCTGATGATCTCATCTTCATTGTGTAGTGTTGCATTTGAAACTATTACACCTCCAATATTAACAGGTTTAATCTTTGCAACTGGTGTCAGCGCTCCTGTTCTGCCTATCTGAATTTCAATGCTTATTATTTCTGATATTGAGCTATTTGCAGAAAATTTATGGGCGATTGCCCATCTAGGAGCATTGGCTGCAAAGCCTAGTCTTTTTTGTAAGTTAAAGTTGTTAACTTTATAAACAACCCCATCAATATCAAATGCTATTTCCTTTCTTTTTTCTTCTAAATTTTTGTGATTTTGTATTAGCTTTTTAACGCCAATAATTTTTTTATTAAATGGGTTTATTTTAAAACCCCATATCTTCAAATTTTTTAAAAAATCAGTTTGGCTATCAATGTTCATTTCTTCAGCATATCCATATGTGTACGCGATAAATTTAAGTGGAATTTTAGCTGTAATATTCGAATCTTTCTGTCTTAAGGATCCAGAAGCAGCATTTCTAGGATTGGCAAATTTTTCACTAATTTTTTTAAAATCATCATTTTCTATAAATACCTCTCCCCTAATATCAATTTTCTTCGGAAAGTTTTTTGCTGTTATAACTAGAGGTATATCATTTATAGTTTTTAAATTTTGAGTTATATCCTCTCCTTCAGTGCCATCACCTCTTGAAAGCCCTTTTAAAAATTTTCCATTAACATAAATTAATGAGGCAGATATTCCATCAATTTTAGGTTCCACACTATAATCTATTATGCTTATTTTTTTTAAACTTAAAAAATTAATTATTTTTTTTTCAAAATTTTTTAAGTCCTCTTCATTAAAAGCATTTCCAAGTGATAACATAGGAACTCTATGTTGTACTTTTTTAAAATTTTTTGATGGCTTAAATCCTACAGATATTGATGGTGAATATTTACTTTTTAAAAATTTATAATTATTTTCTAAATTAATTATATTTTTTTTTAATAAATCAAATTCTTGATCTGATACGATTGGTTTATTTTTATTGTAATAATGATTATTATACTTTTGAAATAATTTTATTTCTTTTAAGTATTTCCTTTTTAAAAAAATTAAGTTTTCACTCATCTACTCAAGAAGTGATTTAAATGTTTTAATAATTTTGTTTTTTTTATTTTTTTTAATTTGCTCTTTCGGATTTAAATAATTTCTATTAAATACTTTGTAGCTTTCTTCATACCATGAACTAGAAAGATAATTATAACCAAGTAATTTTGCATATTTTTTTGACTCTTCTTCTAGTCCTATTTTGTAATATACCTCTACTAAACGATGGATGGCTTCCTCAACATAAATAGTTTTATCATAGATTTCTAGTATAGTTTTTAATCTGTTAATTGCTGGTATCCACTTCTCTTTTTGTAAGTAATACTTCGCTATATAGAGTTCTTTAGATGCTAATAAATTTTCTATGAGTAGAATTTTGTAATTTGCATCAATAGCAAAATCTGAATCGGGATAATTTAATATTAAATAATCAAAATATTTTTTTGATTTTAATATTGGATTTATATCTTTTTTTTCATCTACTATTGATTCGTAATAAGTTATCGCAATTAAATAGTAAGCATAAGAATCATATTCTCCCTCTGGGTACTTTGCTAAATACCTCTCTATCTCGTAAATTGCATCACCATAATAATCTTGACTATAATATGCATATGCTGCCATGATTATCGTTTTTGGTGCCCAGCTAGATTGTGGAAATATATTTTCTGCTAAATTAAAATTTTTAGCAGCAAATAAGGCATCACCTTCTTCTAGAGCTTCCAATCCTTTTTCATAGGCATCTATCATTTGTTTTTCTAAAGTTGTTTCTTGTATGATAATTTTTTTACCACTCTTATCTCCACATGAAACAAGAAGTAATGTTGTTACAATTAACACAATTTTAAATGTATAATTTATCACTTCAATGATTGCTTTATATGGTTTAACGTTATGCTATTGATTTTAAGATATTTTTATTAATATGTGTATATGGTAAGTTTTTTTCTTTAATTTCCACAACTGAAAAATTATTTTTATTCGAAAAAACTTTTCTTAATATCTGATTTGTAAGCTTATGTCCTCCCTGTGAGCATACAATCTTACCTATAATCTTATATCCAGCCAAGTAAATATCACCCATGCAATCTAAAATTTTATGATTAACGAATTCATTTTTATTTCTAAGACCATCATCATTTAAAATTTTTCCATCCCCAACAACTATAGCATTTTTTAAACTCCCACCTTTAGCGAGGCCTATACTTTTTAATTTTTCAACATCTTCAAACACACAGAAAGTTCTAGAGTTGTATATATCTGTTAAATCGTCTCTATATATGTCTACTGAATTTCTTTGGTTTCCAATATATGGGTTTTTATATTTTATTTCAAAATCAATTTCTAGACTAATTCTACTTGGCTCAATAGAAATAGATTTTTCACCATCATTAAATTCTATTTTTTGTTCAATCTTGATAATCTTTATTGGATCGTTACTAACCTCAATACCAACATTCTTAATCCCTTCAACAAACAACTTAGCAGACCCATCAAGAATTGGAACTTCTCGATTGTCAATTTCAATTATTACATTATCAATTCCCAACCCATATAAGGCACCCATTAAATGTTCAATGGTTGAAATACAAGCTCCACTTTCATTTGATATTGTTGTGCAAAAAGATGCACTACTAACATTAAAAATATCTGGAATTATAATATTATTTTCTTTGAGATCGGTTCTTATAAAAATTATCCCAGTATTTGGCTCAGCTGGTTTAATGATTAAATTTATATCTAGTCCACTATGCAAGCCGACACCCTTGAAAGCTATTTTTTGTTTAATAGTTTTTTGATTTAAAACAGACATCAAATTGTTATAAATACCTGGTTCAAATTAAGAAAAACAAGAAATGTTACAGGAAAATACTGTTTTATCCAAAAAAATGGAACAGCTTTTCAAAAAAGCCTTCTTTTATTTGCTTTTTTGGCATTACTACAACCTCTTGTATATTCAGCCTCTTACTAAATTTTAATCCAGACTGGCAAATTCCTTCCAGTGTTTCAATAAAAAAAACCATGTCGTTTAAAAAAGAAATTTTATTTTTAAATTTATTATTTAGTATTTTTGACCCCTCGCCCATTAATAAAATTTTAAACGGTCCTAAAATTGGAGAATTTAGATATATAGACTGATTGCATAATTTTAATATTTCCTCAATTCTAGCAAAAATTATATTTTGTAGTTTATCATGTGAAAAATTCCCATCTTTTGATATTTTTTGATTATGATAAAAATTTAATTTTATTTGTTCTGATCTCTCCATATCTATCTTCAGAATTTTAGAAATATCTCTCGTGATATGGTTTCCACCAATTGGCAAAGTATCTAAAGAAAAAATCGTATCATTAAAATAAGTAATTATTGATGTTTTATTAAATCCAATATCAATAAATGATACAGGTCCCGTTAACTTTAAGTTATCTTTATAATGGATAGACTTCACATAGCTTGAGCAAGTAATTTGATTAATTAAAACATTAGATTGTGAAAAAATATTTTTTAAATGAAATACCAGATCACTAGGGAGACAAATAAAAATAATATCTAAGGATATAAAATGACATTTAAGTTCTTCTGGCAAATAAGAATAATCAATATCATCAACTTTATAGTTGTTAATAATAATATGGGCAATATTGTAATTTTTATAGTGTTTCAAAATTTGCTGTTTTGCTTCTTGTATTAAAAACTGAACATTCGTTAGTTTTAATTTATACCCATCAATTTTTTTTGATATTGAAACACCAACAGATAACATTTTAGGACTATCTATCATCAAATTTACATTATTAATGTATTCATTTGTATCTTTTTCAAAAGAAGCAATGATTTTTTGAATTTCTGATTTTAAATTTAAATTATTTATAAGAAATTCACTTTCAGCATAAAAAACTTTACTTTTGTTATTCTGGTTAAATACACCAGCTCTTACTTTAGAAAAACCACAATCAAAAAATGTTTCAAAATTCTCATTATTCATTATTTTATAATTAAATGGTTTTTCATTCTTAAATCAATGAGATTTTTATTTTTGAAATCATCGTTACTTAAAATATTATAGGCAAGATTGAGTGACTTAGAAATGTTATCCTGAGGCAACTTAATTAAAACATCATCATTGGTTAAAATATCCCATCTATTTAATGAAAAAAAATATAATTTCCTAAATTTTGTAAAAGTAAATCTAGATTGTGAGATATTATTTTTAAAATTTAAAAAATCTTGAGAATTAAATTCTCCAAATATATAGGGTAATATCTCATTATTTTCCTTATCTTCAATAAGTTTTCCATTCGCTCCAACTAATTGATTATTAATAAAAAGTCTCGCAACAAATTTGGTTGGCTTGATTTTTATGTTGATTGTTGAAGGATAAATTTTTTTAATAGTATACTCTTCTACGATATTATGCCTGGATATAACTCTTAGAACTTCTTCTTTCCCAACTAATAATATATTCTTATTAAATAAATTATTTAATTCATTAAAAATTTTTTTATTATTATTAGTTGAAAGTCCCTCAACATTAATTTGATTAACTGTATAAGAATTAATGCTTTGATTTTCTGCATATTTTCCACTTGTTGTGCTTAATATGAATAAGAGTAATAAATATATTATTATCTTATTTTTTTTATCTATTAATTGATGCATCTTTTAGAATCCATTCAATTAACTGTATAAAACTTATACCTATATGGTCAGCTATTTCAGGTACCAATGATAGTTTAGTCATTCCTGGTTGAGTATTAATTTCTAGTAAATAAAATTTTCCTTTATAAAACTTAAAGTCTGATCTGGTAACTCCCTTACAACCAATGAGCTGATGAGCTTTACGTGTAATAGCTGTGATTTTTTGCAAATCTTTTTTATGCAGACTTACTGGGATTATATGTTTTGTTTTTGCATTTGAATTATATTTTGCCTCATAATCATAAAATTTTCTCTTTGGCACCAATTCTATTGCACCTAGTGTTTTTGTGCCCATTATAGCAACTTGTATCTCTCTACCTGCAATAAATTCTTCAATTAAAATTTGATTATATACCTTTAATGCCTTTAAATTTTTGAGTATATTTTTTTTAGTACAGATATATACATGAACACTTGATCCTTCGTTAATTGGCTTTATGACAACAGGAAATTTTAATTTTTTTTCAATAGTTTTAATAATATTTTTTTTATTTTTTTTGTAATCAAATTTAATATATTTAGGAGTTAATATCTTATTTTTAATAAAAATTTTTTTTGAAATTTCTTTATCCATTGCTATGGAAGAGGCAACCACACCAGAGTGAGTATATGGGATTTTTTGAGTTTCTAAAATTGTTTGAATATAACCATCCTCTCCAAACTGTCCATGTAATGCATTAAAAATTATATCTGGTTTAAATAGATTTATATTTTTAAATAAAGTGTGATCTGGCTCACTAGTTATTACATTATATTTATTTGTTTTTAATTCGTTAGCTACTTGTTTTCCCGTATCCAAGCTTATTAACCTTTCTTTGGATATTCCTCCACAAAGTACTAAAATTTTTTGTTTCATAGTTATTCCAAAATCTTAATTTCTTTTTCTAAAATAATGCCTGTTTTTTTTTTAACTTCGTCTTGAACAAATTTTATCAGTTTATTCATATCATCAAAACTAGCATTATTTTTGTTAACAAAGAAATTACAATGTTTATCTGAAATACAAGCATCTCCAAAACTTGTGTTTAGTGGCACCGATTCTTTTATTAATTGCCAAACTTTTTTATCCGATTGATCAATTGGATTTTTAAACGTGCTACCACTTGTTTTAATTTTTGTTGGTTGAGTGCTGTCTTTTCTATTTTTTAATTCCAAAACTTCTTTTTTAATTTTACCTTTATCTTTTTTTTTACCTCTAAAAGAAGCGCTTAAAAATATTAAATCATCTGGCAAATCATTGCTTCTATATTTAAAAATAACTTTATTTGCTGGTATTGTTAAAACCCTGCCTTCTTTATCAATTGCCTGTATTGAGATCAGTATATCTTTAAACTCCTTATTAAAACATCCCGCATTCATCTTTAACCCACCACCAACGGTCCCTGGTATACATGCTAAAAATTCGAAACTTCCTACTTCATGTTCTAAAGCAAAATCTGATAATTTTTTATCAAGACAAGCACTACCGGCAACTATTACACCATTGGGTAATATTGAAATGTTAGAAAAATTTTTCCCCAATCTAATAACTGCACCATCATATGTATTGTCACTTATAAGTGTATTTGATCCCGCCCCTAAAATATGAATTTTTTCTTTATTTCCAAATTTTTTTAAAAATGATATCAGATCAGATAAATTATCCGGTCTAAAGTAAATCTTGGCCTTACCACCAATATTAAACCAATTACTTCTTTTTAAATTGTACTCAAAATAAATTCTACTATTAATTTCATTTGAAAATTTTTTTAATTCTTCTGATAACATCATATTAAACTTGGTAGTTCCTTCATCCACGCTGAAATAGTGCCCGCACCCATACCAATAACTATTTTTTTTCCATATATAGTGCTTTTTATTAACTTTGATAACTCGTATTGGTCACTAACCATGAATAGTTTGACCTTAGAGTTTTTAATAATATCTTTTGCAAAGTTTTTATAATTAAATCCTAATTTTATTTTTTCACCAGCTGCATAAACTGGACATAAAATCACAGTATCTGCTTTCTTAAATGATAAGCTAAATTCTTTTTTAAGATCCTTTAATCTAGATATTCTATGTGGTTGGAATACGCATATAACTTCTTCTTTTTTATAAGCAGCTCTAACTCCATTTAAAACTTCTTTAATTTCTGTTGGATGATGTGCGTAGTCATCATAAAAGCTAGTTTCTCTATGTGTAAAAATTTTGTTAAACCTTCTTTGAACTCCTTTAAATTCTTTCAACCCGTTCTTAATAATATTTTGAGA
>Ga0209709_10004798_pt1 | contig 10788 bp, 10 predicted proteins | sample ArcticOcean_MG_C_2_FD_187435 | JGI IMG/M metagenome (GOLD analysis project Ga0209709, IMG submission 187435) | Marine microbial communities from western Arctic Ocean - ArcticOcean_MG_CB4_136 (SPAdes) (version 2) | ecosystem: Environmental > Aquatic > Marine > Oceanic | place: Arctic Ocean...
ATGCCCAGATTAAGGTTGAGTCAAATAATGCACTGCTGGGCGACCTGAAAGATTCTGTCGGCAGTGACGGCGAGTCATTGCTTGATGTGTGGATGAGCCACGGTGACAAAGTGGTGGCTATGCCAAATGGCTTTGTACTGATGGCCTCCACGCCCGCCTGTCCAATCGCCGGCATGGTCAATGAAGCCAAGAAGTTTTACGGTATTCAGTTCCACCCTGAAGTAACTCATACCCTTCAGGGCGAGGGAGTGTTCCAGCATTTTGCTCTGGAGATTTGTGGCTGTGAGGCAATGTGGACTGCCGCTGCGATCATTGAAGACCAGATCACTCGTGTCCGTGAACAGGTAGGCGATAGCCATGTACTACTGGGTCTGTCTGGTGGTGTCGATTCCTCAGTGGTTGCTGCGCTGTTGCATAAAGCTATTGGCGATCAGCTGACCTGTGTCTTTGTTGATAACGGTCTGTTACGCAAAAACGAAGGCGATATGGTGATGGAGATGTTCGCTAAGAATATGGGTGTGAAAGTGATTCGTGCCAATGCACAAGACAAGTTTTTAAATGGATTGGTCGGCGTAAGTGATCCAGAGGCAAAGCGAAAAGTTATCGGCAATACCTTTATTGAAATCTTTGATGAAGAGTCCCACAAAATAGATAATGTTAAGTTTCTTGCTCAGGGTACTATCTACCCTGATGTAATCGAGTCTGCGGCGTCAAAAACCGGTAAAGCCCATGTCATTAAGTCACATCACAATGTGGGTGGACTGCCAGACCATATGGCACTCAAGTTGGTTGAACCATTGCGAGAACTTTTTAAAGATGAAGTCCGCAAGATCGGTGTCGAACTCGGCCTGCCTTGCGATATGGTCTATCGCCACCCATTTCCTGGCCCTGGCCTCGGTGTGCGTATCTTGGGTGAAGTGAAGAGAGAGTATTGCGATATTCTCCGTGAAGCAGATGCGATCTTTATCGAAGAGTTAAATAAATCCGGTTGGTATCAAAAAACCAGTCAGGCCTTTGCCGTATTTTTGCCGGTTAAGTCTGTAGGTGTGGTTGGCGATGCACGTCGCTATGAATGGGTAATTGCGCTGCGCGCTGTTGAAACTATCGACTTTATGACGGCTCGTTGGGCTCATTTGCCCTATGAGTTATTGGAAAAAGTATCCAATCGGATTATCAATGAGATCACAGAGGTATCACGCGTCACCTATGACGTATCTAGCAAGCCGCCGGCAACTATTGAGTGGGAATAGTGACATAGGCTGTAAGCCCCATATTTACTGACTTTTACCACTTGTAAACTACTTGTAAACTCAGTTTTGCCCCTCGCAAAGCCCTGCTACATACGGGTTTCAAATCGTGCAACTATTGAGTGGGAGTAGCGAAACCCTCTGAAACCCCTATTCTATAGGGGTTCTTCAACAACACACTCACGACAAACTTTCTCCTAGATGCTTGTTCTTTATGGCATCTGACATTAGCGTAAACACACACCACAACACACTATGGTAATTATTGTTAACCTTAAGGGACTAAACACCCCAATTGATCCATTGGGTGTTGGGGATGTTTAGTTATGAGGAAGGTATAATGGGTACATGTATAAAGATAACGCAAAGCAAAAACCTAACAATATTTTCCCGATTTTTGGCTCAGTGAAGATTGGTGCCAGGAAGCCCATCACCGAAAATCAAAAGATTACTGACTGTCATGAGATATTCGATGGTAGAGCTACTATTCGAAGAAACCAAAGAAGCGGTGGCGTTTGGCAGTTCAATTTGTGGCTGCGTGCCGAGAACAAGCAGTACCGATTGTGTGCACTATTGTGCTGTTGTGCTATTGTCCTATTGAGCTATCAATGATTAACCTTATTATGATATGATTTTCAAAGCATAAAAGACTGTATAGTTTTTATTTCTTTTTGACTGTTCTATAAGTTGAACTAAAAGAGGTTGTAAATTGTACAATCTCTCTTGGAAATAGTTAAGAGTTCGTATGTAGTCCGATGGGATTATTGCAAATAGAGGTGTAAAGCATGAGTAATAAAGAGCTGAGATTAAAACCACTTTTTGATGCTATGGATAAAGCTGGAGGTACGAAACAGCCAGATTTCAAGACATTGACTTTTAAGGAAAAGTTTAAAATTGGCTTTAGTATTTGGGCTTTCCTCTTTTCTATCTTCTATTATCTTTATCACGGCATGTGGAAAAAGGGCTTATCTTTATTACTTGTATGTATTGTTCTTGTTTCTCTCGTTCAATATTTTATTCCTAGTTTCCCTGCCTCGATCATCACGAGCGTCTTGTTTGCGGCGAGGGCACCCACTAATTTATATAGTAAATATAAGTTAAATGATGACGGCTGGAATTTTCTTAAATAAACACTTGCTGAGCTCCAGGTACTTTAGAGTTGTCTCTGAATGGTCCTGAACTTATTTTATCTATGTCAGGGTAAATGTCGGACAAGTAGCTAAGCGATAATAATAACGTTAGCGGGGTATAGTATATCGATTGCGAAAGTTTCGAAAACGAGGTCGTCTGCATGTCGAGCTATATTAATAAATGGATATAAAAATAATTAGTCAGCATGTTGGCTTGAAGCTAATTCTTGTTGCGCTTCTAGGCTTTTCAGCCTTGACTGTATCTGCTTCCACAGTCTACTGGGGAGGCGTTTCCTTCGCGTCTTGGGATGATCGCCAAGCGCTATTTCCCAATGTATCAAAATTTCTGTGCCGTAGCGGTGGCGATTGTGTTAACAAAAATATAGACTCATGGGCTCTAAACGGGGTCTTAAAAGCAGAGTTCTCAGCTTTTAATCTATCAACTGATTTAATTTCTCCCGATCAAATTGAAGCGGTCATTATGACGCCAATGATCACTGGCGAATCACTATCGGTTGTTAAAGATATTACTAACAGTAACGTTAATTACATTCATGTCTACCGGGTCTATGCCTCTCTAGTCTTCTTTGAAGTCGGCTCTGGACGCCTCATATCGGCCAAACCAGTTGTTGTTCAATACACCGACACTCTTCCATCGATAGCCGATGAGGATACCGTTAGTCAGGGTTTTGCTCGTTTGGCTAACCCGAGTTCCGGTGGCGTTAATCTATTTGATGAGCTTTTCAAAAGAGCGGTTAATACCTCTCCATTCAGTTTCTCTGAAAAGTACGCACGAGTTGCGTCGATCAATATTGTCCCGGAAGCCCTTGCAGAGCTTGATCCCAATTTAGATGTCAGCGCCTGGAAAACTCAGATAGCGCGACAGCTTGAAGCTTATATCGTCGATTCGACCAATGGTCCGTTAGTGCCTAGTATTCCCGGAGATCATTTGACCGGTGAATTTGCGGCGACATTTGCCAGTGGGTCGAAAGTGATTAAGTTGCCTGCTGAAGTGGCCTATGAGTTCAGTGTTGATATCTCCAAATTCAAAGAGATTGTTAAAGTAGATCGAAAGCAAAAAACTAATTGTCATGCGGTAAAGCTTACATTACGCTTAAATGGTCCATTTGACACAATTTTAGAGGCTCCTTTAACCCGTACAAAAAGGAGTTGTGGCGTGATTGCTGCGGATAAGCAGCTTGATCGAACCTACTATTTTACACAGTCTTTATTCAGTCTTTTAAAAGAGTCTTCGACAAGCTTGAGTGCAAAGCCTGATAAGGTATTTTTAAAACGAGCTGCACCCAAGTCTAAGGGTTTAGACAAACAATTTATTAAGGCGTGGAAGTCTGCGCTGGATAGCAGCTGGTAACTTGAGGGGTATGTATGTCGATCCGCATGTTGATAAAACAAAGTGTCTTGGTACTGAGTTTGGTTTTTACCCTTCCAACTTGGAGTCAAGATTTAGTTCAAGTGAAGGCGCTTGGTAGCCATACGTATTCGAGCTTTAAAAAGTCCAAAGCTCGTGAAGCGGCATTAATGAATGCCAAAGAAACAGCACTAAAAAAATATATTTCTTCGCTACCTATGGCAAAGCAGCGCATGTTGCAGAGTGGATTCGATGAAATGCTGTCTGACATCAACCGATATGTTGTAGAGACGGTGATACAGCAAGAGAAGCGGGATAAAGATACCAAGCAATATAAAGTTGCTGTGATGGCGCAAATTAGCCCAGTCGCTCTGGATATCTATTTGGTAGATAACTCTGGGGCTGGAACCCAGGGCAGCGGCGAAAGCAGTGATTTTGGCGCAATGTTTATTGCCCGGGTAGAAACCAGCAGAAAATCCTATGACGATAAAACAGTCTCGGTAAGTGAGACAGATAATTTGGTGTCCCTCGAAGAGACCAGTGCCTCTGATGGTGAAAGCAGCCTAGATTCTGCTCGTGAGAAATCATTGAGCGTGTCTAAGAGCGGCGGTAGCCGGGAACAGAAACGCGATAGTGTTCAGTTTGAGCCCAGTATTGAAATAAGCGAGGAAGTAGCTTACGCCGTTGAGGAATATTTGGTCAATGCAGGCTTTGAACCCATGGGTATAGGCGATCTGGATGATGTGCCATACCTTGATGAAGTTGTTGATGATATGCGCAGTTCAGGGCGTATGCCGTCAAGAATGCGCAAGCAATTTCAGCTCGCAGCTATGGATGCCGGCTGGACGTTTTTGGGAATGGGAACAATTGACATCGGAACGCCTCAAAAAGACCCCGCTCGCGGCACCATTCGAGTGCCTGCGACTGTTGCATTCAAGGTTTGGAGACTAGATGACGGGCGAGCCAAAACTGTGGCAACTGTGCGTCCCCAGGTGGTCTACGGACAGGATCGAGGCAGCGCTTCGGTTGCGGAAACCAATGCATACAATGAAGCGGTTAAGCAGGCCATGGATACGGTTGTTTCGCAGATGCAGCAAAAAGGCTTGAGGTAGTAAAAATACTAAATCTCTAAAACTAAAACTACTAAAACGACAAAAAAGGTTATTAAAATGAAAAAGACTCAATTTATTAATGCAATTTGGATTTTACTATTTACCATAGCGGCTTCTTCAGCCAGTGCTCAGTTCTCTAGTTTCACCGATAAAGTTTCCGGTGGCGATAGTAAGTCTGCTAAGTCTACTAAAGCGTCGACTGGCGGTGAGAATTGGAAGCAGGTGGCCTCCAACTTTCAGTCTGCAAGAGCAGATATTGCTCGAGAGTTACAGGTACAAGTATTGCTGTCTGCGGACATTGCCGATGCACTTGGTCTGCAGAGTGAAGCGGCGGTAATGCGAGCCGAAGCGGGCAAAATTGAGGAGAAAGGCGATGCCTTGGGCTCCTCCGATCTCGGTGCTATCGGTGAAAAATCAGCCAGTACTAATGAGCTGATTAAAGAGAAGCTCTCTTCAGCGGAAAGTATGACTGCAGAGCAGACAGCAGCTCTAGGGGCTGCGGCCGCTAAGTACCTACCTTCGCTTTTAGCGACGATTAAAACAGCCACCATGGTTAAAGATACTATCTCCACCGCATCGGGTCTTGGCGCACCCAAGTTTAGTGATGGAAGAAGTGCCATTTCAGCGGCTAAAGATATTCCCAAGGTTGGCCCAGCGATTATTAAGCTAACGGTAAATTCAGTAAAGCAGGGTACAGAGATGTTTTCGCTAATGAACACCAAGGGTGTAGCAACACCTGATACTGGCGAACTCGCTTTCGATATGTAGATCGGTTATTACTATGAAGAGCCATAATGTTGTGCGATACGCTGGCGTGTTTAGTTTTGCGCTGGCGTTGGGGTTTTGTAATTCCCTCGCCATGGCGTCCTCCTGTGCTGAATTTGAAGCAGATGCGGAGGCCTTTGGTGGCGTGGTGCCACGCTTTGATGAGAATGGCAAAGTGAGGGCGATCCTAATGTATGGCGAGTCATCATTTATAACGCCTAAACGAAGCTTGATTGCCAATGCTAGACGAAAAGCTGAGTTGGACGCTAGGCGCGCTTTTGCCGAGTTTTTGAAAAGTGACTTTGACTCTAAAACGGTATCGGCTAATTTAGTCGAGACGGCGTCGTTGACCGATGACAGCGGCTCCACTGGCTCTGCCTTAGAGCTGTCTAGCACCCTCAATGTGATGCGACAAAACACCCAGGCAACATTGTCGGGAATCGCTAAATTAGATGAATGTGTCGACACCGAAGGAAAGTACCTCCTAGTTCAGTTGGGTTGGAAACCGGCACTGTCTGCCGGTGCAGCCGATGCTAAGCAGGCAATGAAAAATGGCAGTACTGGTGGCGAGCAATCGCCTCAGGCTGTTGTAAGCCAAGCTCCACGTAGTGAAGGCAATAGTGCTGAGTCTAGCGCTTCAGGGGTCGCGCACTCGTCTCAGGCGAAAACAGGTCAAAGCTCAGATAATAGCAAGCCGGGTGTGGAGTTGATTTCCTTAGAGGTCGAGGGCCGGGGTATCAATCTTAAGTCGGCCACTAACGAGGCTTTGAAAAGTGCTATTTCGCAGGTGTTCGGTGAGAAATTTGCATCGCAATCCAGCGTAACTGAAAGTGTTTTGTCTGCCAGTGTGTCGGATGGCGACGGCAGTTACGGCGTTGCTCTTGAGACCTCTGCTTCCACTAATGCTGTGCAAAGCGAAACATCTGGCCTGATCAGATCCTGGGCTTATATTGAAAAGGGCGACGATAGCGCTGGCTACAAAGTGGTTATCAGCGTAGTGATTCCAAAGTACAAGTCGTCACTGGATCCGGATAAAACCACAATCATTGTGATCCGGCCAATGGCTGGCTCGGATTCGATCGTACAGGATCAGCTGTTTAAGGATTTTGTCTCCAAAGTTCACAGTGTTCTTGAGGAGAGTTTAGGCCAGACAGCTGGGCTAAATGTTTTGGACAGGCAATATTTAAATCTCGTCGAACAAGAGATGGGGGCAATCTCAAAAAGTGGCAATATGGAAGAGCTAGCCAAGCTGGGCAATCAGGCAGGCGGCGATTTGATGTTGGTGCCGGTGATTGAGAAGTTTAAATACAGGCTTGATAGCCGTGAAATTGGCGGCCAAACCATCGAGCGCACGGTGTATAACGTAACCCTTTCAACCAAGGTTATTGAAGTCGCCACGTCGAATATTGTCGATGCTAAGAACTTTCCAATCAGAAATAAAAAGATCAAGTCTGATGACCCAACAATTGATATGGCACTTTTTATGGCTGGGCGTGCGGTTAGACACCTGTCTAAAGCAGTCGGCGGGGGATACGCCGAAGGCTATGCCGATGGGCAGGCTGATGCGAATGAAAATAAATCCAATATGAAGGCCGTTAAAGAGGCTTCCAAAAAAACATTTATAGAGGTAAAAGCTAATGTTAAAGATGACTGGTAAGGCGCTAATCCTTGGCGTTATGTGTTTAGTTTCGGTAAACGCAGCTGCGGATTGTAGCCAATTTGAAGCCGATGCTGAGGCCTATGAAGGTGTGGTACCCAAGTTTGACGGCGATGGAAAATTGCGTGCGCTGTTAATGTACGGCGAAGGGACTTTTTTGTTTCCAAAAAGAAGTTTGATTGCCGAGGCTAGGCGCAAGGCTGAGCTGACTGGTAGACGAGCCTATGCTGAATTTTTAAAAAGCGACTTTGATGCAGAGACGGTTGCGGGGGATTTGTTAGAAACAGAGCAGGTCACGGATGAGAACGGCAATACTGCTGGCATCGCAAAAGAGTTGACCAGTACCTTAAACGTCATGCGTCAAAATACTCAGGCAACTTTGTCGGGCATCGTCAAGCTAGATGAATGTGTCAGCCAAGAGGGGAAGTACGTCTTGGTTCAGCTGGGTTGGAAGCCGTCTACATCGGCAGCGGCTGCGGATGCCAAGCAAACCATGAACAATGATATTGCCCGTGGCGATGAGAGTGAACAGAGCAATAAGGATTCTTCCGGGGCAAAAGCTAAGCCGGCTTCAACCTTAACGCCGGTTCAGGGCTACAGGAAAAAAAGCAGTCTAGCGGATGACTTCTAGATCATTTGCTGTTGGTTTTATCTGTCTCTTGACATGGAGTTTTAGCTCGCTTGCAGTTTCGAGCTGCAAGGAGTTAGCGGTAACCGGTGTAGGTGACAACGATGAGTTTTACGTCGCTTGTACCAACTCCTTGCTCAAGCCTACCTATGTTGTTACACAGTATTATGGCGGCACGGAGCACTTTGGCGTGTTAAGTCTTAATGCTGGTAACTCAGGGTATTTTTGTTCTGGGGATTCAGAGCGATCCAGCTGTCAGGCCTTACCTCGAGGTGCCATTCCTTACGGCATCTACAAATCTCGCAAAAGCGCGGTAACTGTTAGCAATCTTAGTAAGGGTAAAGCGGTCTATAAAGAAAAGGATATGATTTTTCGTTTTCCAAAATCACATAGCGCTGCCATATCTATGGGTTGTTTTGTTGTGATTCAAGAATCAAAAGATGTGATTATCGGTTTGAGTGAAGACAAGCTATATCACTCGGCTGAATGCCTAGTTGCCTTCGAGCGCTACATGACGACTGATAAGAGCATGCTGTTTCGTTGAGTATCGGCTTGGCAGGCTAAACAGGCTTCTTAGAAACCGGCTGTTGATCCTGTCTCTCGAGTTTAGATGCCACTGTACTCATTATTTTTTTACAGCTGCCTAGAAGAGCTATCTAGTAGAGTCGAAGCTCCATAGTCAGTTTCAGGCCAGCCTTTTCCTTCCCGAATTTTTTGATTAACTTATGACAGGAGCCTATCCACTGCTCGGGCCGAGTGGCTTAGCCTTCAACGTCGCGCCAATCACAACGAAAATGAGTGCCACAGCTTCCACTAGCATCCATGACGTGCTTTTAGGCAGTGGCCTGTTGCAGGGGCGCGCGACTACTCCATAATGCGGTGGCCATTGCCGCTCCGCTGAGTACCCAGTAGGTCAGACCTAGTGAGATCCATGACAGTGGAGCGTTAACTGTCGACAGGGTCGCCGTCAGAAATAGGCTTATGGCGCAAAGCCGAAAGAGTTCTAGCTTGATGGCATAGGGTTTGTTGTGAAACAGCGTCCCTATAACGATTCCCGACAGCGCCAGCTTCAGCACATTTGCACTAATGGCCAGGTAGGATAGTTACCCAACATTACCCATTATACAAAAAAAGATCTAGCAGTATCAGCAGATAGTGTGCGAGTCTGGCGCCTTTTATGCTAGAAACGATATTGCGGGTATTATTCTAAATCGCTGGGGTCATGCCTATGTGACGCCAACACCGGGATTCTTCTATGATAGTAATGGAGGCTCTGGATATGCGGATATTATTAAGTCGACACCCCATGGACGAATATCTTTCGGGCACTCTGAAGTAAGAGGATACCAGCAGTGGGGTCCAGCAGCTGCTGAAGGGAGTAGGGCGGTTGATCAAATTTATAAGGATTTATAGGCCTTATACCCCGGTGGCTTACGTTGGTGCACGCTGGGCCAAAATATCGATTAACACCCTAAATACCACTTCGCCTTTGTGATTTATGGCCTCGTTACGGCTGCGGATGATGCCCCATTTTCCACGAATAACCTTCTCGGTTTTTTCGATGATTTCATGAGAGAATGTCAGCGTGTGGCCGGGGCGCACTGGCTGCATCAGTTTCAGGCCGGCAAAGCCCACGCCCGCACCATTACGTCGACCGTCCTCAACTCCAAGGGCGTACTTCTCCATGTAGTTGACCATCAGGCGCATCCATGTGGCACAGACATGCCAATCCGATGCAATGAGTCCGCGGTAGCGCGTATCGAGAGCCTGTTCTGGGTCGGTGTGATAAATTTGCGGCGCATAGAGTGTGCCAAACTCAATCATTTCCTGTTCGCTAAAGATATGGCTGCCAAATACATGGAATTCACCGATAGGAATATCCTCGAACCAGCGGGTGCGAATGACGTTATCGTTATACGCCATGAGGTAGCCTTGTCTTGATCATAAGGGTCGCGGTTAGCGTCATGACTAATTTGTGATATTGATTTTTGACGTTAATGTCCGCATTGACTGTACCAAAGTCAGTGCCGTTCAAGGCGGGCGTTTTCTGTGTAAAGGTAATGTCGGCCTGTACCTGATCATCCTCGAAAACGGGTAATAGCCACTTTAAGCCCGGAATTTCCTCATTGCCAAGGAATTGGATACTGTCCTGTTCCATCGCATCACTCAGTAGACGCATCATAATCGCACAAACGTGCCAACCACTGGCACAGAGTCCGCCGAATAGGGATTCCTTCGCCGCATCACGGTCAAGGTGGTACGGCTGTGGATCAAACGTTGCAGCAAAATACTTAATCTCTTGTGCGCTCATTTGCTTGTGTTGGGTGATGAGGTGGGTTGGTATAATGACGTCTTCCCAATATACCGCGGGTATTTTTACGGGCATGTCCTGATCTCTCTTGTGTTAAGCGCCCGACCTAAGGCCAGGTTTTGTGCCGTTTAGTCGGCTCCAAATAGAATGCTAGTGGATTCTGAGGCTGCGGTCTACAGGCGTGACCATGGACATGTTAAGCGCTTTATCAGCTAAGGCGTATGCGTCTTGGTTAAATAACTACAATTTTAAAGGACTGGCGGGGAATTTGGCTAAATCTGTAGTTGAAATGGCCGAACAAATGGCTCCAAGCAATGACTTTTTTTTCAGAAAAGCCTAGAAGGAAATATGCTTTTGTTCTAGAGTCGTCAAATCGATTGTTTCACTGACATGATCTGATGTAGGGTTCAATAGTAGACGACCTCCAAGGCAGAACCAGGGCAACCCATGGGCTTATAAAAATAACAAGGAGAATTATTATGCGTATCGATATACCGGCTCCCAGTGGCGAGGACAATTTAATGGCAGGACCTGGGGATATTTATGCCCCAGAAATATCCGCTGCCGGT
>Ga0209709_10004800_pt1 | contig 10785 bp, 9 predicted proteins | sample ArcticOcean_MG_C_2_FD_187435 | JGI IMG/M metagenome (GOLD analysis project Ga0209709, IMG submission 187435) | Marine microbial communities from western Arctic Ocean - ArcticOcean_MG_CB4_136 (SPAdes) (version 2) | ecosystem: Environmental > Aquatic > Marine > Oceanic | place: Arctic Ocean...
GGATGCATTGCGTTGACGAAGAAGTTACCGTTAGCATCAATATGCATACCGGTTACTTCTGCATCAGATGGAAACATCATTATGCGAGTCATTGATGCGGTTAGATTTGTGTCTGAACCGTTGTTCGAACTGGCCAAAGGGTCGATGTACTCTTTGAGATCATGAGTTTGTTGTTCGGTGAAATCGTGGAATTCGTATAATGAACCGCCCTGTGCCATCAGAAACATGAGAGATACAACGAGTAATGTCTTCACACGAGCGTTGGTGTACGTGGCAGTCATGGCCCTCGACTTATAGCCTACTTCAATAATCATTCCTGAAACTATTATTCATCAAGCAGGTGCGGTCATACTCCATTGAGTCATAGGTTTGTGCCAATCTCGCACCTGGTCGGTTTCAAGACGTAACTGCAAGCCGTCTCCAATTTCGATTTCCAAATCCATCATTTCAAATTCCACGTTATGCTCATTGGTACGAAATGTGTCATCGAAAAGTGTCTGCTGATCAACCACTGATCCTTCTACGGTGCGTTCTAGTATCACACGAATGTGACATTCCTGCAACGGATTACGAAGTGAACAAGACTCACTACTGCCATCATGGACGACAGTAACAATTCCTTCGAAGGAAACAATGCCAACTGAAGGTCGAAGGTCTATGACTGTAGATTTTGCTGTTGGAGTGCAAACGCACTCCATGTTGTCAGATTCCACTACACCCTTCAGATCAACTGTGATTTTAATCATCACAACCTCGATTAATTCGGGAGATGATGATGTGGCGGTTACGGTATAATGATCTGGCTCCGCGAAGGTATGAATCACTTTTAATCCAGTTGCAGTTGTTCCATCACCAAAATCCCATGTCACAACACCAGCGGATTCTTTAGCCTCAAAGATAAATTCATGAAGACGTTCAGTAATCACTGCTTCTTCATCATTATCCCCTTCATCTATTTCCACAAGGATGTACTCATTTACCCCATAAACGGTTTCAGCTTCGATTGAAAAAGTCCCATTTGGTGAAGAATTAGATGATGCAAAGGTCGTGAGTGCTGCACCTGTGGCTGCACTGAGCATCAAAAGGAAAACAAGAGTAGCAGCAGAAACCGAGTACTTCATGCACTCAGTTGAGTAGATTACTTTATGAACATCTGTTTCGTTCAACAGTAGATCTTAAAGTGAGATATATGCAATTTTGAAATGGTTAAATCTCAAAGAGTAGAGAATTACTTGATTGCTCTCCCTGCTCTAGGCCAAAGACAATAACAATACAATAACACCTTAGCCACCGATTTATGCTGACGATTCTTGTTGCTGCATTATTTGCGGGCATAGTCGCAGTATTGGTGACTGTAGCGGTAGAAAAATGGGGTGGAATTGTTGGCGGTATTTTGGGGACTTTACCAACTACAATAGTCCCTGCAACTATTGGGATGTATGTTGAAGGTGGGTCAACTGATTTAGCAACAAGCATGTCCTTGATTCCCTTTTGGATGCTATTAAATGCATTATTTGTTGGGGCTTGGGTAGCCTATCCTCGGATGAAGAAAGATGTTGGAATAAAGCAAATGGCCTCTGTTTCACTGATTTTTTGGATAATTTCCGCATTGGCGATGACCTTTGTTTTGAGCATTGCATTAGATCATTTTTCGAAACTTTTGATTGGTATTACTGGCTTATTCTTCCTAATCGTTTTAGGACTATGGATGACATTCAATCCCCGCAATGCTCCTAAAGGTAAGAATAAAGTTAGCAAGGAAGTATTACTGGTACGTGGATTAGCAGCAGCAACAGCGATCGGAATAGCAGTTCAGTTGTCGAGTATGGGTCAACCAATTATCGCAGGTCTGGCATCGGTCTTCCCTGCGATTTTCTTGACAACAATGGTTGCTTTGTGGCTGGCCCAAGGTCCTGAAGTGCCGACCGGTGCAGCCGGGCCGATGATGCTTGGCGGCTCTTCTGTCGCAGTTTACTCTCTACTCGCTCCTTGGGCATTACCAGAATACGGAATTCTTTTTGGGACTTTGATTTGTTGGTTCGGCTCGGTAATATCTACATCGATACCTGCTTATTCATGGATTACATGGCGCAACAAAATTAATCCAGTTGCGACAGAATAAGAGTTGATTTTTGTTTGAGATTATCATGTCGATAGAAACAAGATATTGGCAGCATCTTAATTTGTTAAAAACGATTATTGATTTATTCAATCCATAAGGCGAGGGATGTTTCAAAACCCCCTTGGTAATGGCATTGACATGGTGACGAGAAAAGATGGCCTCATGGTCGATCACATACCTTTTCCGATACCCAAAGTTCGTCCTGCTCTCCGACAAGGCTGGAAAAAGTTAACATTCCTTCACTGGGAAGTCGAACCCGATATTCTACGCACCCATCTCCCGGATGATCTGGAACTTGATCTCCATGAAGGTAAAGCCTATGTCGGATGCATACCCTTTGTAATGGAGAAAGTGCGACCAGTTTTCCTTCCAGCAGTCCCAGGAATCTCTACCTTTGCTGAGTTCAATATACGGACTTACGTGACCAAAAACGGAATACCAGGTGTCTTCTTCATCACCTTAGATGCCAAAAGCAGAGTGACCTGTTTCTATGCTAATAAAAAATATGGTTTAGCTTACAGGTACGCGAAAGCAAAAGTATCCGGATCTTTGCAATCCGGTTACTCTTGGTCATCCATTAGGTCAAAGGATGGTGTTGCTCTTTCAGGTTCTGTAAAGGCGACATCTGAAGTGCGTCAAGCCGAGCCTGATACGTTGGAATATTTCTTGTTTGAGCGCTACAGTCTCTACACAGTGCGCAAAAATAGAATCTATCATGGTTACACGCATCATGCCAAGTGGTGGTATGCCGATGGCGAGGCTAAATTAGAAACAAATACTCTAGTCGATAGTTATGATTTTGGCCTTAAAGATACCAAAAAACCCGACATAGTACACTTGTCAGAGGGTGTTGATGTTGTGGCTTGGCATTTGTTGCCGTTAGGAGATGAATCCCGTGATTGACCCCGATGTTCTACTAATGGATGGCGATTGTGGGTTGTGCACTCGCTCCGCTGTATTTCTACATCCTCGCCTCAAAGATATCCAAAAGTTAAAATTTATTGCCATTGAAAGTGAAGAAGGGCAAAAGATCATTTCGACCTTCCCTGAAAAAATGCAACGGGCAGATTCGGTCTATCTTCTCCGGCAAGGCCGACCATACATGCGTTCAGCTGCAGCCATAAGATGCCTTTTCTATCTCAAATGGCACTATAGGTTCCTTTTCCCATTTTGTTGGTTAATACCCCTACCGTTGCGCGATATTGTATATCGGATCATAGCCAAATACCGCCTTAAATTCTTTACATCTCCTAGTGTGTGTATTTTTCCCACTCTAAACCCGTAATAAAATCCCAATCTGAAGGGTAAATGTGCGATTTAATCACTAATTCTAAACACTCATTTGTTTAGGAATAACAGTATGTTTTTAAGTCGAAAAGTATGCACTGAAACAAAAGAAGATATAGTACATTACAGGGGTCAGACCATGCAGATAAGAACTGTTAGCTTGCTAATGAGCCTACTACTAATTGCCTCGACCTCAGCCTCGGTATTGGCTGAAGAAAATGACACGACACAGCCGACAACCGGCACTGATGATGGAGTGATATGTTACAATAATGTAACTCATACATTGAGTGTTCAAGCATCTCAATCCGAATGTGAGTCATTTATGTATGTTGAAAACTACACAATGTCAGATGGAACAGATATTTGTTACAATACAGTCGCTCACACTAATTCAACTGAAGATAACAACACTTGCTCTTCATACTCATATGTAGAAAACCATACCATGCAAGATGGTTCATCTTTCACTGGATGTTACAACAGTGTTAACCATGCTACCGATGCAAACATGTCACAGGAAGAGTGTGAAGCGTACGCATATTACGTGAATTATGGAGCAACTATCTACACCGGATGCTACAATATGGCCACTCACCAAACCAACTCTGACCTCCAATCTGTCTGTGAAGGTCATATGTGGACTCAGGCAGTAAGTCTCGCTATGACGGCTGGTGCAACTACCATCCACAGCACATTGGTTGCAGCACTCACTGCAGCAAACTTAGTAGATACTCTCTCTGGAGATACTAATTACACAGTATTCGCCCCTACGGACGAAGCTTTTGCAGCAGCAGGTATCGATTTAAACGATCCTAACTTGACTACTGATGCTCTTAGCGATATTCTCCTGTATCATGTCGTTCCGGGAACTATTATGTCTACTGATCTCACTGTTGGCATGACCAATGTTACTGCTGCAAATGGCGATGAACTATTGGTTCAGGTTACAGAAACTGGTGCAGTGATGGTTGGATCTGAAATGGCTACGGTCACAATTGCAGATGTTCCAGCGAGTAATGGTGTGATCCATGTCATTGACAAGGTATTAACTCCTCCAAAGGATGTTGAAACCAATGACACCACTGATACTACCAATGATACTGAAACTGTAACATGTGATGCAACCATTGGTGTCTCTCCAGGTGGATACAAATTCTCCCCTTCATCTGTTTCGATTGAAGTCGGAGAAACAGTTTGTTGGTCATGGACCAATCAGAGTATGGAGCATAATGTAAAGGAAGTTGATGGATTAAAGTCCACCACATACGTCGAAGGCGGAATTACCTCTGGAGTCGCTAGTAAGACTGTTGATTTCCACCATACCTTCACTGAGGATACCACTTTTTACTATGCTTGTGAACCTCATATCTCACTAGAGATGTTCGGTAAGGTCGTCGTAGGTGATGGTGGAGTTGAACCAATGGATGCAAAGGATGATATGAAGAAAAATGAAACACCAGGATTCCTCGGTGTGACATTGGTTCTAGCAGCCATTGGGGCCCTACTCTTCACTAGAAATAACCGTCCTGAAGATTTGTGATGCCGGTAAGAGTGTGATAGTAGTCTTCTAAGGAAGTAATTGCTCACGAGCAGTTGCGCTTTCTTAGATGGCTTCTATCATGGCTAACCTTGTATTGGCTACTTAGCATCGAATCGCAGCTGATTTTCAGTTGACAAATGCTAAGGCGTCCGGCCTTGAGTTGCTGACATGCGCGAATGGCTTCGATTGAAGAATGTCAAAAGAACGGGCTGGATTAGATCTGGAGTTAAAGACGCTGAGAGCGTCGCTGCACATTCTTGGGGAATGTCGATTCTTGCTATGCATCTTTGCCCTCCGTCCCTTGACAAAACCAAGGTCTTGGAGATGGCGATTGTCCATGACTTGCCTGAAGTCATCGTCGGTGACCTAACACCACACGATGACACCTCAAATAAGGCTAAAGATGAGATGGATGCCATGGCTAAATTAGCCCCGCAATGGCTTGAAATTTTCAAGGAATATGAGGCTCAGGAGAGTCCAGAGGCTATTTTTGTTAAGCAACTAGACAAGTTAGACATGTCTTTGATGGCTGAGATTTATCAACAAGATCAGGGTCTAGATCTAAGCGAATTTATCGCATCGGCCGAACCTTATGTAGCCGATATGGATTTGAACCACTTCTGACTGGCCACCTCTGCGCAGTCTTGTAGTGTAGCGGTCCATCATCTCGGGTTTTGGTCCCGGGGACCCTGGTTCAAATCCGGGCAAGACTACCTTTTCTCAGTCGGTAATGCTGATGAACGTTGGTTGACTGGCTCGTCACATGGTGATTGAACGTATTGCAGTGCTAGGCGCAGGTCAAATGGGAAACGGTATCGCACAAGTTGCTGCTTGCGCTGGCTATGATGTGGTAATGATTGACATCAAGCAAGATTATGTTGACAAAGGTCTTGCTGCAATAGAGCATTCTCTGAATCGGGTTGTCTCCAAAGGAAGAATGACTCAGGATGAAGCAGATGCAGCTCTAGAAAAAGTCTCAATTTCGACCTCCAAATCAGCTGCTGCTGATGCTGACCTTGTGGTTGAGGCTATCCCTGAGATTCCTGAGTTGAAGTTTTCGACCTTTGCTGAACTCGACGGAATCTGTAAGCCAAGTGCCATTCTCGCATCAAATACATCCAGTATATCGATCGATGCAATCGCTGATGCAACATCACGTCCAAATCAAGTCATTGGCATGCATTTCATGAATCCAGTACCAATTATGAAACTGGTTGAAATCATCAACGGTAGTCAAACAGATGCTGAGGTGACTGAGGCAGTTGTAGCCGCAGCAGCAAAGATGGGTAAGACAGCACTAGCTTGTAATGATTCACCAGGCTTTGTCTCAAATCGTATTCTATGCCCGATGATTAACGAAGCAATTCTAACTCTTCAGGAAGGAGTAGCTGAGCCAGAGGCAATTGATGGAATCATGAAGTTGGGTATGAATCACCCCATAGGTCCATTGGCTCTTGCAGATTTAATTGGAAATGACACGGTTCTCCATATTATGAATGTCATTCATGAAGGATTGGCTAATGATAAATACGCACCGGCGCCCTTGTTGATCGAAATGGTAGAGAAGGGACATCTCGGTCGCAAAAGCGGCAAGGGTTTCTACGATTACTGATTAAGTTCTTGTGCAAAAAATAATGTTTGCTTTCACATTTCATGCGAAGATAATATTGTATTGTCGAAGACTCGGTAATTATGGTCTAACCTGCTGTCAATATGAGTGGGATTTGAGCAATTTTCATAAGCCTGCACCTCAGCCTCGATTCGAGGATTGACCATGCCCGGCACCAATCGAGTTGAGATTAGAACACTAAAAGTTGGCAGATACTGCTGTGTAGACGATAAAGCCTACAAAATAAACTCTATTTCTACGTCGAAACCTGGAAAGCACGGTTCAGCCAAGGCACGGATGGATTTAGCAGATATTTTCACCGGTTCTAAAATCTCTCACGTGGGTAGCGTATCTTCTACAATCAACGTTCCAATAATCGAGAAAGGAACCGCTATGGTCACTCACTTAGAGGGCGCAGATGTTCACGCAATGAATATGAAGGACCATTCAATGATGATATTGCCACTTGAAGAAGGATTAGCAGTCGAAGCAGGTAAGGAAATAATGTGGATGGAAGCATTAGGTCGTTTCAAGATTATCCGTGATCATTGATTATATCTCTAATCAATCGATTACCGACTGATAATGCTGTTGTTTCATATACTCTGTTTGGTTCTGCCGTTGTATGGGTGAATCAATTAACGCTTCTAAACAGGCATCTGCATCTGAATTAATTAAAGCCATGCCTGAGGCAGATCAGAAGGCCCTCAAAGGCTGGTATTGGTATGATTGGGCTAATCAAGCCTATGCTCTGACGGTAATGACAGTTATCGCACCTGCATTGATGGCAAATTTATACAATAAAGCAACAGGAACACAATCTGGTGATGCTTTTTATGCATTCGTGCTCACTATTTCGATGGTATTTGTCGTCGCCACTGCACCTGCATTGGGAGTTATTGCCGATAGGTTTCCAATTAAGAAAAAGTTACTAAAATGGTATACTATTGTCGGGATAATATTTACAGCATTAATGGGTGCAGCTCCATACTTTGGCTCTCAAGGTTATATGATTCTCGCGTTGATATTTGCAATTGGAACTGTCGGTTTCACTGGAGGTAATGTCATCTATTATTCATTCATGCCTTATGTGGCAGATCGTCGCTGTCAAGATCATGTCTCTACTTGGGGATACATGTACGGTTTTATGGGCGGTTCATTGCTATTGATATTCCACCTGATAATGTTACTCGGCGGATTCTGGGATACAAACTTCACACTCGCAGTAATCTTTGTCACATCTGCTCTATGGTGGTTAGGTTTTGGAATGCTGATGTTCAAATGGACACCAGAGCCAGAGATTCCAACAAATCACGAATGGGAAGGACTAGGCAAGACAGTTGCCAGCGCATACTCTCAAGTATTCAAAACCTTGAAAGAAATTAAGAAATTCAAGGTCTTAGCACTATTCTTGCTAGCATACCTTCTGTTCTATGATGGTGTGAATACCATCGCTAGTATTGCTAGTGCTTTTGGTGAATCTGTTTTGCGTCTCGACCCTAGTATGAATATCATGCTACTACTTACAGTAAATATTGTCGCAATTCCAATGACCTTTGTTTTCGGTAAACTTGCAGACAAAAAGGGAACTAAATTCGCTCTGGTTACTGCATTACTAATTTATTGCGTTGTATCGATTACTGCAGCAGGTTTCGCTCCTCTTGAATTAGAAGACGAAACCGATGCTGATAGATTTGATTTCCAATTTACATATGATAATGCAACAGGTAATTATACCCTTGATACTCTTCAAAATAGAGGGTATGAAGGTTGGATTAGTGAAGAATCGGAAGGCGATGCTGAATTCCGTGATGCTTTCCAAGAACATTTCCCTGAAACAGATTACAGTGTTGAAGCAGCAGGAGAAAGTACCATTGCGACTGGATTGCTGATTTGCTTGGGAATTTTAGCTGCACTTGCGATTTTAGGCGGTGGAATAATTTTGATTCAACAGCAAGAGATGGGTTGGATAGGTATTGTTGCGATTTTCGTATTTGTTGGAGCAGGAATCCTTGGAGCATCATTACTAGCAGAATCAGCAGCAGCAGATGATGAAGAGGATGTAAAATCGATTACGGAAGAACAAGCGATATTGTTGGTTGCTGCTTTCGATGAAACAGATGACCACCGTTTCTCAATCATAATCATCGGTGGTAATGAAACGATTGCAAATGCAATTGAAGTTGGGGATAGACATCCCTCAGTTGTTGAACAGGGCGGTCCTGTTGATGGCTGGGCTTCACTTATGCGAGATAATGTCTGGGCGCCATTAGGAATCAGCGTTTCTATGCAGTGGATAATTTTAGGTCTATTTGTCGGTTGTGCTATGGGTTCCGCTGGTGCTCAAGCACGCTCGATATTCTCTCAACTTACTCCGAAAACACGTACCAGTGAGTTCTTTGGATTCTTTGGATTCCTTGGCAAATCTGCTGCTATGATGGGTACTTTCTTGTATGGAATCGCAAGTTCAACGTTTGACAGTCGTGTTGCTGTTTTGACCGTCACAGTTGTAATTCTTGTGGGGACATATCTTACCACTAGAATAGATCTGGAAGAAGGAATTAGAGTGGCTGAAGAAGAAGATGCAAGGGTTCTTGCCTTAGAGAGTGAGTAGAGTGAAACAATCTGCATTATTGCATTTTGTTGAACTATATTTATGAGTACTTTAACAATTGACTTGTCGGTGAGAAATACCAGTGGGTAATATAAGATTACTATTCAGGGTTAATATCATGAAGTGGATTGTAGTCCAACGCAATAGGCGTACGCACAGCGAGGTGAATCTAGATGGGAGTAAAGAAGTCTGCATATCGTCAACCGGTCACCCCAGAGGGTTTGAAAGCCATCGAAAACGGTACACTTACCTGGCTCGACGACGAGATGTACAACAATCTCAACACCGGTGTCCTCGAGCAATATCTTGAGGAAAAAAACCTCAAGGAATCATTTGAGATAAGTCACTGGGATACCAAGAAAGTCCTGGTTGGTATTGCAATCGGTGCGATCTTCAGTGGAGTTACAGCTTATATCGGTCTGAAGTTGGGTCTTGCGATTTCAGCAGCTTGGTATATCGCCTATCTCTTGGGCATGGCACTAAAGTGGTCTCCCTCTGAAGTCAATATTGCAACTTCAGCTACAACTGGCGCCACCCACGCCAGCACTGGTTTCATTTTCACATTCCCAGCGATTTTCTTGCTGGCAACCAATGCAGATTATGCTCTTGCAGATGGCCCATTGATTTCTCTTGAGGATGGGGAAGCAATGCGCTTAGCCTTTGTTGGTATTGTTGCCAGTATGTTTGCCGGTTTCCTTGGAGTGATGTATTTCATTATCTTCCGTCGGGTTTGGTTGGTCGAAGACCCATTGCCATTACCAGGGTTTGAGGCGACTTTGAAGATGCTCGACATCTCAAGCGATGTTAGCACAGGTGCAGTCAAACACGCCCGTGAATCACTGAAAACAATTGGGTTATGGACTGGTCTTACCATGATTGGCCTATTCTTGATAGAATACCCTTTGATTTGGGTTGGTGAGAGAAAAATTGCACTGATGGATTGGTTCGCTGAATTGTTAACCGCTGATAGTTTTGGTTTGGCCTCTTTTTATTCACATGGCAAAATACATCAACCCGGAGAAGTGGTTGATGGTATGGCTGCTGGACCTGCTAATTGGTCGTCAGAAATGTGGTATAATCCATTTTCCTATACCTATCTTGGTATCGCTCTTACACCATCGATGTTTGCCATTGGTTGGTTTATGAAAACACGAGTTGCCTTTTTGGTTAATCTTGGAACAATAGTCGGTTGGTTCATTTTGGTTCCTCTCGCTGTAGGTCTGAATATGCCTGTTTATGATGCGATGGTACAAGCTAATATCCCAATCCAAGAATACTCCAGCAATGGTCGTTCAGATGCACTGCAAATGTTGGCCTTTTCCAAGACAGTGCGTACAGTAGCAATCGGTTCTATAGTTGGTGGTGGACTCTTTGGTCTAGTCAAGATGTGGCGGACTTTCGCAAATATATTTGGTGATATAGGTAAGGCCTTCAAAGGTGACGGTGGGCAAGAATATATCGAAGGTAAAGGATGGTATGAATGGCCACTTTCTCACATTCCTCTATTCATGATATTGACCTTTGTTTCGATGATAGTCATTTTCATTCTGGGCGGATTCCCTATGATTGCATCAATAGTCTTCGCCTTTGTATTAATAGCGACTACATTC
>Ga0209709_10004803_pt1 | contig 10784 bp, 10 predicted proteins | sample ArcticOcean_MG_C_2_FD_187435 | JGI IMG/M metagenome (GOLD analysis project Ga0209709, IMG submission 187435) | Marine microbial communities from western Arctic Ocean - ArcticOcean_MG_CB4_136 (SPAdes) (version 2) | ecosystem: Environmental > Aquatic > Marine > Oceanic | place: Arctic Ocean...
TACATCGGCGTTTTCTTACTTTCCCACACCCGCACGGGCGCTCACTCGCTGCACTCGCTCCCTTGCTCGCTGCGCTCGCTGCGGTCGGTCGCTTGCTCGCTCGCTTGCAGGGCACGGGGCGGTGCAGCTGCGCTCGCTGCGGTCGGTCGCTTGCTCGCTCGCTTGCAGGGCGCAGGGCGGTGCAGCTTGCTCGCTAGCACGGGCGGTCGCTCGCTTGCTCGCTCGCTTGCAGGGCGCAGGGCGGTGCAGTTTGCTCGCTAGCACGGGCGGTCGCTCGCTTGCTCGCTCGCTTGCAGGGCGCAGGGCGGTGCAGTTTGCTCGCTAGCACGGGCGCTCGCTCGCTGCACTCGCTCCCTCGCTCGCTGCACTCGCTCCCTTGCTCGCTGCGCTCGCTGCGGTCGGTCGCTTGCTCGCTCGCTTGCAGGGCGCAGGGCGGTGCAGTTTGCTCGCTAGCACGGGCGGTCGCTTGCTCGCTCGCTTGCAGGGCGCAGGGCGGTGCAGTGTGCTCGCTAGCACGGGCGCTCGCTCGCTCGCTTGCGGGCGGCCGCAGGGCGCTCGCTGCCGCGGCTCGGTTGCGTTCGCGTGCAACTCAGAAGAAGAGCAACCCGCCGAACGATGTCGGGCACCGGCGGTGCTGGCCGCTGGCGCGGCGCGCGACCCGAAATCCTCGCGCTGCGCTCGGAGCTCGCCGCGCAACGCGAGGACGCGGATGCGCTGCGCGCGGAACTCGCCGGCCTTCGCGCGGACTTCGCGAACCTGATACACGCGACGGGGAAGGATGCGCTGCGCACGCAGGCGCGGCACACAATCGCACCGTCTCGACCCAGCTTCGCTGAGCTTTGCAGTGTGGAACGGCCGAAGCACCTGACGCCGGCAGAGAGAGCGGCAGAGGAGCAAATGGCGGCGGCGGCGGCGGCGGCGGCGGCGGCGCGTGTTGCCCAGAAGGACGCTGAAACGAAGCTGCGCCTGGCGAGGAAGTCGGCGGCGAGCAAGTCGTGGGGCGCGATACCGCAGGGCGGAGCATACAGCTTCTAGCAGTTGATGTAGGTTGACTTACAGCATCCAACGCAACCCAGCTATGCCGCGGGCTCAGCGGCGCTTGGACAGCACCGACGCGCCTGCGGCCCCCTGCGACACGGACTGGGCGTCTGTGCGGAGCGTGCTGAGCAGCTTGACCTCGTGCCTGTCGCGGCAGATGGTCGCGTGGCGGGGGCACAGGCGCAGGTCGACGAGCCGCACCGCCCCGCCGGAGGTGTCGAGCGCGGTGCGCGCAACCGTGGTCGAGTCCTCCTCCGACCCGGCGGGGCGGCTGTCCGAGGAGGGGCAGAAGACGCAGCGGTTCTCCTGGCGCATGGCGAGCTCCGCTTTCCAGAGCGTCATGAACTTCTCGTCCTTTGCACAGAGGCCGCACTCGAACCCGTGGTCCCCCCTCATGTCGACGCTCCACGTAGCCGGGGTGCCGCAGCGCGTGCACAGCGTGTAAAGGCTGCCGAACAGGCGCACTATGCGCCCGAGCAGCGAGACTCGCAGGAGCGGGTGGCCCGCAGGGCACACTTTGAGGTTGTCGTCTGCTTGAAGGGCCCGCGGCACGCCGACCGCCCAGTGCTCCTTCTTCTCGGACGGGGCACACACCGTCTTGTGGGCGGCGGGGCGCCACACATCCGTGCTGGCGGCCGCGCGTTCGCCGAACGCCGGCGTCCGCAGACGGGCGGGCGTGCCGGCGCCGCGCGCATCCCCCGATTCGCAGCGGAAAGTGCTCAGCACGGGCTGTGCGAGGGGCGCCCCCGTGGTCACCACGAACCCGAACACCTTGCGGCAACGGTCGCAGGTGTGCACGCACCCCGCAAGAGGGCCGAGCAGCCCCGGCGCGCGCACCCCGGCGCGCTTGCACAGTTGAGCACACTGCTGCTGGTACGAGCCCTCGTCGATCAGTATGATTCCGTAGCGCAGCCGCCGCCCGACCGCGAGCGCGGCGCGCACAAAGCTTTCGTGCTGCAGCGCGACGGAGATCGCGTCGTTCACCAGCGCAAGACTGTTGTCCCCTTTCCAGTACTCCAGTGCGCTGCGCAAAGCTGCGCAAGCGGCGGGGGAGACCCCGAGCGACGGGTGCGTCATGAAGCCGACGAAGGTGTTGGGTGCGCTCACTTTGTCCGGGTCCAAGCGCTGTGCTACGGTCCAGACCGGGAGGGTGCGCACTTCTCGGGCGAGTGCCTCGGCTCTCTTCGCGCCCTCTGCCCTGTGCAGCACCGTGCCGACGAAGGTGCGCCGCTGCAGCTTGTACATCCACCGGTGCTGGCGCCGGTTGTGGCTCTCCAGGTCGGCGTTGAACGCGCCGAACGAGCCGCCCCGCCCGGCGAGCCGCCTGCGCCCGCTGTTGGTGGCGAAGAACACGCAGTCTGCGAAATCGGTCCACTGGTACGTCTTGTTCAGGACGGTGTGCAGCGCTGGATTGGCCCGGACCGATTCCAGCAAGAACTCGCGCAGCGCGTAAAACGCCACGAAGCTGTGCGTCTCAACGAAGGTGCCGATGCCGCTGCCCAGCCCGCCACGTGCGACGTGCACACGGCCGGAGAACGGGAGGTCGAAGTCGGAGCCCTCGAACGCCCCCAGGACGGAGCTCAGGATCAGCGCATGCATGAACACGGAAACAGCCTCGTCGTTGCGCACGTGCATCGCGATGATGCTGCCCAGGTTCCGGTACTGGCACCTCTGCGGCAAGGACTTGCATAGGATGTGCAGAATAGGGATGTTTCTGGGGCAGGTGTCGTGCCAGAAATTGAGGAACTGCAGAGATGCACACAGGTTTGGCAGTCGCTGCATCGGCGAGGTCCACTCCCCCGGGTCGCCGTCGGGGTCGTCTTCCGCCCACGGCGCCTCGTCGGAGCCGACGCGCTCGCACAGCCGCGCCGCCCGCAGCAATTGCGGGTCCAGGTGCCGCACGAAGCGCTTGCGCACGCGTGGCTGGTTTTTGAGCATCGACACGGCCCGCGTGACGGCGTTGACGTGCTCCACCAACGCGCGTGCACGCGCCAGCTCGCCCCGGTCGCGCAGCTTCGCACGCAGCTGCCTGCACACTGGGAGGCAGGGTGTCTCGTGCTTGTGCACCACCATGCACGGGCACCAGAACGGGGTGGGGACCTCGGCCGGGCACGCGTGCTGCCGCCGGACCCGTTCGTCGAGCCCCTCGAATGTGCTGTCGGTCTGCATCAGCCGCAGAGTCTCTCGGTCGAGATTAGGCCTCAGCTGCTGCAGAGACTCGCGGCCCCCGATGGTTCTCCACCGGGGGGCGGCGTAGCAGCTGAGGCCTGGCGAAAATACACGTCCTGTTGCGCGAGCAGCCGCTTCCCGTTCGGCAGCGTCGAGAAGCGGTACTTTGCGCGGTCGTGGAGCACGATGGGCGCAGCAATGCCCAGGAACCTCCCGTTCCAGGGCAAGATGCAGCTCGAGAGTGCGTACTCTCCGGGCTGGTCCACCTTGTTCTGGTAGCTCTGCAGCAGGAACGGGGCCTCGCGCCCCGTCCACAGCCGGTCGTAGTACCACTGCGCGGTCTGCTTGCGGCGGCACACCAGGCAAAGCGAGGCGTCTCCGTCCGCGCACTCTCCCGGCAGCCGCATACCCTTGCCCACGAAGCCGAGCAGCCGAGCCTCCGCCCGCGACAGCGTGCTCTCGGCCATCAACACGATCTCGCACTTGTCCATCATCGGGCACAGCTCGTCGTCGGGCCCCGGCTCGCACAGCGCCTCCGTCTCGAAGGCCGCATCGAGCACGGGCAACACCGCACGTTGCTCGACGGGACACACAGCCGAGTCTGCGCGTGCGCTCAGCACCGAGTCGATGATTGCTTTGTGGAGCATCTGCTCAAACGCGATTTCGCACAGTGCGTCGTCCACCCCCTTCAGCTTCGGCGCGACCGAGCGCGCCACGCCGTTCGACTCCACGTGTTCGCGGTAGTGCGCCGAAAAGGCCGATGCATCCACAGCCGGCTCGGCCATGAGGTCCGCCTCGGGCGCAAGCACGCCCGGCGGCGCCACGGGCTCCAAGCACGCGCGCTTCCGAGAGCTGCGCCGGTCGCCGAGGGTGCTCGAGCGCGCGCTCCCCCGCTTCCGCCCGCCGGCATCCGGGCACGCCTGGTGCGCCACTCGGTCGCATTCCGGCACGACCCACGCTTGCTGCGTTCCAGGCAGCGCATCGCCCATTTCACACCGGCCCGAGGGGCGGCATGCCCCTCGGGCTATCGTCTAGTCTCGCCGCTGTATACAAACCGACGCAGCGTCGCCGAATGGAAGGAAGCGCATGGGCATACTCGGCTTGTGTTCTGGCCAACCCCCGCTGTGTCTCGATGCAGACTGCATGCTCTGCTCGAGGGAGTATTGGGTCGCTTTTGGAGGGTGTGCGGCGGTGTGGTTGGTGCTGCTCCCCGTGGGCCGGCTTGCGTTCGCAGCGAGGGCGTCCCTGCAACAAGGTCTCGCAGGTGTCAAGGCTGCCAACCAGGTGAAAAGTTGGCGAGAGAGGGCTGCCGAGAAGCTGGCGTCATGGACGCCACAGGTGCAAAATAGCGGGGGGGGGCCCGGGGCAAGTTGGCGAGAGATGGCTGCCAACCAGGCGGAGTCGTGGAAAACACGCATGCAAACTGGCAAGGACGCGGCCGCAACACGGCTGCGGGCTGCTGGGGGGGCTGTCGGGGGTGCTGCGAGGAGGATGCGAATGCGCAAGAAACCGTAAAGCGCCGACGCGAACGACCGCTCGGGGTGGTCGTGGCTATTGATTTAAGACACCCCCGGTCGGTTCGCAACTATGCCGTCGTGGATTCAACTGTCGGAAGAGGCAGCGCTGGCCGGGAACGGGTACACGTCGCGCGCGGTGCAAGGTGCGCTCGTTGTGCACGGATGCATTTGCCTCTTGGCTGCAGTCCTGACTATTGCCAAGCGGATGGCGAAGTGACGCGCACGCGCCTAAACCCCGTTTGAGGGCGTTGCAGATGGGGTTCGGGGAAGCTGTATTTCACGTGTTCGGGGAACAGCTTCTTGCCAGTGCGCGGGAGAAGAGCGCCGGAGCGTGGGTGGGTTCGTACGGCGTGTGGTGGGCCGCGGGCGAAGTGGTGTGGTCGCCGCTTGTTGTTACTTGGGCAGTGCCCGTTGGGGGGGTTCTCGCGGCGGCGATATTTAGCCGGGCTCGGCGGTAGCGAAGCTCGCCGCCGCGAAGGCGACATGGAGTGCGTGTCCAGGACGATCCAGTCCTCGTGTTTTTGGGAGGAGGCAGTCGTTGAAGGGTGGCAGGACGCCCGGGCAGCCGGGGCGCACCTGGTGCTGCTGTGCGTCAACCCGCTGCTCCTCGCATCGGGCTGCGTCTCGGCGGCGGTGTTCATGACGGTGCGCTTCCAGGCGCTGTTTCGCCGAACGTAGCAAACACTCGGAGGATGGCCTGCACGTGTGCCGCATGCTCCGGCTGCAAACGCAGCTGCGCGTCCAGCACCGAGGCAGGGGTGTCCCCGAAGGCATCTTTGGCAAGGGGGTCGGCGCCGGCGGCGCACAGCATCGCGGCAATGCTCGGCCCCTCGGCAATCCAGAGCTCTCGGGAGGTCCAGGCCGCGGCGGGGTGCACCGGCACCCACCCCGGATCCGGCGGCGGCGCCGTGTTTGCGAGGACGTGGAGGAGGGTCTCTCGGCGGCCGCCCCCCGCCGCACCCACGCCCACTCTGCACGCCTTCACGCGCTCGCGGGACCCGTGCCCGCCCTCCAGCATCAGCGCAAGCAGTGCGGAGTCCCTGTGCACGACCGCGTAGTGCACCGCCGCCATGCCTCTCCAGCGGTGGAGGAAGGGGTCGGCGCCGGCCTGCAGCAGCTGCCGGGCGAGTCGGCGGCGCCCTTCGCGCACGGCGATCGCCACGGCGGTCTCGCCAGCGGCGTCGAGGGCGTCGAGGGTCCCCGGGGGGGCCGCGTCCAAGAGGTGTCCCACGATGCGCCTGCCCCACGTGTGCTGTTCGTATCCCGGCCTGCCGTTCAGTGCGATTATGTGCAGCGCGGAGCCGCAAGTCGCATCCTGCACAGCCAGCGAGCTGCCCGCCCTCAGCAGCGCGATCGTCGCGGCATAGGCCCGCCGGTTGCGCAGCGCGCGGAGCAGGGGGGTGTCGCCGAAGGCGCCGCGAGCTTGCAGGCAGGCGCCCGCCTGCAACAGCAAGCGCACCTGCCGTTCGGTGGATGCGCCGTGCAGCGGCGTGTCGTCCCGGTGGTCCCTCGCCCGAGCCGCCGCGACGCCTCCCTGGCGCAGCACCTCCCGCAGCGTGTCGAGCGCCCCCAGTGCCACGGCGTGGTGCACGGCGGTGCGGCCGTTGCAGTCGCCGGTCACCAGCGCGCAGGGCTGCTGCTGCAGCAGGGTTTCGAGGACCCGGCCGAGGGCGGCCGAGCCCGGCCCGCTGGACGCACGCTCCACGAGCGCGTGCGCGAAGGAGTAGCCGTCCGACCCGTGCAGGTGTGCGTGGCCCTGCAGCGCCGCCAGCATCTCGGTGCACGCGTGCTCCCACTCGGCGTCGCTGCGCCCCGGCGCGGCTGCGGCGCGGACGAAGAAGGGCACCGACGCGCCGAACCCGCGGCTGGAGGGGTGTCCCAGCTTGACCGCGGCTGCGTCTTGCGCAAAGAGCGCGCGGCCCGCCCAGTGGGCGCCCACCGCCCGCACTCTCACGCCGCGCTCCCGACACGCGAGGCAGAAGAAGATGGCGGCGCTTTCCGACATGCCGCAGCAGCTCACGTCGACGGCGGCGAGACGCGGCATCGCGCCTTCGTCGAGCGACGCGATCAGCCACCTGCAAGACTGCTCGCCAAACTCGGCGCACATGGCGAGTCGCAGCACGCACACCCGGCGGGCAACGCGGGACCCCCACCCCAACAGCTCTTCGAGCGTCTCCACCGAGCCGGAAATGAGCCCCGAAACGTCTAGTTCCTGCAGATTGTGCAATTTCTCGAGCGCGATGCCCGTTCGGCGATGGTCCACGCGCTCGTGTGTCTGCCGCCGCAGCGCCACTGCTCTGGCGTTCGGCATGCAGACCGTCACGCGGTCCAGCCCGTCGTTTGCGCTGCGCTGCTTCCCGAACAGGAGCCCCGGCCACACCGCGGGGCCGTGTGCGCCCGTCGTCGCTGCGCAGCCGCTGCGCAGCGCCCGGCAGCTCGCCCGCAGCGACAGCGCGCCCGCGCATGCGCCCCGGCGCGCGTGCGCGTGCAGCGGGAGGAACAGCAGCAGCAGGCCGAGCACGTCGAGCGGCAGGTCCGGCAGGCGCGCCGCCATCTTCTTCCGGCAGGGCTGCCGGAGCGTTCTGCGAAGACATGCTATCGTTACTCAGCCGCCGCCGCCGCCGCCGCCGCCGCCGGCCGCCCACGCCGCCAGCGGGTACAAAACCCCCGCAGCGATCGCCGGCGGCAGCACGCCCGTGGCGAACACGGCGAATGCGTCCCAGAAATGCCCCGCCCTCAGTGCGCACGCCAGCGTCGCGGGGTCTTTTTCGAGCTGCCGAGCCGTGCACTGCAGCAATCCCATTTGTCGCAGCGGGTTGCCGTGCTTTAAGAACAACGCGCGTTGAACTCTACACCATGAGCGAACGCGAGCGGCGGCACCCGCGCGTCCTGGCCTCCATCGTCGGCGCGCCCGCAGCCGCGGGCGCGCGCCCAACGCCCCCCGCGAAGCTGCGCTCGAGGGAGGAATTCCTGCGGAAAATGCGCCAGCTCCGGCAAAACGGCGACGAGCGCCCCCTGTTCGCCAAGGCCGCCGAACTCTTCTGCAGGCAATTCGCGCCCGATAACCTGCTGGAGCTCTGTGTGACGTGGGAGGATTTGTGTGGGGTGGGCATCACAAGCGCCCGAGTGTGCTCTTCGAACGCTCCTGCTGCTGGGGTGTCTGCCTGGGAAGTGGGGGAGCTCGGCGCCGCATACCCGCAGGCCTTGGACTCCGACTACGTGCTGCCTGTTGCAGAGGACTTCGTGGGCTGCAGATTCACGTTCGGGGACCTCCGGGCCGCGGGGATCGACGTCGCGTGGCTAGACCACAAGTATCCCGCCACCCCGCGAGACTTTTGGCGCAAGCTCAACCTGCGCCCAGAAGAATGGGCGCGTCTCGGGTGTTGAGTTGCCACGGGCAGGATAGCGCGGCTTTATCCCCGGCGCCCGCCCGCCACCAAGAGAGATGGCGGCTGCCGCCGAGCTGTGGGCCTCCGATTTGCGCTGCGGCCTGGGCTGCCTGGAAACGCGCGCCGACGCACCCGAGGCCGAAGCTGCCGCCCCCGCCCCCGGGGGCGGCGCGCAGGTGTTCGAGCTGAAGGACGGCAGCACAGTGGCGCTGGAAAGGCTCACACGGGCCCTGTGGGACACGGTGCACCGAGGAGGGGCGGACAGCGCCTTCGGCGCATGTGTGGTGCTGCAAGGCGACCCCGGGCTCGTCGCAGCCGCTGTGCTGGCCTGGGCACTGCGCAACGGCACTTCGGCGCCCCGTGCACTCGAGGCAATGTCTGCCAAGGGCCTGGAGCCTGCCGACGCGACGGCGGTCAGGGCCTTCTTCGGCAGAGGCAAGCAGCACGGAGTGTTCCGTCCGGCAAGCGCGCCGGCGGCGCGCTTCTCCGCGCCCCGCCGCGCAGAACGCCGCGTGTGGGGCATAGACACCGAACGCCTGCGCGAGCTCGCGGAGGAGAAGCACATCACACTCGACGCCGTGCATCTGTTGCAAAGCGAGGACTCGGAGGAGAAACTCCTGGCCGTGGCGTGTAGGCGGGGCGACGCCGAGTTGCAGGTGTTTTATCTCTCTGCCGAGGACGCCGCCGCAGCACGCGCCGAAGCAGGCCCTCTCTCGGTCGAGGCGCCGGGCGGGGGCCGCTGGGAGCTGCCCCCGGGCGAGGCCCCGGGCAAAGGTCGTGCAACCATCCTGGCCGACCAGCTTGATCGCCACTTCGCCCTTCTCCTTCCCGCCGCGTGCAGCACAGACAAACTCCGCACGCAGACAAACTAACTGGCGCACGGCCCCAGATCGAATAACAGGCGCGCCGTGCTTTTCGTTGCTCTGTCGGCAGCGGGTCTGCCGCGCTGCATCTCGGCGTTCGTCGTCTCGCCGCCAAGCTCCGCCGCGGCGAGATTTCCGCGGAAGCGACTTCACCCGCGCCAGAGCGGGCGATGCAGCGCGTGCCGCCTCGGAGCCGCGTCGACGAGTTGCAGATCCTCGCCAGCAAACAGGCCGTCGAGCTCAAGTATCTCCGCAACTTCCGTCAATCTCGCATTCTGGTCGAGGAGGAGGAGAGGGAGGAGCGATTCGAGCACGGGGACCCGGCTGCGGACACGGACGGGCCGGTGCTGCGCGTTGCGATGCGAGCACGCGCTCTGTCGACCGCTCTGTACGGCAACAAGGTCACTCTGCAAGAGCAGCTGCAAGGCGTGCTGGGGGGTCTCGACGCCATGCGCGAGGCGGCGACCGAGTCCGAGCGGCTCGCGGGCATGGCGGGAGTGCCGGACTGGAGACTCAGCGTGTTCGAAGGCCCCGCCGAGGAACACGCCCACGAAGTGCTGACAGCCGGTGCGTTCGACGCGATGCAGGAGCGCCTGGGACACTTGGTGCAATGGCAGGCTGCTGTGGAGAAGGAGCTGCGGAAGACGAAGTCCCTCGTCGCACTCCTGCAGTCGACTTCGGGCGCGGCTCTCGGGAAGAAAAACGCCGACATCCAGACGCAGAGCCCCTTCCACGAGGCGCGCACGTTGCTGAGCGCCCTGCCGCAGTTTGCGTGGGCGGTGCACAGAAAGCTGCAGACCAGTGCGGAGGGACTGGCCGAAGACCGTTCGAAGGAGTGCGCGACGGGGAGGTTGGTGCGTTTCGTCGACTTGGACGCGGAGCCGGCGGCGGCGGCGGCGGCGGCGGCGCCTGGGGTGCGCGGCACGGTGTTGTGCGCCATGAAGAGCGGCGAATTTTGGGTGCTGTACGAAGACGGGGATTCCGAGGAGCTGGACGCCGGCGAAATCGAGCGGCGCGCAACCCCGCACGAGTGCCCGGTGCGGAAGCGGCGGCGCCCTTATTAATTAAGCGAACGAACACGCCTGCAAACACGCCGCCTCACAGGCGCTACGTGTAGATCTGCACAGCCCGGTCGATCGGCGCGCGGCAGATGGGACACACCGCTTCGCGGCGCATCACCTCGGCCGCACAGTCGGCGCAGACGCAGCGGTGCCCGCAGTCGAAGAAGGCGTGCGTCGCCGGCTCCACGAGGCACGCGCAGCACGCCGGGGGGTCGTCCCGCGGAGCGGGCGGCGCCGCGAAGATCTCGGGTTTCAGCGTCACTGTGTAGCGGTCGCTGGAGTTGTCGATCGTGGTGTGCCCGTAGTGCTCGCAGAAGCATTCCGAAATATCCGCGAAGATGTCCGGGTCGGAACAGGCGAAGGCGCACCGCAGGCGCAGACGTGCCGCGGCGATGAGCGCGTCGGCGACGAAGAACTCGCCGCTCACGCGCATCGAGTCGGGGTGGGCAAATTCGTTTTCGCACGCGAACCCATCGCACAGGCCCTCGATCTCGTAGAGTCTGAAGCGCAGTGGCTCGTCGTCTGCTATCTCGATGCCCTCGCAGTACGGCGCGAATACGGGCCGCTCGAACAGCACCTCCGTGTTCGCCGGCGCGACGACGTACAGCGCGTCGGGCTGGTCGGCGCCGCGCCCGGCGCGCGCGGCCGCGCGCGTGGGGCCGGCCCACGCCTCCGACAGGTACGCCGACATCCTGCCGTCGTCGTCGGCGAAACGCTCCAAGTTGCACTTCCACTCGCCGCCGCCGC
>Ga0209709_10004805_pt1 | contig 10784 bp, 7 predicted proteins | sample ArcticOcean_MG_C_2_FD_187435 | JGI IMG/M metagenome (GOLD analysis project Ga0209709, IMG submission 187435) | Marine microbial communities from western Arctic Ocean - ArcticOcean_MG_CB4_136 (SPAdes) (version 2) | ecosystem: Environmental > Aquatic > Marine > Oceanic | place: Arctic Ocean...
GGAATCGCATCTTGGTCTGAATCTAATGCGGTTGCATTTTCTAATTCATGGACGGATTTGATTACAAATCGCGAATCTGGGCTATCCGCACTCGCTACCGCACTTACCGGATACGCACCTAAGTGGGGACTGCATCTTGAAAAGAACCGAGTTCCAAATATCGTTGTAGATATAAAATGTGATTTATCAACACTTTCAGATTGGTCAATTCTCGGAGATTGGATTGGCAAACAAGTGCGACCTGGATGGAATACCCCCTATGGGCCAATGCCATTCATTCGTGGCTTACCATCCTACATCAGTTTTGCATCAAAGAAGGCTCTAACTGCAGCAGCTGCCAATTATGGTTGTCCGATGCTTTGGGCTGAAGGGCACACATCGACTCCTATTTTGGAAGGTGATGAAGAATCATTGACCTTTTCGAGTGACGATCTGAATTCAAGATATGAAGAACTTGCACCTAAAGGTCAAGTCGATTTGGTAGTAATTGGTTGTCCTCAAGCTAGTCTTGAAGAAATTAGAATCACTGCTTCTGCTGTACGTTCACATAGTGAGATGGGTCTAAAAATACCCGATAATCGCCTTTGGGTATTCACTTCTGGACATAATTTTGATTTGGCTGAAGCAGATGGTTCAATTGGTATTTTGGAAGAATCAGGCGCAGTCGTTTTACGAGATACCTGCCCTGAAGTAACTCCATACAATCGTAATCGCTACAATCACCTGATGACCAACTCACTCAAAGCGGAGCATTATTTGACAAGCGGATTGAATCGAATGCCAACTTCAGTCGGTACAATAGAGGATTGTGTTGGCCATGCCTTCATGCCAGATTTGTGCGAAGGCGAAGTGGTACCTTTGAAACCTAAAGCACAACCGCAACACGCTTCGTCAAAAACTCATCAGAGCGGAGATTGTACAATCACCGGTAGCGGCTTGAACTCCCAGGATGATTGGGTGGTCGAAGGACGAGCAATGGTAAGCGATGTCGCAATCACCTATCTCGGATATGTAAATCGAGACACAGGCATCGTCGAAGAAACCGGGCATCCTCTCGATGGAAGAGCGATTGAGGATACGGTTTTAATTTATCCAAAAGGCTCTGGGTCAACTGTTGCTCCTTATGTTTTAATGGGTCTTATTTACACCGGTAAGGGCCCGAAAGCGATTGTAAATCGTGATGTATGTTCTTTGACTTTACCGGCGTGCAGTTTGCTAAATGTCCCTTACAGTCATGGATTTGACGACGACCCCTGCCTTACGGTAAACGATGGAGATTTAGTGAGAATCTCCAAGGTCGCCGATGATGTAATCCTAGAAGTTCTTGAACGTGCAGGTGAGTGAATGCGAGTACTTGTAACCGGTGGGGCTGGTTTTCTTGGTTCTCACCTTACCGATGCATTACTTGCTCGTGGCGATGACGTAATCGTATTCGATGATTTGTCCCGAGGGTCGATTGAACAAATCGGAAACGGCGCTAAGTTTGTACAGGGCGATGTTCGTTCTGAAGACGATTGGCATGGTATTTGCACAGATTTTTCACCTGATGTGATTCACCATCTCGCTGCAGTAAATGGTACTAGAAGATTCCACAACGAGGCAGATTTGGTAATCGATGTAAATATCAATGGAACTAAAAATGCGTTGGCTGCTGCTAGAAAATACAATTCAAGATTGATATTCTATTCATCTCCTGAAGCCTTTGGTGAACAGGAATCAATGCCCTTGTCTAATGATTCAGTGAGTCTATTTCCGCCAGCCCACAATCATCAACGCCATTCATATGGGGCATCAAAGCATATTGGAGAATTGCTATGTCAGTTCGAAGTGAGGAAAGGAATGGATGTACGTATTGCCCGACCTTGTAACGCGTATGGTCCACGTTTACACGGCAATGAAAACGGGCAAGTAGTATCGATGATGATGTCTGCAGACCCAATAGTAGTTCATGGAAACGGATTGCAAACTAGAAGTCTTACTTGGGTGGGGGATGTAATTGAGGGATTACTCGCTTTATCGGATACAGATGGATTGGAAGGTCAAGCATTCAATCTTGGCTCTATCGAGGAAATCACAATGCTGAAATTAGCCCAACTTATCTCTGAGATTACAGGAGCAAAAATCGTCCACGGCAATTCAAATCATGGAGACAGTCTTCGAAGATTACCTGATGTTTCAATGAATAGTGCCATTTCTTGGAAAGCAAAAACCCCACTGCAAGAAGGACTTTCTCAACTGCGATGATGTGTAGCGATATGGCCCCAGTCTTGTGGACTAGGGGTTAGGCGGTCCATTCCATGTTGGCATAGGACTGAGAGGCCGTCTTCAGGCGGAAGTTCGGATGGCACAAGCATGCTTTCTACTCTTAGAACTAGAAGTCTAGCGACTGCACCTTCCGGTAGAGGATTATCTTCCACTAGCCTACAACGCATTACTACAACTGCCAATGGATGTATTGGGCCTTCACCTTCTAGCAGACTCCATTCACTTCCTTCAACCGGTGTTCCTGCAAGGTCTGCATCTTTTGCCGCATCCATAGTTGCAGCTAGAAATTGTAATTCACATTCTCCGTTGGCTTTGAGGTTGAGGTATGTGTCACGAACCTTTCCATCTCTGTTTTGAGAAAGTGACATCACCACTAGAGGTGGTGTATTGGAGACAACCGATAGACTGGTGATCGGTGCAAGGTTCTCCCTTTCTCCATCCCTGGTAGATACCAGTGCTAATGGGCGAGGTGAGAGTGCTGCCGAAATCCATTTGCTACGACTGGCATGGTCTAATTCTTCCATGTTAATTTCCATATCTGCTTTGATGGCCTTTCTATCAATCCAATGATTTAGTACCCCTCTATCAATTTCCTTTAGGGCGTGTTGAGTGTAATCTCTGTATACAATCCATTCAGCAATAATCGCTGCATCATCACCTCGCTCTTGCTTTCGAGATATCGATGAGTCGGCATATTCAATACACCTTTGAAGAAATTCTTTGATTACAATTCTACTCATTTCTACCTCTCCTTGATTCATATTCGTCTCGCATCATCATTTGTTTGGCAGGGTTGCCTCCCCAAACTTGTTGCGACGGGATGTCTGTGACGACCACTGCGCCAGCAGCGATAACACAACCGGTATGGAGCCTCACTCCAGCGACAATTGTAGCATTCGCTCCAATCACCACCTTATCTTCAACAATTACCGGTGACCAAATCCCGCGGGATGGAGGGTGGCGGTCATTGGTAAGTACTGCGCCTGGTCCAATGAATACTTCATTCCCAATAGAGGAACTATCCGCAATGTAAACCGAACCTTGTATTCTACAGTTGATTCCAATCTTGACATCTTGACCAATATGTGAGAGGGCTCCGATGTTGGTACCCTTGCCGATAGAATCGCTTCCGATTAGACAAGGCCACCATGCGGTGGCGCCATTAGGGAGTTCGATTCTATGGCCGGATAAATCATTCATCGATTCCCAACTCTCGCATCAGCATTGTAACATGACCCTTTGCCTTGACATTGTATCGGGCGAAGATCAATTTTCCATCCTCTCCAATCACGAATGTAGAACGTGCACAACCCATGTATGTTTTGCCATAGTTTATCTTGGATCTCCAAGTACCAAATGCTTCGTGAATCGCTCCGTCTTCATCCATCAATAATGGGAAATTTATCTCTTGTTTGTCGATAAAGTTTTCATGGCTTTTTACTGAATCTTTAGAGACTCCAAATACTTGGAATCCATGTGAAGTTAGGCGAGCCATATCATCTCTAAAATCACACGCTTGGACTGTGCATCCCGGGGTCGAATCTCGAGGATAGAAATACAAAATAGTCTTTTGTCCTGCAGCCATAATGTCACTTAAGTTATGATTAATTCCTTTGGAATCAGGGGCATTAAATGTAGGTGATATGTCTCCGGATTCAAGTGTAGTTGGTTCTGCCATGGCTATCGTACGATGGTGTAGCAAATCAAGCCTTCCATTAGTGATATTAGGGGGGTAAATCGTACGAAGTGCTGTTTTTATACACTTTGCATTATATTGCATGTATGCTGCATGATTAACGCACTCCCCATCGATTATCTTATAATCTGTCCGTGCCAACCAAAACTATGGCGGCGGCACGTATGTCTAGGAAGTGTCGCAAGTTCATGCGTCAAATCCACAAGGCCGCAACCAAATACGCTTTGCAAGAAATCGCTTCAAACCTGCAAGGTGAATTAGACCGCCGCAGTATTTCTTACGATGAGGCTTTGAACCTTGGTAACATCTTGCAAAACAGAGCAGATATCCTACCTGGTGATGAGATAGTTTATGCTGTTTCAGATAGAGATTCTTACCGCAGGACCCTCGAGTTATACCTCCGGGATGGAGTCCTAACTCAAGCCGAACAATTACTGCTCTGGGAGGAGCGGCGCAGACTTGGACTTGATGATGAGACCCATAATCATTTGATGGGGCAATTACTTGCTTCTTGGACTAGACAAGGTAAGTCTGTTCATGTACACGCGTTCAAAGGAGGAATGGCAGATGTCTAACCGAAAGATGGCATTCACAATACTGTTGGTCTTGTTGGTTCAAGCCAGCGCACCAATAATTCCAGTTGATGCGGCCAGCGGCCGAGCAGTCCCCAATTTCACAGTAGACCTTACTCTTTCAGTGGGGGGCTCAATTGAATCCGGTGGCATAACGACGGCTGCGCCTGGTGATCATACCGCTAAAGTTGTGGTATCGAATATCGGTCTAAACGACGCTGAAGTAACCGTGACACTTGCTCACAAGGCATCTATTGCATCTGTCGAAACACTGGTGATTTCAATCGATGCAGGCACGATTCTGGCAGGAACCTCTGATACCATTTTGATAGATTGGGCTGCAACTGAAGGCGATGGTCAAACCTTGTTTGCGCGTATAGTTGCAACCGATGTAAGCGTCCCTTCAGATATTACAAATGAAGAATCGCAATTAGACTTCGATGTTTCAAAGTATAACGAAGGCACCGTATCGGGCTACAATATCCCAGACCCTCCCGTCGGCTTTGCCGATGTCAGGCTAAATCATGATGTGCACACATTCGAATCTACCATTCGCAACGATGGGGTAATGGCTATCAATGCAGAAATGAACTTCGTGCTTACAAATAGCGTAGACCCACTCGACACCTTGTCCTATTCGTCAGGCGTTAAAATATTGCAACCCGGGAGCTTGGCCACTCCTGCAGTAGATGATTCATTATCAATTTCTTTTGATGCTACAACAATTTTGGGGACCTGGGAATTATCTTCTACAGTTACATTCGATAGTCCAGCATATGACTTTGAGTCACCACCGGTTCTCACGACCATAGTGTTCTCCGATTATATCATTTCAATTACCGCGCCCGTTGACCGTTCCACAGAACCTGGCGCCACAACTTCGCTTTCTTGGTATATCACGAATTTAGGAAGTGATGACGATTTAACAATCGGTCTTACTTCCGATGAAGATTGGCATGATGATACCCAGGATGGCGATATTTTCACCCTCTTAGCTGGCGAATCAACTACAATAGTAGTGCCGGTAACAGTGCCGCCAACTGCCGCTAACCCCGCATTTGAAAATGTACATCTGGATCTAACAAGCGTTTCAACCGACCCCTACACTGTAAGAAGCACTGGCCATGTTATTGTCGGTGATACATACGAAGCATCGGTGACTGCACAGGATGCCGGCCCAGTCGCGGTTACGCCAGGAAGTACAAAGTCGATATTATTCACAATCACTAATTCCGGTACTGGAACCTCAGCATTCAGTCTTGAAGCAGGACTGACCGCACCGGCTGAAGGATGGGTCGTATCACCATCGGCTTATGAAACTCCAGTACTCCCCTTTGGAACGGATTTCACAATATCCGTCCAAGTGACACCACCTCCTATATCCTATCCATTGAAGTTGAACGAAAGAAATGGCGCAGGTGACACATTATCGACTTGGCTATCAGCGACTCCAATATCAGGTGGGTTGCCTGCATACGATACTACACAGTTGGTAGTTGAAACTATTATCACGGTTGAACCTGGTCTTGAAACCGATAAAATCATTCTCGATGCTCAAGAAATAATAGACGCAAAAGGCGCAGGTGGAATTGACAAAGTTCTATCACTCGAAGTAGAGGTTCGGCACAATCTAGGAAATTCAATCATCGATGATGTAGGTGCAGAGATTACATTCTCTACTCCAATCTTTAACGGTACAAACCTTCTAGGTGCCGACGAAGCAGTAAGGTGGGGAGTAGCAGTAACACCTTCTTCAGTTAGCAATCTACAAATCGATCAAATATTCCAATCATGGTTGCTTATCGATGGACCAAGTGGTGAATTACCATTGGCAGGAGAGTTACTAATCACAGTAACGGCTGCCCCCATCTTAACCGCGGCCCAGATAGCCGAGGGATGGAATGCTAGTAGCGGTACTAACAGTATTACTGTGGTTATTCCAAGTATAACCGATGGCATTATCAATTCCGAAGAAGAACCGAAATGTGACGCGGATATATGCGATGCAGATGTGGGGAACCTCACCAATTTCACACTAGGTTTGGAAAATACTGGAAATGATTTAACATCATATCGTTTGGTTATAGAGGATGATCTACCTGATCTTTGGTCGGCAACCTTAGTCACCTCTGATTCATCGAACCCATCCTCAATAATTGCCGACCTGAATCCGGCAATCGTTATTCCCAGCGAACCATTAGGCGATGGCCATATTTCCAATTTTATTTTGAAAGTAACCACGGACCCTCAAGCAGATGCAGAAACTCTCCAGGAACTGACAATTAGGGTTGAAAATAGGGACACGGGGGAGATATTGAGTAGTCTTACCTTGCAAATTAGGGTCGAAGAATCTGTCGATTACGAATTACACCCCACAAATCACACTATCGATTTATCTCCTTATGAAACTCCATTAACTCGAGTATTCATTAACAATACTGGAAATGTTGCGACTACCTATACGGTGTGGCTTGACAATAGTTTGCAAAACGATGTTAATTTTGTTGTAGAATCTCCAACAGAGGTGATTGTTGGCGCTGGATATAATGAATCAATCAAAATACGCCTAACTCCTGATTTGGAAGCGAGTGCTGATGAATTGCATATGGCCACTCTTTGGGTCGCTACTGCGAATGGAATGAACCTCTCTGCAGTAATTGTGGCTAATATTACAGCAGATCATCATCTTGCAATTAACGTTCAAGATTCTATTTCCGTAACCCCTGGGGTCAATGAGACAATTGCAGTGACATTCGGGAATGATGGAAATCTAGAAGAGACACTAGATGTCGTCGCAGTAATCGAAGGTAACTGGAGTGCAAGTTGGGAGCAAGACCAAATTGTGCTACCGATTGATAGCACATTGGAGATTGACTTAACAATCGTCGTTCCTGCTCTTGGAGGCGACCATACTCTTTCAAATGGCGATACTCATGATGTTACAATTTCCCTTTACCATGCAGGAAATGGCAATTTCCTCTCAAACAGAACCATCACATTAGTCGTTGCACCTATCTTCTTGGTTGAAGTAGACAATTGGCCAGATGAAAAATTGTTCCATAAGTGGTATGAGGCCATCTGGAACGTCACAATTACTAATGTTGGTAACAAAGATGTAACAGTCGACTTAGATTTCAACGTCTACAAACCAGGTCTTATCGAAGAAGGAACTATTTCCTTGGCTTGGGAAGTTGATGCTTCAACACCAGACACCCTTGTCTTACCGATGGGCCAGTCTGTTGCATTGACTTTCAAAGTGCTAGGAAAGGAATCCCAGCCCGATATTTATCTCGAAGGCGTATTACAGCTGAAAATGACTCCAGTAGACCCAGATGTCACCGGTTCAACAATCCAGCAAACCGAACTAAAAATGTCCAGATTATTCCCGAACGAAGATTACTCATTACAACCTTCAGATAATAATGAAGACCTAACTCAAAACATGTATGTATGGTCGCATATCCCCGAAGGACTCGATACGGGCGAAGGAGTCACTTACCAAATCGAGCTCTGTGATGCTCAACGCCGATTAAATTTAACTCAATTGGGACTTAGTGAAGAAGACTTCACATGGGGCTTTGGACTTGATATTAGCGGGAATACAGAACCATTCGACCTTAATAATGACTGCAGTGATGGCACACATTCGTTGATAACCCTTCCACCGCGGTCTTCTTCAGAACTTTACTCATCCAATCCGCTTGAAATGATAATCGATACTCCAAACCGGCCAAACATCCTCACAAATGATGGCTATGACCTGACATTTAGATTGTATCATCCAGATGAACACAATGATTTCACAGTATACACCGAAGCCACCTTCTCATTCTTCTTCTCTGCCAAAGCGTTACCCGGCATCGGTGACCTAAAATTCTCAGATGACATTTTGCAAGAAGGCCAATCTTCTACAATAACCGCAATCCTAAACAATGGCGGAACTTCAATTGCTCTAGCAGTATCTGCAGAACTAATTTGTGACGGTGTTTCAGTAGCCGACCCACTCAAGGAACAAAACTTCTTACCAGCAGGCGAAACAATTCTACTAACTTGGGAGATAGAATCCGACCATTTAGATTGGTGGGAGCAAACAAGTGATGTTGACTGTCAGGTTGTATTGAACTCCAACTCCTGGGATGGCAAAGCAATAGATGCTAAAACATACAAATTATCAGGGCAAGTTAATTCATGGTCTCCAAATGTGGGAGTCTCTTTCATTGCAACTCTTGTATTGATTGGGGCATCGATTGGTCTGTTACGATTGGTTGGACAGAACGATAAGTTCAGACTTGCTGCAATATACTCGGGTGTACTTGCTCTTGGATTCGCTTTCCACTTACAGGAACTAGTTTGGTGGGGGCCTGGAATACTGTTAGTTGCTGCACTATGGGTGTGGACTATGACTTGGAAGTCATCGGTTGAATTCCAATTGATACATGAAGACTATCAACGTGCTCGTAAGGGAATTAGTACCCTTTACAGCGATCATTCCGTAGCCTTGTCCGATGCTAAGAGACAATTATCTATCATCTTAGCAATGCCAGTTTTGGGTATGATTGCTGTAATACTTGGCGTGCCGCCTCAGATAACCCCCAATTCTAGTAACATGTTATCCTTAGTCGGATATCTTGTATTGGTCATCGGTGGTGTAATCTTCATTATTTGGAACAGCAATCGAATGTATGGTTCTCTATATGGTAGGTTGACCGAAGTTGAAATTCAAGCAAATCGCATCGAGAGAGATTTGGGCGACCCTGCCCGTCTGCTAACCGAATTAGCTAGTGATGGCCTAGATCTCTCAGCAATTATCTCTCAACCGAGACCTAACGTTGCTGCTGCAGGCGATGCATCTTCTTCAGATATAAGTGACTGGGACCAAGAAATTGGTATCTTGACTGATGCTCCTGACTTAGAAGATGAAGTCGAATCACAAGATAATATCACGGGAATCAATATTGATGATCTATTTGAAGATGAGCCGTCAGACGCGGATGAATCGGAGGTGAAAACCGGTGACTGAATCAGAATATGAAGTCGAAGGAACAGACCTAGAAGATGCTCGAAGAGCTATCCGCGACTCGCAAACCAGTGCCGACCGTTTAATTCGAGCAAGTCGGGAATTGGAACATATTGTACATGGTGTCTCCAGTGAGGATTCATCCCTTTCAGCAACTGAATTCGATATTGACGATGCCAGAAAAAGCCTTGAACAACACAAATTGTTCCGTGCTCGAAGGTCTGTCAGACGTGCCGAGAAGGCCCTATCCGTCGTAGAGTCAGATGTTGTAGAATTGCGTAGAAACATTGCAATGCTAAACCGACTACTGAAGGAGAAAACCCTGAATGAAGCGGAAATAGAAGTCATTCTCCGCCGCTTAAGAAATGCTACTGGTGCTGCAGAACTTGGCGATGTAGGATATGCTGCTGATGAAGTTGAGCAATTAATTGGCGATTTGGTAGTGGATTCTGCAGTTGCCTTGAATCCATTCTTATTCCGTAAGTTTTGGATGGGTATTGACACCCGTTGGCCTGCTGGTGGAGAAACCGGTGTTATGATTGTACGAATTTGTAACGATGGTAGCCGGCCTATTCCTGAGATGCGCCTTGCGCCTCCAATTCCAAACGGGTGGCAATGTGTTCCATCATCTATCGATATTCCAATTCTACGACCTGGTGATGTAGTTCTAATCAGATTCGATGTTAAGCCGGGATTACGCTTTGGATTGGATGAAATACCACTTTCCAGAAAGATTTCAATCCAGACCGCATATGATGTGAATGCTGGAAAAATCAATGTGACAATGCGTGTTCAAAACCGTAGCATGGAATCTATCCGTGACATTCTCCTCCAGCCTTGGATGCCTCCAGGGTACAAAGCAGAGGTCCTCCCACTTGTGGAGAGGCTCTCTCCAGACGAAATCGGAGTGGTAAATATGCCACTCGTGATCGACATGGGCGTCGGGGGTGAAACCGCCGCCTGATCATATTCCCCCCATCTATGGTGGTTTCCACCGTGAAGGGAGGTTCTAGAGATACGAAAAAAAATGAGATGTGAAACCAATGAAGATAGAAAATAGAAAAACGGAAAACAACGATTGGGGTTCAATCGGTATAGGTGCGATGATTGTATTCATTGCTCTTATTCTGGTAGCCGCAGTCGCGAGCGCAGTTATCATCCAAACAGGTGAGAAGTTGCAACAGAACGCACAGCAGACTGGGTCTGACACCCAAGAAGAAATCGGTGGTAAAAT
>Ga0209709_10004808_pt1 | contig 10782 bp, 7 predicted proteins | sample ArcticOcean_MG_C_2_FD_187435 | JGI IMG/M metagenome (GOLD analysis project Ga0209709, IMG submission 187435) | Marine microbial communities from western Arctic Ocean - ArcticOcean_MG_CB4_136 (SPAdes) (version 2) | ecosystem: Environmental > Aquatic > Marine > Oceanic | place: Arctic Ocean...
TAGTCTTAATAAATTAATACCTTTAATTATTTTTTCAGAACTTTGCTTAATATCTATATTAAGTGTTTCTAAATTATCTTCTAGTTTTGCCTGTTTTTTAATCAATGTTATTTTTGAATTAAAATCATTAATATTTTTTACATTAAATAAATTAAAGATTAAATCAAATCTCTTCTTAAGGTCAAAAGAGGTTTCTGATTTATTTAAATTATCAAAATTAAATTTAAAAAAACTTTCAAAAAATAAACCTACCGCATGACCATGACTGATATTAAATAATGAAGTAAATGGATAAGAGGCTGCATGTGGTGCTGTTGTTTTGGATATACTAATAGCTTTTCCCGCTAAGTTAGAGGCTATACTCATTTCAGTAGCATTTTTTAAATTAGGTTCATTTAAAAATGAAATATAGTTATTAACAGAAACTCTCAAAGATTTGGAAGCATAATCAACACTTTGATCGTTAGATTTTTTAGAAACTAAAGACTCTAAAGCTTGGGCAATTGCATCAAAACCTGCAGAGGCTTTTATTTTATTAGGTGCTGAAATTAAAAATTCAGGTATTAAAAAAAAATTGTCTGGTAATAAGAGTTCACTCTCAAAAGAATGTTTAATACCATCAACATAAATAACTGCATTAGAGGTAACCTCTGCTCCAGATCCTGCTGTAGTTGGTATAACAGCTAGTTTTGTATATTTTTGTTTAAATGGATAACTGTAGTTAATAATTAAATTTGCAAGATCATCTCTCACATCAATAATGTTAGCAATTTTAGCGTAATCAATAACAGACCCACCACCAACAGCTAAAATCAAATCAGGTTTAAAGCTTTTAACATCATTAATAATCTTAATTAACTCTTCTAAAATTGGTAACTCTGAATTTTTATAAAATAATCTAGTTTCTTTGTTATTTAACAATTCTTTAAAAAAAAATTCAGCACCCGATGTAACAAAAGATTTTTTACCACATAAAACAAATATTCTTTTAAAGCTGGTATCATTAAGAAATTTTTTTATATCTTCAGTAGAATTAATCATTTATTCATAAATAATTTTTTGATCTTAATTAGATCAGTTGGTCTGGGTAGTTTTTGAATTTTACTATTAGAAACTTTAACCTCTAAAAAACTTAAGTTATTTTCATTTAAAAAATTCTGAATATTTTTTTTTAAATTCTTATCATCTTTTATTGAATAAAATTTTTTAAAACCAAGGCTCTTGGAAAATTTTTCAAAATTTATATCATTTGCGTGTGTGTTTTGACCTCCTACAGAATCATGAGAATTATTATTAAGTAAAATATATTTGAAATTCTTATTAGCAAAAGTTCCTGCAGTTTTAATGGCACCTAAGTGCATTAAAAAGGATCCATCACCATCAATACAAACGGTATTTTTCTTACTAAATAAAGAATAACCCAATGCAACGGAGGCTGTATGACCCATTGCACCAACCATATAGAAATCACTACTATCTTTAATTTGGTATTTATCTCTTAGATGTATTAATTCTCTAGAGTTATATCCGGTGCTTGAGATAATTTTTGTATTTTTCTTAAATGTTTGTAATAAAGTTTTTAGGAAAAATTCTTTATCAAGTTTGTAAAGGTCTTTTTTTTTATGAACGTTACTAACTTTTTCTAATGTTCCTTGTTCAATTAAGCATGCAACAATAGCGTTTTTCTTCTTTGCTATTTTAATTTGTTTATCAAATTTTTTCAAATCCTCATTAGTTCTAATAATAGTATATTTGATATTTAAAAGTTTTAAAATATTTTCAGTGATTTTACCTTTAACATCGTGTTGTGGTTCATCTTTAATTCTTGGAGATCCTCTCCAACCAATAATAAGAATTAATGGTATAGAATAAACTTTCTCATGAGCAATTGAAATTAAAGGGTTTAGAGCGTTAGAGAGGCCTGAATTTTGCATATATATACACGGTACACATTTTGTTGAGAGATAGTGACCAATACCTAATGATACAGCAGCACCTTCATTTGTTGCAATGATATGATTTTTTTTAGTTTTATTTTGCAATGAAAAGGAAAGTTCTTTTAAAACGCTATCTGGGACACCCGCGAAAAAATTACTATTATTTTTTTTTAATAAATTGATTAACGAATTAACTTTAATCATTTTTAATTAAATTAATTATTTCTTTAATGGGAATAATTTTTTTTTCGATTTCGAAAGCTCTACTATTTTCTAAAATCTTCTTTGCTGCAAATTGCATTGCAGGATATGCTGCTCTTAATAGTTGATTTGCATAGATAACTAGTTTGAAACCATTTCTAATTAAATCTTTTTCATAGACTTTTGAATAAGTCGATGGAACTGAAACTAAGGGTATAAAATTTTTACTTTTCTTAAATTCTCTAGCAAAAGAAAAAATTTCTGTAGGAGTTTTTTCTTTACTGTGAATTAATATAGCATCTGCACCAGCTTTTGAGTATATTTCAGCTCTTCTTAATGCATCCTTTAAACCTTTACCCACAATAAAACTTTCAATTCTCGCAATTACCATAAAATCTTTATTTTTTCTTGATTTGCAGATTTGCTTAATTTTTTTCGCAAAAAGTTCAGGCTTGTCTTGTTTGGTTCCAGTTTGATTTTTAAATAGTGAATTTTTTTTAAGGCCAACTTTATCTTCCATAATTATAGCTGAAGCTCCTGATCTTTCTAAAGACCTAACTAAAAAAGGTAAGTGTTCTAATTGACCACCATTATCAGCGTCAAAAACTAGCAGTTTTGTTGTTACCTCCATAATATCATTTAAAGAAGATAGTCTAGTAGAAAAATCTACAGATGAATTATCTGGTTTTCCTTTCGTTGCTGAGTCTGTTAGACTAGATGACCACATACCATCAAATTCATATATGTTATTTTTCTTTATAACTTTTATATTTTCAATAATAAGCCCCGTTAAAGAATTATGAGACTCTAATATTCTTACAATATCTTTTGAATTAATTAATCTTTTTAATCTTGAGACTCTGTTATTTGGGGAAGATAAAATATTTGATATTTTATTTTTTATTACAGTTGAAGAAATATTTTTGGTGTATCTTGGCTCAATTAATTTGCCAGACCATTTATTTAATGTTTTTATTACTCTATCTCTAGTTTTTTTTTGTACACCCTGCTTCCAATCATCACCATGAACAACATAGTTTGGTTTAATTAAATTTAAATTCTTGACATAGTCTAAAGTATATTGGGGAATTACCTTGTAAACATACTTAATGTTTTCAACTACAATCTTACGTTTCTTAAAATCTAAATAAGGAATATTTTTATAAGAAGCTATAGCTTCGTCAGTTAACAAACCTACTATAACATTTCCATATAAACTTGCAGTTTTTAAAATATTTATGTGACCTTCATGTAAAATATCTGCTGACAAACCTACATAAACATTTTTTGTATTTTTCATAGATAATAATAGTGATTAGTTTATTTATATAGTTACTATTTAATTGTCCATTATATAATGGCTCTAATCTTCCTAACTAATTCTTTTGATAAAATATCGGTAGATCTTTTAAAATTATTATTAATAATTATATCTGATTTTTTAGGTAATTCAGGTTTAATATTAATGCCTACAATATCACCGCTATTTCTTTTATGGTAAATTTGCTTTTTATTAACTTTAATAATGGATTTTATGTTGGCTTTTATATAAATTTCTAAATAATTATCGATATTTTTTTTATTCCAGTTTCTCGGTGCATCCATCATTCCAACAACAGCAAATATAAGATTTATTTTTTGATCAGTAATAAATTTTGCAAATTTACAAAATTTTTTAGATAATACCTTTCTCTCATTAGATGTGTATTTATTAAATTTGAAAATTTTTCTTAAATCATCACCACTAACTAATATTGTGGGCCCATAAAATTTAACAACATCTTTCTTAATTTTCCTTGAGATTGTAGTTTTACCAGAACCGGAAAGTCCTGTAACCCAAAAAAGAATACCCTTATCTTTATTAATTTTTTTTTTCATCTGATTTAATTTTATTTTATTCTTCCGTATATATCTTCATACCTAATAATATCAGTTTCTTTTAATATTGAACCTACTTGAGCTTCAATAATTTTTACTGGTTTATTGTTAGGGTTTTCAATTCTGTGAACTGCCTCTAAGGGGATGAATACATGATCATTTGCTTTTTTAGAAAAACTATCTTTATTAAGTGTAATTTTTGGTGTTCCTTGAGTAACCAGCCAGTGTTCAGATCTGTGATGATGTTTTTGTAAACTTAATATACCTTTTGGTTTAACGTATAATTCTTTGATTAAGAAACCTTTACCTTCAAATAAATTAACGTATCTACCCCATGGTCTGTAATAAACATTTTTTTTCTTATAATATTTATTCTTATTTTTATCATACATCTTTAAGATCTCTTTCCAGCTACCAAGATCTGACCAAGGAATATCTAATTTAATAGCATTAATTTGTTTCGTTTTTTCTAAAATTGCGTAATCAAAAGATTTAGCAGTTACTTTCTCAAAAGGTGTTTTATTTAAATAATAAGTGTTATCTTTAAGTCTAGCTTTTGATACTGCATTAACACAATTTTTATATATTGTTGGTTGATATTTTTTAAAGTTATTTATTATTGAATCTTTTCTTAAAAAAAACATTCCAGAGTTCCAATACCCTTTTTGTTTTATAACTTGTTTAGCTCTAGCTTCTGTTGGTTTTTCAACAAATCTAGTTACTTTATTAATATTTCCTTTAATTTTTTTTGTTATAAAATAACCATATTCACTAGAAGGAGTTGTTGGTTTAATTCCAAAGATGAATATATTTTGGTCTGTTAAATTAGCTTTATTTTTATTTATAGCTTTATTAAAAATATTTGCTTTTTCTATCAAATGGTCAGCAGCAAAAAACATCAAGGGTTGTTCGTTTGGAATATCTTTAATTAATGCTGAAGCTAGGATTGCTGGTGCTGTGTTTCTTTTAGATGGTTCTAATACTATTTTGTAGTTTTTAACTTTAAACTTTTTTAGATAACTTTTTACTAACTTTAAGTACTTAGCGTTTGTACTAATAATTGGATAATCAAAAGTTGGGCTTTTAACTCGTTCTAAAGTTTTTTCTAATAAACTCCACCCACCAAAATCAATAAATTGTTTTGCTAAATTATTTTTAGATTGTGACCAAAGTCTTGTTCCAGATCCGCCACATAAAATAACAGGTCTAATTTTCATTAAATATCAGCGTAAACTTTTACTTCTTTTCTTTTACCAGGATGCGTTGGCGCACCTAAGTAAGCAGGACCTACTGTTTGAGCATATTTCCATATAGTTCCAGATCCAAAACTTGATTTTTTTGGTTTCCACTTTTTACGTCTTGCAACTAATTGAGACTTAGTTAATCTAACATTAATCGTTCCCTTTTTTGCATCGATATCAATAATGTCTCCATTACGTAATAAAGCTAAAGGGCCTCCTAAAGCCGCCTCAGGACCAACATGACCTACACAAAAGCCTCTTGTAGCTCCAGAGAACCTTCCATCAGTAATCAGAGCAACTTTCTCACCCATGCCTTGACCATAAATGGCACCAGTTGTTGAAAGCATTTCTCTCATACCAGGTCCCCCAACAGGACCTTCGTAACGGATAATTATTACATCACCTTCTTTATATTTTTTATTTTGAACTGCAGCCATTGCAGCTTCCTCGTTATCAAAACATCTAGCTTTACCAGTAAATTGTAATTTTTTTAACCCAGCAATTTTAACAATGCCACCGTCTGGTGCTAAGTTACCCTTAAGACCAACAACTCCACCGTCTGGAGAAAGAGGATTATCATAAGCTCTTAAAACTTTTTGTTTAGGGTTAAATTTAATATTCTTTAAGTTTTGTTTCATCGTCTTTCCTGTAACCGTGATACAGTCACCATGAATAAACCCACCGTCATAAAGTGTTTTTAATAACATCGGAACCCCACCAGCTAACCACATATCTTTTGCTACATATTTTCCACCTGGTTTTAAATCAGCAAGATAGGGAGTTTTTTTAAATATTTTAGCAACATCCATTAGATCAAATTTAATTCCAATTTCATTTGCAAGTGCTGGTAAGTGTAAAGCAGCATTAGTTGATCCACCTGTAGCTGCTACAATTGTTGCAGCATTTTCTAAAGATTTTTTTGTAACAATATCTCTTGGACGAATATTTTTTTGCAATAAGTTCATTACAGTTTTTCCACTTAATAATGCATACTTATCTCTTTCTTCGTATGGAGCAGGAGTTCCTGCTGAATAAGGTAAGGCTAAACCAATAGCTTCAGATACACAAGCCATAGTATTTGCAGTGAATTGTCCCCCACAAGCACCTGCGCTTGGACAGGCAACAAGCTCTAATTTTCTTAGTTCTTGTGAAGACATTTTACCAGCAGAGTGTTTTCCAACTGCTTCGAAAACATCTACTACAGTTACATCTTTACCTTTATATTGACCAGGTAAAATTGAACCACCATAAATAAATACACTTGGAACATTTAATCTAACCATTGCCATCATTAAAGCAGGTAAAGATTTATCACAACCAGCTATACCTACTAATGCATCATAACAGTGACCACGTACAGTAAGTTCTGTTGAGTCAGCTATAATTTCTCTAGAGATCAATGAAGACTTCATTCCTTCATGGCCCATAGCAATACCGTCAGTTACTGTAATTGTACAAAATTCTCTTGGTGTTCCACCGGAAGCTCTAACACCTTTTTTAACTGATTGAGCTTGTCTCATTAAGGCAATATTACATGGTGCAGCTTCATTCCATGTTGATACAACGCCAACAAAAGGCTTTGCTACGTCTTTTTCAGTTTCACCCATCGCGTAATAAAAAGATCTATGAGGAGCCCTATCCGCTCCCAATGAAGTGTGTCTGCTTGGTAATTTCTTTTTATTAAATTTTGCCATTATAAACTTTCTATTGTTACTGATATTCTTTTAATATCGTTTTCTAAATTATTATAATTATTTTTTTCTTTATCAACAATATCTTTTGGTGCCCTATTAACAAAGTTCTTATTGGCTAATCTTTGTGAAATTTTATTCATATCTTGCTGGTATATATTTTTCTTATTTGTTAAATTCTCTTTAATTAATCTTAAATCAACATCTTCAGCAAAGTATACTTTGAATAAATCTCCTGAAACCATCAATGTAGGGGCAGGTTTTTCCAAGTCTTTATCAAAAAAGTTATTAATTCTACCTAATCTTTTTAAAATAACTTCATTTTCAAGAAAAAAAGATTTCTCATTTTTGCTAATACCTTCTATTGAGATATCAATGAAAGAGCCAGGACTTACGCTCAGTTCATTTTTAAATGATCGTAATTCAGAAATAATGTTAATAATTTTTTGTACCTGATTGGTACTTGAATCTTTCTCAATAGTTCCCGACGGCCAATTTTCTAACATTAAAAAATGTTTGCCAAAATTATCAAATTTATTTTTAAGCCAAATTTCCTCTGTAACAAATGGTATGAATGGATGTAACAATATTAGTATTTGTTTAAATATATAAGCAGACATCTTTCTGACTTCTTCTTTAGAACTTTCATCTTCAGAAAATAGTATTGTTTTTGATAATTCTAAGTACAAATCACAATATGAATGCCAAGCAAATTGATAAGCATTTTTAGCCGCCTCATCAAATCTGTAGTCTTTTAAATTTTTTTCAATTTTATTTTTGGCTAATAGCAATTCTGAATAAATCCATTTATTAATATTAATTGTTAATTTAGGAATTTTATCAACCTTACTAAAATCACAATTATTTGTTATTAAAAAATTATTAGCATTCCATAATTTATTTAAAAAATTTCTATAACCTTTAACTCTATCCTCAGAAAGTTTTACATCTGTACCTGGAGACGCCATTGAAAGTAAAGTAAATCTTAAAGCATCAGCACTATATTTTTCGATTAAATCTAAAGGATCAATTACATTGCCTTTTGATTTGGACATTTTTTGTCCTTTCTCATCTTTTACAAGTGCATGAACGTAAATATCTTTAAAGGGTTCTTTATCTAGAAACTCCATTCCAAACATGATCATTCTAGCAACCCAAAAAAATATAATATCAAAACCTGTAACAAGAACTGATGTTGGATAAAATTTTTCAACATATTCTTTATTATCTGGCCAACCCAATGTTGCAAAAGGCCATAAGCCTGATGAAAACCAAGTGTCTAATACATCTGGATCGCGTATTAATTCTACATCTTTATTATAATACTTCTTAGCTGCACGGTTTGCTTCTTTTTCGCTAGTGGCAACAAATATCTTTTTATCTGGCCCATACCAAGCAGGTATTTGGTGTCCCCACCATAGTTGTCTAGAAATACACCATGGCTCTATATTGTTCATCCACTGAAAATAAGTTTTGGACCAGTTCTCAGGAAAAAAATTTATTTTTTTTGAATTAACAACTTCTTTTGCTTTAGTTGATAATTTCTTTGCATCTACAAACCATTGTTCAGTTAAAAAAGGTTCAATAATGGAGTTTGATCTATCTCCATAAGGAACTTTATTTTTTATATTTTCTTCTTTTATAAAAAATTCTTTTATTTTAAGTTCTTTTAATATTTTCTTTCTGGCCTCAAATCTATCAAGACCGACAAAATCTTTAGGTCCATTATCATTGATCTTTCCATCAACAGTAAAAATATTTATTATTTCAAGATTATTTCTTAGACCAACATCATAATCATTAAAATCATGAGCAGGTGTAATCTTTAAAGCACCTGTACCTTGTTCAGGGTCCGCATAGACATCCTCAATAATCTTTATCTTTCTACCAACAATAGGTATGACGGCTGTTTTTCCAACAAATTTCTTAAAACGTTCATCTTTTGGATTTACAGCTATGGCTGTGTCACCCAACATTGTTTCAGGTCTTGTTGTTGCTATCGTTATGAATTCATCAGAGTTATCAATTGAATATTTTATATAATACATTAGAGAATTAACTTCTCTTTGATCCACTTCAAGATCAGAAATTGCAGTTTTTAATACCGTGTCCCAGTTTACTAATTTCTCAGCTTTATAAATTAGTTCTTTTTTATGGAGTTCTACAAAAACTTTTACTACAGATTTTGAAAGATTTTCGTCCATGGTAAAGGCGTTTCTAGACCAATCACATGAACAACCTAATTTTTTGAGTTGATTTATTATAATATCACCATACTGCTTTTTCCATTCCCAGACTTTCTCAATAAACTTTTCCCTACCAATTTTATTTTTATCAATTCCTTCTTTAATTAACTTTTTTTCAACGAGGGCCTGAGTAGCAATACCAGCATGATCTGTCCCTGGTTGCCATAAGGTCTCAAAATTATTCATTCTATGATAGCGAACTAACAAATCTTGAATTGAGTTATTTAAAGCATGCCCCATGTGTAAACTTCCGGTTACATTGGGTGGAGGTATTACTATAGAGAATTTTTTCTTATTTGGATTGGGTTTAAATAAATTATTTTTTTCCCAATAAGAATATATCTTATCCTCAACTTCAGAATGTATATAATTATCGTTACTCATAGATATCAATAAGTTTATAATTTATTAATATGAATAAACAATAATCAATTTGTGTCGTTATTTGGTAGATTAATTATTAGAATTTTATATATAAAAGGTTCTCTATTTACTTTAATATGAGATGAGTTGGCATCGTGGCGGAATGGTTACGCAGAGGATTGCAAATCCTTGTATCCCAGTTCGATTCTGGGCGATGCCTCCAAAAAAAAATCTTGTTTTAGTTTGAAAAAAAAGTAAATTGACTTTTTAATATTCCCGAGTAGCTCAGTTGGTAGAGCAGTTGACTGTTAATCAATTGGTCGCAGGTTCGAGTCCTGCCTCGGGAGCCATAAAAAATATTCTTTTTGATTCTTACTAAAATATATTTAAAAATTAACCTACTTTAGAAATTTCTGAATTTAATAATCCTAGTGATTTACTAAACTTTAGTTTTTGATCATTATTGAGTTCTGAATATATTTTAACTAAAAAATTATAATTAACATTCATGTGACCTTCATGAGATCTTTCAAGATTTTTTAAATATTCTGAAAAATCTTCAAAAAAATAATTAACTGGCACTTTTAAGTAATTTGCTAACTGAAGTAGTCTTATTGAGCTAACTCCATTACTTCCTTTTTCATATTTTTGAATTTGTTGAAATGTAACACTGATTGCTTTTGCAACTTTTGTTTGTGTGAGACCTAAAGCTAATCGTCTTAGCTTTAATTTATTTCCTAAGTGTTTATTAAAATTATCTTCCATTAAGACCCCTCTTAAAGTTAGTTTAAAAAGACCTATTCAACTAATTTTTTAATGTTATCGCAATAGAAAAGTTTTTTAATTTTAATAAATTAGGCGGTAAAAGATAAATTGTGTCAAGAAATTATAATACAATATTATCAAATAATGGTGTTGACTATATTACAGAAAAACACTTATAAAATTTGACTTAGGAAAAGTTTGGTACGTTCACTCTTAGGATTAGCAAAAAAGTCTTTGGTTTCTGCCTTTTCCACTATCATTCCTTCGTCCATAAAGATCATTTGGTCAGCTACTTCTTTAGCAAAACCCATTTCGTGGGTTACAACAATCATAGTCATTCCTTGCTTTGCTAAATTAACCATAACATCAAGTACTTCTTTGATCATTTCAGGATCTAATGCTGATGTAGGTTCATCAAATAACATAATTTTAGGTTCCATACAAAGTGCCCTAGCAATAG
>Ga0209709_10004812_pt1 | contig 10779 bp, 10 predicted proteins | sample ArcticOcean_MG_C_2_FD_187435 | JGI IMG/M metagenome (GOLD analysis project Ga0209709, IMG submission 187435) | Marine microbial communities from western Arctic Ocean - ArcticOcean_MG_CB4_136 (SPAdes) (version 2) | ecosystem: Environmental > Aquatic > Marine > Oceanic | place: Arctic Ocean...
TTCTAGTAGAAAGAATAGATTCACTTCTTCTGCTGGTATAAATCTTGGTGCAATTGTTACTAGCACAAAAGGTATAGCAACACACATAATACACATTAAAGGTACGATTATAATGTCACTTTCCACTAGAGCGAAACTTTCAACAAAAAAGAGAGAAAATAAAGCAACACAAAGTTTTCCAATAACTGCAGAAGGAACAAGGTCCCTATCTTTTGCATATCTTGCAAGTACAGCATTACAAGCAAGACCAAAGGCAGTAATTAAACCAAAAATATCACCATAAAAATTCCCAAGTTCAATAGAATCATAAAAAATATAGGAAACAGCAATAAAAGTTATAAAAATTGCTAACCAAGTTTTGTGGTCTGGCATTTCTTTTAAAAATATAGCTCCTAATATTGCAGAAATCATTGGTGCCATTGCTATCATTACCAAAGTGTTTGCAACATTAGTATTTTGAATAGAAATTATAAAAGTAATATTACAAATAGAAAAACTTAGGACATAAAAAATTCCTGGATAACCTATTCCTAATAAGGCTTTTAAAAAATTACTTTTATAAAAAAAAAGAAGACCTATTAAAACAGCAACAAAGGGAATAGCTCCTCTATAAAAAAGCATACCCCAAGTTTCAATATTGGAAAGTCTGATAAAAATTGAGTCAGGAGTAATAAACATCACAGCAACAAATGCTAATAATGATCCTTTTTGTTGTGAAGTTAAATTGTTCATGCTTTCAATCCTTTCCAAAAAATTTTAGCTAAGTTTATTTTAGATAAATCATTATAGGTTTTTAAGCCAGTAGGAGATGTAACATTTATATCTCCATTTAATTTTCCATCAATAAAATCTATTCCAGCTAGATAAATATCTTTTTTTTTAAGATCTTTTGCCAAGATTACTGCAATTTTTTTTTCTTTTTTTGTTAGTTTGGTTAAAGTAGGCTTTGCTCCTTTGCTCATGTTACTTAAAAAAGATCCTTTTTTAGGAATCCTGGATATCTCCCCACAGATTTTTCCATTAATCAAAAAAACTCTTTTATCTCCATTTTTAATATTAGGTAAAAACTTTTGGCACATTATGTGTCCATGTTTTTTAATAAAATTATTTATTATTTTATTTTTAAATGATCCTTGTATAAGAATAATGTCATTGCCACCATATCCATGAATAGGTTTAATAATCATTTTTTTATTAACCTTATAAAATTTTTTTATTTCTTTTATGTTTTTAGTAAAAATTGTTTTAGGCATATATCTTTGAAAAGAAGATGAATACAATTTTTCTGAAATATTTCTTATTGATGTTGGATTATTGATTATTTTAACCCTATTCTTTATTTTATCTAAAATATAAGTAGTGGAAATATATTCTAAATTAAAAGGTGGATCTTGCCGTATAAGTATGAATTTACAATTAAGTAAATTAAGTTTTTGAAATTTTAAAATCTTAAAAAATTTTTTATTAGAATAATTAAATTTAATAAAAAATCCTTTAGCAATAACATTATCATTTATTATAGATAAATTTTTAGGTTCATAATAAAATATTTTATATTTCTTATTTTGAGCTTCATTGGCAAGAAACATACTTGTATCGCTTAGTGGTTTAAGTTCTTTAGGATGATTCCCTTGAATAGCAACAATTTTATTTGTCATATAAATCATTTAAATTTTCATTTTTTGAAAATTTAGCAATCATATGATCTGCGTTGGTTAGTCTATTATCAATTATTTTTTCTAGATGATCTAGATAGTGAACCTCATTGTAATGATTTTTTCCTATTATATCTCTATCTTGTAGTCCTCTTTTAGAAATTTGTAATAATATCGAGGACCAATAAAATAAATCTTTTCCCATCAGTTGAGTATTAAAGCCTTTTTTAGGTGCATCAAGGTATGCATTTATAATTTTGTTTTTATCCCATTTTGAAACTAATTCAAATGTTTCATCTAAATTACCATATAATATTCCTGTATTAAAAGCGGGCCCAGAGCACAAACATTCCCACCCACAAGCATCCATAGATCTTAGTTCAATATATTTTTTTAATCTATTTTCTGTAAAGATAGTACTTAAGTGAGTAGTTAAATCATTTTCACTAGGTAATTTATTTTCTATTTCTTGAATTTTTCCATTCATAAAGTCTGAAAATAAATATTTATTACCAGAAATGTATTCTTTATTTTTTTGAATAAATAGCATTGGAAAATTCATTGTAAAATCTGCATATTTTTCAAAATTAATGTTATCAAAAAAAACTTCAGGCAAGCCACCACGTGATGTGTTTTGCCAAACTTTTGATCTATAAGAAAAATAGTTACTATTTTTTTTTTCTACTATTGACGAGTTAGCAAATAAAGCAATTGATATAGGAACAATTGAATTAATTACTTTAAATTTTTTTATGAAATCTTCTTCTGAATTGTAATCAATATTTAATTGTGTTCCACAGGTTCGATACATCATATCTAGGCTTAATTCGCCACCATTAGGCATATCTTTTGTCATTATGTTATATCGTTGTTTTGGATTATTAGGGACTTCTGAAATTTTAGATATTGGGTCAAAACCAGCGCTAACAATTTTTATATTCAACTTTTTAGTAACTTGCTTGAGTTCAAATAAATAATCTTGTGATTCTGAGCATGCTTCATGAATATTATTTAACTTATCACCTGAAAGTTCGATTTGATTTCCTGGCTCTAAAGTAATGCTTTTACCGTTTTTTTTAAGGCCAATAATATTCTCCTTTTCTAAAATTGGCTTCCAACCGAATTCATATAAGGCTTTAAACATTTTAAGAATAGTTTGATAATCAACTCTTTTATTTTTTTCTAAATCAAATAAAAATTTTTCATGCTCAATACCAATTTTAAAATTATCCACATCTTTGATTCCGGATTTAAAATATTCAATTATATGTTCTTTGGATGTAATCATATTTTTATAAAGCTAGTAATATGTTATAATCATTTGATTCGCAATTACAACTTATGATCAAACAACTATCGTCAAAAGAATTTAAAGAATATTTACAAACAGAATCAAAAAAAGTATTGCTTGATGTGAGAACTGAAGAAGAATGGAATATGTTTGGTAAGCCTGATGGCGAAAAACTAGGTTTAAAAACCTATTTCTTAACAATTAAAGATATGAATTTTATTCATGAGTTTAATAAGTTATTAATTAGTAAAGATTGTGAAATTTTTACTTTGTGTAAAGTTGGCCAAAGATCTCAGTTTGTTGCTGAATTATTAGAAAAAAATAATTATAACTGCATAAATATTTCTGATGGTTTTGATGGTTGGCAATTTTCTGATTTACCTTGCTTGTAATTAAATATAAAATTTAAAATGTATAAGGTTTTCTAGAAAATATTTTTCTAATTAAAGGCTCAAAATCTTGAAGTTTTAAACTTTTAAAATTTGGATCAAAAGAAGTTTGATCCCATTTTTCACAAAATTCTAAAGTATCATTATAGTACTTGTGATTTTTATATTTATCTCTTAAATTTCTATTTGCACCTAAGTGATGAGCATAATAATACATTTGGAATTCACCATGTTTTTCTACAATCCAGTGAGTTTTCTCTGAAACATAAGGTTTCAAAATAGTAGCTGCATATTCGGAATGATTTAATGGGGCTAGTTCATCTCCAATATCATGCAATAGGGCTGCTACTATCATTTCTTTACTCGCTTTATCATTAAATGCTCTTGTTGCTGTTTGAAGTGAATGTTCTAATCTAGTTATTTTATAACCTTCTAAACTAGAGTTTAGCCCACTCATAAACTTTATTATTCTATCAGCGGTTCCTTTAATGTATTCTTTTTCATGTTTATCCAACAATAAATAGTCTTCCTTAGAACCATTTTTCATTTCAGTAAAATTTACAATACTCATTTTAACTGTTTGATGCTGTGCTTAGTAATGAGAGTTGAGTAATTTTATCATCTCCCAACCCATCAATTGGTTTTATAGGATAGTCACCAGTAAAATAGTGATCAGTAAGTTGTGGATAAATTTCATTTCGTTTATCAAAACCCATTGCTCTATACATTCCTTCGATAGATAAAAATTTTAATGATTTTGCTCCAATATATTCACGTATTTCTTCATTAGTTTTGTTTGCCGCTAAGAGTTCTTTTTTAGTTGGTGTATCTACACCATAAAAATCAGGATATCTAATTTCTGGACAGGCAATTCTAACATGAACTTCTTTAGCACCAGCATCATAAAGCATTTTTACTATTTTATGAGATGTTGTTCCTCTCACTAATGAATCGTCAATTAAAATAATTTTTTTATTTTTAATAGATGATTTGTTTGCATTTAATTTCAATTTTACACCTAAACTTCTGATTTTTTGACTGGGTTCAATAAATGTTCTACCAACATAGTGATTTCTAATTAAACCTAATTCAAAATTTTTACCTATGAATTGAGAGTAGCCAAGTGCGGCAGCATTACCAGAATCTGGAACTGGGACTACAATGTCTGCGTCAATATCAGTTTCTTTTGCTAACTCAATACCAAAGTTTTTTCTATATTCATAAGCAGATTTACCATTTAAAATACTGTCAGGTCTTGCAAAGTAAATATATTCAAATACACAAGGTCGTGCTTTTTTTATCGGGAACGGCTTAATGCTTTTTAGTTGATTATTCTCAATGTAAACAACTTCACCATTTTCTACATCTCTAATATATTTTGCACCAATTATATCTAGGGCACAAGTTTCTGATGTAAAAACATAAGAATTTTTTATTTTGCCAATAACTAAAGGTCTTATTCCAAAAGGATCTCTTACTCCAATAAGTGTATTTTGATTAAGCATTACTAAAGCGTAACCTCCTTGTATCTGAAACAAGGTATCCACAATTTTATCAATTGTTTTTTTTCTCTTTGATTTTGCTATTAGCTGAACAATTGTTTCGGTATCTGATGTTGTGTGAAAAATAGCGCCGTCTTCAACTAGTTTTTTTCTCAAGGTAATTGAATTTGTTAAATTACCATTATGCGCAATACCTAGCCCTCCCGCATTAGTATCTGCAAAAAAAGGCTGTATATTTCTTAAGGTATTTTCTCCTGTTGTACTATATCTGTTATGACCGATCGCATAATTTCCAGTTAAATTTTTTAATACTTTTTCCTTATTAAAACTATCACCAACAAGACCAAATCTTTTTTCTGAGTGATATTTTTCCCCATCAAACGAGACAATACCACAACCCTCTTGACCTCTATGCTGTAGAGCATGTAAACCTAAAGCGGTTAATGCAGAAGAGTCAGAACTATTGCTGATACCAAATACTCCACATTCTTCCTTAAGCTTTGGATTATAGTTTTTCAATTTTTTCTTTAGTATCTTTGTAATTTTTTTCATCAGGAAACTCTTTAATAAGGTATTTACTACCTTTTTCAACGTATGGAAAGGTTAAGGATTTATCAAGATTTAATGGCCATTTATTATGATTATAGATGATACTTATAGTTGAAAAAATACAGACACAAATAATATAACTTCTAAAAAAACCAAAAAAGAATCCAAATATAGTATCGACACTACCAAGGCCAGAATAGCTGACAGCTTTGCCTATTCCTTTGTTTATCATTAGTATAATAAAAATTACTAAAGAAAAAATTCCAATACCTAAAATAATGTCTAAAATGTATTCGTTATCAATAACATTATCCACATATGGCTTAGCTTTTGGGAAGATAATTAGTGTAACCACATATGCTAAAAGCCATTTAGAAGCAGCAAGAACACTTAAAATAAATCCTTTTCTATAACACTTTATTAAAGATAAAATAGTTATGATTAAATATATTAAATCAAATAAAGTAATAGCTTCATAAAAATTTTTAAAGACATCAGTCATTAATAAATTTATTTTCCAAATGGTTTGTTAATTAAAATAAGCGACGGAAGTAAAGTTAAAACAGATATCATAGCTAAAAGCATTGCAATACCTGTGAATACCCCAAAATAAATAGTTGGTATAAATTTAGAGAATACTAGAATTGAAAAACCAAACACAATAGTTATTGAAGTATTTAGTATTGCAACACCAACTGTAGAGTGACATAATTTTAAAGTTTTTTCATAATCATTATTTTTAATAAACTCTTCTTTAAACCTATAAATGTAGTGAATGCTATTATCTACAGCTATTCCAATTGTAATAGCAGCAATAGTTATAGTCATCATGTCCAGTGGTATTCCTAGCAATCCAATAATTCCTAATATAAAAAAAGCAGCTATAAAATTTGGCACGACACCAATTAAAGAAAGTTTAATATTTTTAAATAAAACTAAAAACATTGTAAATATTCCAATCATAACCAATCCCAAAGTAAGTATTTGTGATTTAAATAAACTTTGAAGAAGGTTGTTAAATAATATTAATACGCCAGCTAGTTTAAACTCATCATTTTTAAGTTTAAGTTTGTTTTTAAGATCATAATTAATTTTTTTAATTAATTCATTTCTTCTTAACCCATCTTGAGAATCTTTAATTCTCAAACTAATTCTTGCTTCATTATCTTTAATGGAAATATAGGGATCAATAATCTCTTCTTTAATGGAATCTGGAATTTTAGAATACAGAACTCCCATTTCTAATGTACCAAGTGGTTTATTGTTGTTTAGTTGAGTTGCCACTTCAATGATAGATGAAAAAGATAAAACTTTACCGACAGGTTTTAAACCATCTAAATAGTCGTGAACTTTTTTAATTTTTTCAATTTTATCTTTGGTAAACCAGTATTTTTGATTATCGTTAGTTTCATAATCATTCCAATCTTCAAATTCATCTTTTTCTGTAGGCTCTGAGTTTTTTTCTTCTGTATTTCCAAATTTTAAAATCACTTCAAGTGGGGTAGTGCCTCCTAATTTTTCATCTATAAGCTTCATTCCTTTATAGATTTCAGTATTTTTATTAAAATAATTTATGAAGCTATTTTCTACTTCAAGACGGCTTATGCCAACTATACTTAAAATAATTACTAATACGGTAGTAAAAAAAACAATATTTTTATTGTTGATTGAAATTTTTCCAAAAAAAGAAGTAATTTTAGACTCGTCATCTTCTTCAATTTTTATATTATTGTTTGAAAAAAAGTTCAAAAGAGTCGGGAGTAAGGTGAAAGTAATTATAAAAGATGTAATCAAACCTAACGTCATCATCCATCCAAAATCAATAATAGGCTTAATTCCACTGAAAATTAATGATAGAAAAGCACATATTGTAGTTAATACCGTATAAAGAATCGGCCAAAACATTTTCTTAGTTGTCATTGACAGTATGTCAAAATTTTTTAAATTTGGAAAATCATTTCTTAATTGTAGAAAACGCGTGCTCATGTGAATATTCATTGCCATTGTTAAAATTAACATTAGTGCAATAAAGTTTGATGATATTACAGTCACTTTCCAACCAAGAAGTCCAAGAAGCCCAGTCATAATTATAACAGAAAAAAAACAACTACTTATAGGAACTATAATCCAAATTAATTTTTTAAATACAAACCAAAGAGTAGCGATGATAAATAAAAAAAACCCTAAACCAAAAACAATAATATCACTTTTAATAAATGACATCATATCATTAGCAATCATAGGGATTCCACCAAGATACATTTCCCCTATATTGTCATAGCTTTTTATAATTTTCCTTATTTCAAGAATATTTTCATGATTTTTTTTCTTTTGAAAATCTTTAAAATTTTCTATATCTTTTTTATTTTTACTTTGTAATTGTATTAAAGTTTCATTTTTTTTTAAATAAACTATAATTCCACTTGTATTTCCATCTTCACTAATTACAAAATTTCTAAATACAGGACTATTTAAAATTTCTTTATATCCTCTTTCTTTATCAACTCCTTTATCTTTTAATGTGCTAAAATTTTTTAGTCTATCTTGTAATGATGCATCAGAATTATCCAACAACGGAACATCTAAGAGTGTAATCACACTATGGACCCAATCCAGGCTTTGAATTTTATATTTTATACTTAATAAATTATTAATAGATGCCTCAGATATCATCCTTTCATTTGGCGTGTAGGTAATTACAAGAAAATCTTTTGATCCATATCTATCTGTAACTTTTTTTAAATATTCAAGATCCGGGTCTCCTTCAATCAAAAGAGTGTCTGACGAAGCATCCAATCTAAAATCTTTAGAAAAATACCCAAAACTTAACAGTGCAAAGATCAGACATAAAAATATTATTTTGGGGTTTTTAAGAACAGTATTTTGATATAAATGAGAAAACATTTTCTACCAATATATTGGATATTAGCCGATTTGAGTATCTTTAAATTTAGTAAACATAGCTTCAAATTCTACCATTATATTACCTGTAGGGCCGTGTCTTTGTTTTCCAATTATAAGTTCTGCTAAATTTGAAACCTCGTTCATTTTCGCTTGCCATTCTGCATGCTCAACAGTTGCTGGTCTAGGCTCTTTTCTTTCTAAGTAGTAAGCTTCTCTATATACGAACATCACAACATCAGCATCCTGTTCAATTGACCCTGATTCTCTTAAATCTGATAATTGTGGTTTGTGGTCATCTCTTTGTTCAACTGCTCTAGATAATTGAGAAAGTGCAACAACAGGAAGTTTTAGTTCTTTTGCCATTGCTTTAAGACCTTGCGTAATTTCTGAAATTTCTTGAACTCTTCCGTCTCTATTGTTACCAGATCCTCTCATTAATTGAATGTAATCTACAACAATCATATCAAGTCCAAATAATCTTTTAATTCTTCTTGCTCTATTACTCATTGCCGCAATACTAATTGCTGGTGTTTCATCTATATATAATGGTAATTCAGATATATTTTTAGAGGTTTCAATAAATTTGTCAAATTCTTCATCTGAAATTCTTCCTCTTCTAATGTCATTTGATTTTATTCTAGATTGCTCTGCTAGTATTCTGGTTGAAAGTTGCTCCGAAGACATTTCTAAAGAAAAGAATGCTATAGAAGATTTTTTTCCTCTTTCTTGCATTTTTTGAGCTGCATTAAAGGCTATATTGGTAGCTAAAGCAGTTTTTCCCATTGATGGACGTCCCGCAATAATTATAAGATCTGAATCATGAAGACCACCAAGTCTGTCATCTAAATCTCTTAAGCCAGTTGGAACACCAACAATACCTTCATCATTTTTATAAGCTTTGGAGGCCATCTCAATAGTAAGTTTCATTGCTTCATCAAATTTTATCAATGATGAATTAAATGAACCTTTTTCAGCAAGATCAAATAATAATCTTTCAGAATTTTCAATAATATTTTGACCACTAACATTTAGATCATTAAGTTTTGCGGTATCTATTGTATTTTCTGATATTTTGATTAGTTCTCTTCTGACAAACATGTCATAAATAATTCTACAATATTCTATTGCTTGTCTTGATGAAGTAGAAAATTTTGTAATTTTAACCAAATATTCTGGAACATTTAAATCATCTTTTTCATTCTCAAAATAATTTTTTAAAGTAATAGGGTTTGCAAGCATTCCTTTATAGATAAGAGCTTCAATTGCAGAAAAAATTTTCTGATGCATGGGATCATAAAAATTAATATTTGAAATTATAGTATTTATTTCATCAAATATTTCGTTGTTAACTAGTATGGAGCCGATAACAGACTGTTCAGCTTCGATATTATTAGGTAACTCTTTAAATGTATCTTTGACAACGTTTAGATTACTTTCCATAATCAAATATTATCTGAAACATATTTTAAAAAAATAACTAAAAACTACTGGGGAAAAAAATGTATAAGTTATTGAATTATTTCAGCAGCAACGATTTTAATGCTTAATTCAGCCTGAACATCAGTATGTAAATTTACTTTTGTTTTAAATGTACCTAATGATTTTATTTCTTGTTTAAGTTGTATCATTTGAGGCTGTATTTCTACTTTATCCACTTCGAGAATAATTTTTGCAATTTCAGTGGGCTTAACAGATCCATATAATTCATTATTTTCTGTGCTCAATTTTTTAATTAAATATTCTTTACCATTAATTTTTTCTGAAATTTTTGTAGCTTCTTTTTTTTTATCCAGATCTTTTTTTCCTAGTTCGCTTTTAATTTTTTCTACCTCAATTATATTTTCTTTGGAGGCATAAAGAGCTTTTTTATTAGCAATAAGGTAATTTCTTGCGAAACCTCTTTTTACATCTATTATTTCTCCTATAGATCCAATTCTTCTCAGTTTTTCTAATAAAATTACTTTCATTTAAATAAGGGCTATGTTTCTTGCTCTTTTAATAGACAAAGATAATGCCCTCTGTTTTTTTTGACATACATTTGTAATTCTTGAAGGTAAAATTTTACCATTTTCTGAAATATATTTTTTTAATAATCGAATATTTTTATAATCAACTACAGGAGCACCTTTTACTGATAAAGGACAATTTTTACCAAATTTATATTTATTAGGTTGAAATATACTTAATTTTGCAAAATTACTTTGTTGCCCTTTTTTATTATTTGTTTTTTTTTTGAATACCATAATTAATATTTATCTTGTCTACTTTTTTCTATATCTTCACTATTCTTAGAAAAGTAGTTTGTTTCTAAATCAAATTTTTTGACTTTAATTGTCATATATTTTAAAAGATTTTTATCAATTTTTTCATTTTTTTCTAATTCAGAAATTAATTTACCCTCACCTTTAATTTTAAAATGAATATAGTTACCTTTTTTATTCTTTTTTATAATATAAGATAAATACATCAAACCCCAGTTTTCAGTTTTT
>Ga0209709_10004814_pt1 | contig 10777 bp, 13 predicted proteins | sample ArcticOcean_MG_C_2_FD_187435 | JGI IMG/M metagenome (GOLD analysis project Ga0209709, IMG submission 187435) | Marine microbial communities from western Arctic Ocean - ArcticOcean_MG_CB4_136 (SPAdes) (version 2) | ecosystem: Environmental > Aquatic > Marine > Oceanic | place: Arctic Ocean...
TACGGTACCATACTGTACTATATGATTCAATGCGAATATTGCCCTAGAGGATTCATTGAGACAACAAATGGTCTTGCTGAAAAGACATTTCATGAATTACTTCATGAACCAGAAGTTGTAAACAAGTGACTCTTTACATTTTTTATTTTACACCTAACTTTTTTTATTATTAGTTTCTTAATTCATGTAATATGGTATCTAAAACAAGTAAGAAAAAAGTAATCAAGACTGTTAAAAGACAACCGAATCCAGCAGCAGTTTTAAAGAAAGTAGCATCAGTTTCAGATTCCAATAAGGCATTACAAAAAGAAATTAAAGTGATGTCAAAAATTTTTGGTGAAAATCAAAAAGTCCTTGTATCAATGAAAGGAATGATAGATACACTAACATCAACATTAGAGCATATTCAAAAACAATCAAAACAAATTAACATAATAGAAGATGATACACAGAAATTATATGCAGGATTAAATCAAGTTAGAACACAATCCAATTTAATTAATAAAATCAACAATCAAACTGAAAAACTTGAAAATGAATTAAATAAAATTTCAGAAATACAAAAAACATCAAAAACTCAAGAGATATCTCAAAAAGTTGATGAAAGTATGAATTCAATTACAAATAATTCTCAGATGATTATTAAAATTGCTCAAAGAATTGATGAAGTAAGAGATGATCTAAGAGAAGTTTCAGGAAAAACTAATTCATTTTTAGAAATTACATCTGAGATGAATAAATTAAAAGAAAATATCGAAGAAATTTCTGGAAAAACAGAGAATCTTAGTACAGGAACTCAAGTAGTTTCAAGTCTTAAACAAGAATTTGAAAAAATAATTGAAGGAGTAGCAGGTACATCAAATCTCAATGCAGAATTAGAAGCAATCAAAATTTCAATTGATGTAATATCATCAAAAGCATCAAAAATTGATTCATTAGGAGGTATAATAGATGGTCTCAAACAACAATTTCAGACAGTCTCATCAAGTGTAAATTCCAGTGATGTCATCAGTTTAGAATCAATTAAAGAATTAGGAGGTAAAATAGATAAAATTGAGACTGAAATTGGTTCATTATCAAAAAGAGCAGATTCAACAGCAGATATTCTAAAACGACAAGATGAATCAACTATAGAATTTCATAAAAAATCAGAAAAATTATTTCAAGAAATCCAATCAGTTAGAAATGTTACAAACAAAGCATCTAGTGATTCATCAAAGGAAATGATGGCATTACTAAAACTATCAGAATATCAATCAAACATCAGAATGAATACAGAATCAAAATACGGAGAATCAAAAGATTTAGAAAAAATGGCAAGTCTTACTTCAGAAATTGTAAACCTATTTGATAAAATATCAATTGAATCAGGTGAAAAGATACCACTGCCACACGAAGTAAGACAATGGGCAGTAAGTAAAATTTTAGATTGTGCAGATAAATGGGAGATTAGATTTAGTGATGTATATTCAATTTTAACAAATGCTATTGGAAGAGACATGTTAAAAGAATCAGTAAGAATTCAACAAATTAGAGATATTTATGGAATTAGAGCAGTAGATGAAATTAGAAGAGACCTAAATATTTCTTAGATCCCTATTTCATCTTCTTTTTGTAGTTGTTCTTTCTTTCTTTTCAATACAGCAAAAATTCCAATAATCACTGCGACCCAAATGATACTCATCATCATGTTTTCAGGACTGACATACATGTATGGTGTTGCATCCATGATATTGATTTTCAATAATAATGCCCTATCGTTAATGTCTAACATTCCAGTATGATATGCAGAATTATCTTTTGAAATAGATGAAATTTCATTAACACTGATAATCATAGTGTCGATATTATTTTGAATTCTGAGAAAATTGGTGGACTCTGTACTAAATATCCAAACGGGGTTTTTAGCAACTATGCCGTTTGCATCAATTGTTTCAGGAATATTTATCATTACTAAATCCAAATCAGTTTGAATTGCTACTAAATGATCATGAATTATTTTAGGATCAGAAGAAGATACAATTCCATCAAGATTTCCTCGAATTCTATCTAGAGGGTAAATATCATTGTTGTAACCAGAAATTGCCATGTAACCACCAAATACAATTATTGCAAGAATTCCAACCATGGCAAGTTTGTAAATAGAATTAGACATTGTTGTATTACCACCAACATCCATAGTTCTGTTATTTGAATTTAATCTTGATTTTGCAGTTACTATTATGATACCAACTATTGCAACAGCCAATACTGCCATTGTGATTGTATCAAATTCAGGCATTAGTGAGATATGGATTGAGATACATAAAAATTCACTGTAATGTCTGGAAATGGAATTAGTTTGTTTCTAGGGCAATACTATTTGGCAAATCGACTTTCTTGAGTTGTTCTTTCTTTCTTTTCAGTACAGCAAAGATTCCAATAATTGTTCCAACCCAAATAATACTTGAGAGGATATTTGCAGGGCTGACATACAGGGAAGGAGTTGCATCCATGATATTGATTTTCAATAATAATGCTCTATCTGTTATATCCAGCATACCAGTATGATATGCAGAATTATCTTTTGAAATAGATGAAATTTCATTAACACTGATAATCATAGTGTCGATATTATTTTGAATTCTGAGAAAATTGGTGGACTCTGTTCCAAACATCCAAACGGGGTTTTTAGCAACTATGCCGTTTGCATCAATTGTTTCAGGAATATTTATCATTACTAAATCCAAATCAGTTTGAATTGCTACTAAATGATCATGAATTATTTTAGGATCAGAAGAAGCAATGACCCCATCAAGATTTCCTCGAATTCTATCTAGAGGGTAAATATCATTGTTGTAACCAGAAATTGCCATGTAACCACCAAATACAATTATTGCAAGAATTCCAACCATGGCAAGTTTGTAAATATTATTTGCAGTTTTTTCCTTTTTAGTTAGAGGTCTATCATTACTGGATTTATTTTTCTTAAATCGTGTATGAGACAAACTCATGTATGCAATAAAGAAAAATCCAATAGTTTGAAGGGCAATAATAGGCACAAAGATAGGGTTATTTGAAAATATAGAAATAAAAATTCCCATTATTCCATATACACCAAAAAAGATTTCCAAAAGAGTAGTTTGAGTAAATGGTAAGTTGTATGCTTTGTTTTTCCAATCATCATCTTTAGTTACAATTCCATATTTTGGAGTTCGAAGAAATTCATTTTTCTTACCAATGACTGCATCAAAAACTGCAACAGTATTGTTTACAGACATTCCTGCATTGTAGACTAGTAACGCTGGAAGTAGTTTAGCTCTTGACTTCCAGGATTTACCATACATACTCTGTATGATTACAATATATGCACCAGGTCCCATTGCAAGATATGTTGCCAAAGTTATTACAGGAAGAAAACTCACAACATAGAGATTAATTTGTCCTGCCAATAATACAGGTAATGCTAAAAATTGTATCAGCATTAGTGGGTAAACAATATGACGAGTAAGTTGTATGAATGCCTGAATTTTTGCCTCTATTGCAACATTTCGTTTTAAACCAATATCAGCAAGTAATTTTACTGCACATTGAATAGAACCTTTTGCCCAACGAAATTGTTGTCTTTTGGCACCATTCATTTGAGCAGGTAATTCTGCATCAACTACAATATCAGGTAAAAAGACACATTTCCATCCTTTCATTTGTGCTCTATAACTTAGATCAAGATCTTCAACTAAAGTGGCAGTATGCCAACCACCAGCATCTTCAATGCAATCACGTTTCCAAATTCCAGCAGTGCCATTGAAATTCATAAACAGATGAGAATTACTTTTTGCTTTTTGTTCTATAAGAAAATGAAAGTCAAGACTTAATGCTTGTACTTGAGTAATTATAGAATAATTTTCATTTACATGTCCCCAACGACACTGAACTAAACCAATGTTTGATTTAGAAAAATGCGGTATTGCTTGTTTAAGAAATGAAGTAGGCGGAATAAAATCAGCATCAAAGATAGCAACAAGTTCAGTATCAGTTGTTTGCATTGCATGTTTTAGAGCACCTGCTTTGTACCCTTTTCTTGTTCCACGTCTTACATGTTCAATTTGAAATCCTTGTATTTTATAACCATCAACAACATCTCGAAGTAATTCTACAGTATCATCATCAGAATCATCACATACCATTATCCTCATTTTGTCTTTTGGGTAATCCAAATTACAAACCGCATCTACGAGTCTTTTTGCAACATACTTTTCATTGTATATTGGTAATTGAATTGTAACTGAAGGAGTTCCCCAATCAACAGTGGCAGGGGTGTTTTTTCTTCTTCTAGAAAGAAATGCAAGATAATAGAAATTTACAGTGTATGCAGTGATAATAATGGCTGATAAAATAAACAGATCAAAAACAAGTTGGATAAATGGATTGGACATTTCCTAGCCTCACAGAATCACTAGATGTTATTTATAGTTGCAAATATGCAATTATTTTGCTTCATAAATTTTGATTGCTTGTGGGGGACAAACATTCTCACATGCAAGACAGAAAATACAATCAGGTTCTTTTGACATTAATGGTTTTTGTTCTGAACCAGGATTTCCAGGAGTATCAAACCATTCATAGACAGCAACAGGGCAAGCCTCAATACATCCACCATCAGCTATACAAATATCATAATCTACTGAAACAAATTCGCCCCAAATACCCATTATACCATTACTAGTGCCTTTACGACCCCAAGTTTTGATAGTATGTTCTGGAGCCTCATATACAGCAGAAGGTTTGATTTTTGATTTATACTCTACATCAATTGGTCCAGGTTTTGCACCATCTGGAATTTCAATGGAACCATCATCTTCTTCTTCCTCATCATCAGTAGCTTCAATTGGTTTTGGTTTTGCACCAAGAACAATTTTAGCTAACGGAGTTAGTTCTTCAAGTCTTTGAATAGCAGCAAGTTCAGGAATTTTTTCTGATTTTACTAAATGTGAAATCATCTTATCTGCCAAAATTGTATTACGTAAAATAGTATCAATTACCATTTTTGCAAAATGGTCTGCTTTCTTTCTATAATCTTTAACCCAATTAGGATCTCCGAATTTCTCAATTGGAAATACTTGATAAATGATATCAACAACTTCACCAGTTACAATTTCAACAGTTACTGACAAATCAACTTCTTCATACCCTTTCTCATCAGGATCAGCCATGTTTTGTTCCTTCCAACGGTATGTAGCGTAAATTCTATCAGCATACATATCCATCTCAAATGCTTTTTTCAAACCATCATGAACAGATTTTATTTCAACAGGATCTTCAAGTTTAATTGGTAATCTGTATAGTCCAAGTTTAAAACCATGTAATGGATAAACACCACGTTTTGCAGTTGGAGCCTCCATGGACCAAACCCGATCTTTTAAAAGTAATGACATCTGTTTTCTATGAGTAGAATTTAGTTAAAAACGTTATCAGTCATCATCTTGAGGGCAAGTAAGTTCTCGTAGTTCGGTGTATTTTTTTTCCATGGCATTTGCATGAACTAAAACAGAAGACACATCATAGGAATCTTTAGAAAAATACCAACGAATTGGAACCCAATGTCCAATGCCATCCATATCATGAATCATACCTTTATCAGCCTTAACTTTTAGATTTTCATCAATCGATGTCTCTTTAATTTCTAATCCACGCTTAGTTTTATCTTCAAGTACTAGAGCAGTATTACCATCTTTGATAAAATAGAAAGAACCTTTCTCAAGAATTGGCAGGTCTAAAAGCAATTTATTTTTCCACAGGATTACCTATCATATTACCCCATTCAGTCCAGGAGCCATCATAGTTTCTTACCTTTGGATATCCAAGTAGATATTTCAAAACAAACCAACTGTGAGATGAACGTTCACCAATTCTACAATAACAAATTACATCTTTATCTGGAGTTACACCTTTTTGTTCATAATTTTGTTTTAATTCTTCAACTCCTTTGAAGGTACCATCAGCATCATTAACTGCAGTTGCCCATGGAATATTATTTGCGTTAGGAATATGTCCACCTCTTTGTGCATGTTCCGTAGGATATTCTGGAGGAGCTGTAATTTGACCAGAAAATTCAGCAGGAGATCGTACATCAACCATTACAGTATCTTCTTTCCCAATTCCTCTACTTACATCAAATAGATATGCACGTAATCCCTCATCTGGAGGTTGTCCAATGTATTGTGATGGTGCAATTTGTGGTTCATCAGTTGTATAATCACGACTTTCTAATTCCCACTTTTTTCTTCCACCATTCATAATCTTTAGATTTTCATGTCCATAAATTTTGAAAACCCAGAAAACAAATGCTGCAAACCAATTATTAAAATCACCATAAAGAATTACTTCAGTATCAGCAGTAATTCCATTTTTAGACATTAATGCCTCAAATTCTTTTTTACCAATTATATCTCGAGTTACAGGATCATTGATATCACGCTTCCACCAAATTAAACTTGAACCATTAATGTGACCTTTTTGATAACCATTAACAGGATCATAATCAACTTCAACTAATTTCCTATTTTCGTTTGGAGGATTTTGAGACAACCATTCAGTATCAACTAAAACTTCAGGATGTGCGTAACTCATAATTTTATGAGTTCATGTTCATACTTAATTGTTTTTACAGACGTGCGTAAAAATATCATTTTTATGTAAATACAATTCAAAAGAACTTACTTGAAACTAGAAAATGTCGCAGTAGTAAGCAAAGTTGGAAATAAAGATTCAGAAAAGGCTGCAATAGATGTTGCAAAAAAATTACTAGCAACAAAAGCAACAGTGTACACAATTTCGCCAGTTAGCGTGGAAGGTACAAAACAAATTGAAACACTTGAAGAAATTAAGAAGGTCAAATTAGATCTAGTAGTTACATTAGGGGGAGATGGAACAACACTTCGAGTTTTTAGAAATTTAGAAAATGAAACACCGATTTTAACAATTAATGTTGGAGGTAATAGAGGAATTTTAGCAGAAATTACAATTGAAGAAATTGATGAAGCAATAAAAGATATTTTAGAAGATAGGTTTTTCCTAGATAAAAGAACCAGAGTAACTGCATCGTGTGGAGGAAAAGAATTTCCACCTGCATTAAATGAAATTTACATTAGCAGGGCAAACTTAACTAAAACTGCAGAAATTGAAATTAAATTTCAAAATGATACAGTAAAACAAAAAATGGATGGGGTAATCATTGCAACACCTAGTGGATCAACGGGTCATTCATTTTCATTAGGTGGTCCAATATTACACGAAAGTTTAGATGTTTTAATCATCACACCAGTTGCACCAGTTTACAGATTAGCATCATTAGTTGTTCCAGATGAAAAAATTGAAATTATTTGTTCTCAAGATTGTAATATTGCAGTAGATGCACAAGTTGTAAAATCTGCAGGATACGAAGAACCAATAATTATTAAAAAATACAAAAGCCCAGCAGTTTTCATTAGATTGAAAAAAAGAGGGTTAAGACAAATGAGTAAACTTGGATTTTAGAATTTTAGACGCTAGTGCATTTTATGCAGGAGTCCCATTTAGATCATCTGAAGATTACTACACTACATCTCTAGTTTATGATGAGATACAGCATATTAAGAAAAATCATGATGCACTTGGGATATTACTTGAGACAAACAGGCTGAAAATTAGAGAACCAGATGGGCAATCAACTCAGGCTGCAATTAAAGCAGCAAAAAATACAGGAGATTTTCCACAATTATCAAAACAAGATATTTCAATTATTGCATTAGGGATAGAAACAAAAGGGCAAATCATTACAGATGATTTTGCAATTTCTAATGTTGCTAAAAATATAGGATTAAACATTGTACCAATCATGACAAAAGGAATCAAAGATGTAGGAAAATGGATTCACTATTGTCCAGGATGTAAAGCAAGTTATCAAAATGGAAAAGAGTGTTCTATTTGTGGAACTGCATTAAAGAGAAAATTACTCAAAGAATAATTGTAAAAAAATTATTGTTGTGAGATATAAAATACAACACTAACATTAGTTGTGATCTCTTCATCACCAGACATAATTGGTGCAGATTTCATAGAGGATTCTGCAAATCCATCAAATGATGTACGCATTGGACCATCATAGTAAGGCACCACATTATCATGTATAATAACAGATTTTACTCCAACAATTTTTTGTTTTAATGGTACAAGTGCTTTTTCTGCTTTTTGAGTTGCATTATTTATTGCATCAGCAATCAAATTATCACTAATTTTTTGTAACTTATCATCAGATAATTGAAATGAAACATTGTCAATACGATTTGCTCCAGAAGAAACTGCAGCGTCAATAATATCCCCAGCAGAATCAATTTTTTCAGTTTGGATTGATAAAATATTTGAAACACGATATCCATTTAGAATTTGTTGCCAATTTCCATCAGTATCTTTTATGCTATCATATAATGGATAAATTGAAAAATTGGATGTTTGAATATCGTCTTCAGAAATTCCAGAATTAGATAATGAGGAGATTACAGAATTTAATGAATTAGAATTTTGAGATAGAGACTCATTAGCAGTTTTGGCTTCAGATTCAACTCCAAGCACAATAATTAAAGTATCAGGATTTGAAGAGGCTGTAGCACTGCCAGAAACAGAGATTGTTTGTTCAGAAGGATCATATTTTTTCAGCCACTCATAAATTAATGCATCAGGAATCTCATCTTCAACAATTTGAGATTCAACTTGGTTTTCACTTTGAGTTAAAGTTACAGCAAAGGCTAAAACAAATACAACACCAATAATTACTGCGATATTAACACGATTATCCATAAATTTTCTTAAAATGTATAGTATAAAAATTCATGAAATAAAATGGCAGTAATAATTATGTCAGTGTCTTTTGAGTACTTTCTTTTTGAAGTTTATTTTTAGTAGTTAACATATTTTTAATTTTTTTTGCACGAGCTTCACCTAACCCTTCAACTTTGGCTAATTCAGAAGTTGTTGCACTAAAAACTTTCAACGGAGTACCAAATTTTTCAAGCATTCGAACTGCAAATTTTTCACCAATTCCAGGTAAACTACAAAGAGTAGATAGTTGCTGAGTTTCTAAATTAGATGATTTTTTAATTTTTTTCAGATATGGTCCTGTAGGTCCATCTTTTCTAGAACACATTGAAACTAATAATTTTACAGTATGAGATGCACTAGGAGTTGGAATTATTGGAATTTTAAATTCAAGTGCAACTCTAGAGAGGGCACCATAGAAAACTAGAGGGTTGTCAGCAATTTCTTCAATTTCATCAACGTTGCCTTCAACCAAAACAATAGGATGTTCAAAATGTTCTTTGAGTCTAGTACATTGATCATAAAGCCTTCCATCAAAAACTGAAGCCATCAAATCTTTGATACTTTTTCTTTCAACAATAGTTTCAGGTGCAACAATATAATCTCCAATAGGAAGTGTTTTCATTTCAACTGCCATACCAACAGCTTTTAGTAATTCAGGAATTCCACTTTTCCTCTCTCGTTCATCGACAATAATTCGAAGGTCTTCTAATTTCACAAATACCATTTGTAATGAATTGTTAATATCTTATATGAAATATGCTATAGGAATTATTTTCTAGGATTATCTTCAGTTGTTGCAGGAGGTGGAGGAGTAGCACCACTTTTCATCATTTCAGTGATTTTTGCTTCTTGTTCTTTGAGAGAATCTTTTACACGAACCTCTTGTTTCTCAAGAACCGTTGATCTAGTTTTTGCTAATTCAACTTTTTCCTCTAATTCATCAATTAGTATTTTTTTTGTAGATTTAATTAAAACAGTTCCAGCTTGTTTAAAGACAGAATCATCATCAGCAATTTTCTTTAGTTCTTCAAGTGCTTTTTCAGTTTCTGCTTTTTCCATTTCAAGATGTTGTCTTTGAGTCATAATAGATTGTAAATTTTGTTGAGATTGTTGTAATTTCATAATTTGTTCTTGAAGCCATGGGGGCATTTGTGGAGCAGACATAACTAAACAAAAATTTAAACTGATTATATCTTTACCGATTCAATTGTATCATAACTAGCTTGAATAAGTCTAAGCGTTGAATTTAGATTTGCTCTTAGATGTGCAATTTGATCAGTTTCAACAGAAATTACAAGTTTTTTATCTAATTTTATTTTAGTTTTAACAGGATTTTCAGGATAAAATTCATTATCAGTATTTACAGAATCATAAATTGCAGTTGTTTTATCTTTAGCATCTACAGTGATTTTTGCACTATAGTTTAATGTCATATGCAGTTCCAGCTACTTTATAGGTACATTTTTTACAAGACCAAATTCCAACAGCATCTCTGCCAAATGTCTGTGAACCACATTCTGGACAATTTCTTTTTTGTTTTAATGTAAAGTGCACTTTTGTGTATTGTTTTCTAAGTTTAATTCCGTAACGTGCACCTAAACCTTTTAGAGATTTTTTTGCTTTAGCCATTTTGTTGATACTCCTGTTGTGCAGATTTTATTTGTTCTCTAATTTTTGCACCGACTTTAACAGACATGTCACCACACTCATTGATTTCTTCTTGTGTAAATCCATCACTACCGCCTTTTTGTAAAGCACAGATGTTACCATCAGAATCAGTAGTTATTGTAACTCTACAATCCATACTAGCCCATTCATCACCATTAGGATCAACTACAATATTATTTCCAATTTTTCCCATTGTTACAGATACAGGGATTGTGCTTACAGGTAATTGTTTTTCTCCACCTTCAACAACTGAAGGTTGGTCATCAACCATCTC
>Ga0209709_10004815_pt1 | contig 10777 bp, 4 predicted proteins | sample ArcticOcean_MG_C_2_FD_187435 | JGI IMG/M metagenome (GOLD analysis project Ga0209709, IMG submission 187435) | Marine microbial communities from western Arctic Ocean - ArcticOcean_MG_CB4_136 (SPAdes) (version 2) | ecosystem: Environmental > Aquatic > Marine > Oceanic | place: Arctic Ocean...
AGCATCAACGCTAATGTCTTCATCTTGGATTATACAGTCGCCAACATCAGTTACTTCTTCAAATGAGAAGTGTTCAGTCAATGTTTCCATAACTGACCTTTTGTATGCAGTATCAAGGTTGTCTAGCTGATCTCCTTTCGTTTCAAGAATTCTAATACTATTTATTGTACCATCTTGTCGTTGAATAGTGAATAGGAAGTCAGGATACATCTTGTTTCTCCTCCACCCCTGAATACCATACTGCCGCCTGGCAACATTTCGGTGCCACCAATGAATAGTTTCTTCTCTTTCTAGGAATAGAGCGACATTCTGCTCATCTGCGTTAAGATCTGCATGGTAAACCGACTCAAACAGGCTACTTGAAAGAGGCAGCATATTGTTTAACAAGCGGTGTGCGACAACTGGTTGATTTGTTAATTCGGTATGAGGCATTTGCCAATTGTTGCCATCAGCCCGTAGTCTAAACTGTAATGTGCCATTGTTCAATCCTTCTCGGAATATTTGTTCTGCAAGATGATCTGTTTCAGCGATAAGGTTTACGCGTAATCGCTCAATAACTAAGTTCATCTGTTGGCCAACATAGATTTCATTGATGTCGTCACGATTAAGTAAACCTTCTAACAAATCTTGAACAATCTGATACGCAACAAATGTATTTGGGACAAGGTCATTAATCGCTCTTGACGCATAAATTGAATCAAAACTCAAAATTTCCGTATTCGCTCCTGCCACAATGGTGCAAATATTACCATCTTCATCCAGACCGATTCTTCGTAATTGATTTTGAGGGGCGTGGGAATTACTGGGGAAATCTGCTATCAGGCTGGAAACATCAAAAGTTCTCCAATCAATTTGGGATAATATGTCAGTTCCGTAGTCCAAAAGTCTTGCATTATCACCTTCGACAACCAGGACTTGAGGAAGATAAATTTCAGTACCTGAGAATCGCCCTCTTCTGTTTAATTCTCGAACCGGATGGCCGTTTCCTGCTTGAGTTGCACCACCCGCAAGTTGTATTACAATATCTCCCAAACCTTCACTTTCAAGTGATTCACGAACATTTTTGATCACATCAACTGTTCTTGCACGGTGGGTGATGATGTAGCACTGATCTAATTCCGCCACTTCTGTTTTTATGGCTCCAGGTTGTCGTAGTATCCTTCCAATGAGTTGTGTCATAGCGCTCATGTTAGAAGTAGCAGCTAAAGCACAAATCACATACGCGAACGGACAATTCCACCCCTCCTGCAACGCTTGTTTGGTTATGATCACACGAATTCTGTTTTCTGGGGAAAGTAGATTCTGATTTTCGGGATTGCTTAAATCATTAATTTCAGCAGTTTTTACAGCAATTTCCTCTTCCGTCAAACCCAAATTCAACAATTGTGCCCTTACATCTTCGGAATGAATGAACCCTGCTTCCAGTTGGTCTGCTCCAGTTCTTTCCACTTGAACGAGCATAATTGGTCGAATGTATCTTCCCGATTCTGCTTCATATTGACTTGCCCGTTCTTGTAATTCATTCAATTGAGTTAAACTTGTACTTAGAGTGTTTATCCAATCTTCACCTTGCATTGGATTAAGATTAATTGGCATCTTAAGCATTCCTTCAATATCCACTTCTTTCCCGGAAATTTCGACTAGAATGTTGGCATACCTGCCAGAGCGAGGATTATTGCCGCCTGTTGGTTGCTTGTCTTTCGGTGTTGCAGTCAACTCGAGAACGAAGCATGGGTTAAAGCCGTATATTGTAGAGTTCGCAAGCTCACTAGTTGTTTTATGTCCTTCATCGATAACAATTATTGGGCGAATTACCCGGAGTGCATTGCCCAAAGATTCTTTGATCAAAGTGAAATGATGGTCGTAAACATCCAAATTTGGAATTTCTTGGTGTAACGTTTCATGCAACTCCATCTCACCTTCATCCGGAAAGAATCCGTGAACATCGCCTCTATCCCTAAACATTCTAAGTGAATTCCTATTTTCTCGATTAGTTGCTTGAAGCATAACTACCATGATGCAAAGATTCTCCTCAACGTCACTTGCGGCGAGAGGAGAGTCCCTCTCGAGAATCCTTACACTACCAGCGCTGGCGTTGTCTAGGGTTTGACGATAGACGTGAGATCGATCATTGAGATTCCGAAGGGTTTGGGTATAAATTGCCTCGTTGGGCACAACCCATAGAACGAAACCCGTGTTTCTTTCCAGGTAACCGCTGAGAATCCGTTCAATCGATCTGACTGCGAGATATGTTTTTCCGCCCGCCGTAGGAACCTTCAGCAATACATTGGGCACTGGGCGGTTACAGCCATCTCTTCGATTTAGTAGAGGATTGTAGTCGATTTGTGCTCGGTTTGATGGTAATGTCCCATTGCCCCTGAGATCATTTATTGTCATCTCAACAAAATCTGGAGCAGCCATTGGTATGTCTCCAAAAACCCCTTGATCTATTTGCTCTTGAAATGCGTCTGATTGCCTTTTTCGTACTGATAATGTACTGAGATAGGTATTCAACCGGTTGATTACCTTGGTTTGAAAATCAAGTATTCTAAACATACTTATCACCTCAAATCGAGAACAACGAGTAAGGTAATGGAACGAACTCGACAGGGATGTTGTTTTCATCTAGCATTTTTTGACTTACATATTTTGCAGGTGCTATGACTACGTGACATTTTTCAGAATCATGTCGAGCACACTCCATGGCACGATCCAAGGTCAATGCAGCATCGGAAGATTTCAACCAATCAATGTCATTTCTGTACATCATCCACACATGACAAGAACTCGTCTCCCCTAGGTAGAATTCTTCTTCTTTAATTTCCCCAGCAATTACGGTTTGATTTGTGACTAAGTGAAACAACAATGTTCCTAGTTCAGTGAAAGTTGGTAGGTGCTCTCCAGACAATACTTGTTCAGATTCTAGTGGTTGACCCAGTCTGAAAAACCTAAAATTGCCATCAAGCGCAGAATTTTCTTCATTACCATTGATTGCAACCCCAACACGTCTAGCGGTTAGATCTTGGGCGTAATCTTCCATTTCAATCAAGATAAATTTTCTTGTACCCTCATCCTTTGAGTTTGCCAATAATGTTGCATGACCAGTGGTCCCAGAACCAGCGAAACTATCCAAAACAATGTCAGACGCATTTGTGAAATAAGATATTAACTGAGCGATAAAAGTGTAAGGTTTTGGGTAATCAAACTCTACATCAATAGAATCTAGGTATTTACTATCACTCCCTCCAAAAGCAAGAATGGAGGGGATATTCTCAAATGTTTGCTCATGTAACAAATATCTACGTCGTGGTTGTCTAGTTTCATCAGAACCAAACAATATTTCACCTGCTCTTACATCTCCATTCGGTTCAGTTACTGGTTCATCATCTCCAAGCATACGTTCAAGTGTCGACCTTGGCATCCTCCAGCCCCTACGAGGTGACGGACAGGTGTTTCCAGTCAAGGGGTGTTCAATCAAATAATTGTAGTCGTCAGGCGAGGGTGAAACGTTGGGCCAGCCCATATGGACGGATTGGTACACTAGTCCCTCTGTAGAAATGCTATTGTAAGCAGATATTCCACTAGGGATTCTGTCATCGTTATTGACCCAATTCTTAAACTCTGAACTTACCTGCTGAATGTCCCAGTTAATCTGATATTCTTGTAAGTCGATAGGCAATGTGTATTTTTCACAGATTAGTGACAAATCTGACGGTGCTGAATTACTACCTATTTTCCTCATTAACTCCTCGGCTCTATCGAGCATTAAATTGGCAGCATCTTTTAACCTCGCCATCGGTTTTGATTCCAACATTCGAGTTCTACATTTTGCAGCAACTATGATACTTTCGTGACGTTGGGAAATTCCACGAGAATCACCTTTTGGGTTTAATTTATCCCACACGATGGTTCCAACAAGATTACTTTGATTGGGATTTTCAGAATCCATGCCGAAAATTTCTCGTATCAAGGAGAGCGCGTTATGGAGTTCGTTCTCGTCGATATGCATAATGAAAATACCATCATCTGCCATCAATTGGTGAAGTAATCTCAATCTTGGATACATCATCGCACACCATTTATCATGTCTCAAACCATCTTCTACCCCAATGGGATTCGATTCAAGCCATTCTCGGATCATCGGTGAATTGACATTATCATTGTAACACCAACCTTCCTGTCCAGTATTGTAGGGGGGATCTATCAAAACACAATCAATTCTGCCTTCATGCGTTTGTAGCAACGATTTCAGTGCTAGTAAGTTATCACCCTGGATAATTAAATTCGACTCCTCTAGATCGGTTGGTGGGTTGACCCCTAACTCCAAATCTTCAATTAATGGGTGGAATGGCACGGATAAATGATGATTGAAGACAAATTCTCTTCCTCTGAAATTTAAACTAGTCATCGTTTACACCCGTACCAGATATACATGCGTAACTAATTTTTCTAATTAACATTATTGTTGCCTATTGGTAACATACATATTTGATTTGCCCTAAATTGCAATGGGGTGGTTCCAACTACTTGTGGTTGCATGGGAGCCCACTCATTCAAAATGAGCTAGAGAGGGCCCTTTACTTGCATAGTAATTTATCTAACTCGCAACATTAGCCATGCACTTGTGGTTATTGTTTTTTGATTCTGCGAGCTGACAGTTGCTTCCAAGTCCATTTCCCGGAGCCATCCTGGTAATGATGCCACAACCTCACCTGAATCTCAGCATTTTCCATTAGTTTTCGGATTATGTCTTGGGCTGGGCTCATCCCCGGCTCTCCTTTCTTACTCGTCCAATTTCCTTCGATGAAATCAAGGGCAAGTACACCTTGTTTTGGTGTATGAATAGAAAGTGCATCAGGGCCTCTTGACAATTTACTCACATGTTGAAGAGGAAAAGGTGGCTCAACCACTGGTGGAAGAATGCCCAAAGTAATAGCATCGACTAGTGAACCCTTTGAAACACGAATCATCTTCTCCTGATTTTCTATTTGTTCAGCACTTTTTTTCAATTCACGCTCAAGCCGAACAATCTTATCGTCCTTTTTCGATTCACGCTTAAGGCGGGCAATCTCTTCGTCCCGGGTTATTTTTGTACCTCTTCTCTTAGCTCTTCGTAATTGGTCTGTGAATTTTTCCTTCACTTTCTTAGACAAGGTTCTATTCTCCATATACTTTGCATCAAGGAATTCGGATTGTAGGTTGAATCTTTCATCAGGAATTGGTACATAACACACTCCATCACATTCAACAATGTTCATTCTTTCCTCCTGAGTGACAAAAAGATACCCATCCCAACTATCTTCTATTGAAATAACACACCTTGTATGATGCATTGAACCGAATCTTGGGTGCCTATCCGCACCTGAAGGCGTTACTTTCACCGCAAGATCGGCTTTCTTGTTCTTTGTAAACTTACGAATTATCTTATCTGCTTTAGGGAATTTGATGCCTTTCATGCAAAACACCTCTGTCCTATATTGCTGTTGTCAAATTTTGACAAGTTAATTGTCAAATCTTGACAGAACCTTGATTTGAAAAAACAAATCTTGTCCTTGCCAAGTTTTGAGATTCTGATGTTTGTCAATCGCTGCCAATTTGCCGGTAAATTTCTGTGTTGTCGGGCCATTTCTTATCGCCATATGTCCACTAGGGTAACTCCCTCTTGAGCATGCCCCCTGGCTGATTTTAGACACCGGTAAATCTTCACCGGTAAGTCCTCTTCTTCACCGGATTAATCTCATTAGTATCCCGGCACGAGCATCTAGACTCAAATAGAGCACAGTATTGCGTTTGTAATACTCAAAAACAGAGGCAAAAGTGCGGCATCCATACCCCTTATTTGAGTGAGAAATAAATCTCTAATTTCAAGCAAGGGTGCCGTTTTGATAGTCGAGGAGTGCTTGTTGAATTTCTTCGCGAGTATTCATCACAAACGGTCCATATCTTGCGATAGGCTCGTTTAATTCAGGGCCTGCAAGAATCAAAAATTCTGCATCTTCTTCACGTACTTCAAAGACGACCTCATCACCATCAGTTAGAATTCCAAGTTGGCCGTCATGCACTGGTTTTCCATCAATATGTACTGTGCCGCCAAAAACGTAAATCATTCCATTGAGTCCTTGTTCGATGACTTGACGATGAACACCATCTTGCTGGATTTTCATGTGAATATAGGTAATTGGAATTACGGTGTCAATGACTGCCTGAACTCCTAAGGTCGAGCCTGCAATGATATTTGCCCAAACTTTCCCATCTTCGGAAGTGACTTTGGGTATCTGTTCAGAGGGAATATCTTGGTAACGAGGTTTCATCATTTTGTCTTTTGCAGGAAGGTTGACCCAAATTTGGAAACCATGGCTCACACCACCTTGTTCAAGGAAGTCATCTTGAGGGAGTTCCGAGTGAATTATTCCACGACCAGCAGTCATCCATTGCACATCTCCTGGATTGAGGTCTCCTTTATTTCCAGCACTGTCTTCGTGTTTCATAGCACCCTGTATCATGTATGTCACAGTTTCAAAACCGCGATGGGGATGAGCAGGTGCGCCAATGGCTTGCCCAGGATCCCAATGAACAGGACCCATTTCATCCAAAAGAAGAAACGGGCTCATGAGCGTACCCATTGCCGAAGGTCTACGGACCGGAAAACCTCCACCTTCAAGGACGGTGTGTGTTGGAGCAGTCATCCGTAATGTTCGGATTGTGTTCATCGTAGAACCCCTTTTATCATTTCATTGACGGATTCAGGGTTGAGCGTTTTATTTTTGTTGACGGTGATTGAACGGCCCAATACATTCGAACCGAGATAGGAAAATTGCATCCGCATACTCATGATGACTTGATGGCCACCACCACCACTAACCGTGGCTAAACCCACATTGCGTTTATTGAACAGTAAACGGAAATTAGAGGATTGAATGGATACCCAGGCGATAAGATTGTTCAAGACCGGCGGTATTGAACCATTATATTCTGGAGCACATACAATCATTCCATCACACGAAAGAATGCGGTCAATACAATTTTGGATTGGTTCTATACTTTTGAATTCCTCTTCTGTCTCAGGCGTATACAATGGAATCTGAAGTGCACAGAGGTCCAATACCTCGGCATCATGCCCCATCGATTCTGCAGCCTCGTGAATACTCATGGCTAAATCTAGGTTCTTACCCGTAGATGCTGCCAAAACTAATAATTTCGCCATAGCAGAACCAAAGCGCCGACCTCTTTGAAGATGTCAGTATCATGCTACTTACCATTTCATACGGTAAGCAAGTATGAGAATACCGATGACTGTAGGGACGATTGCAATAGCGAGCGTCGTCATTACAAGGCGTTTAACTTGATTATCAGTGGATTCTTGCGTAATGGTATCCGAAGTCTCTTGTGTATCGTCACAAATTTCTGTGAATGGATTACAAACGATTTCACCGTCACTACCGTCTCCGGTGATGAAGTAATCGAGGTCTTCAGTTTCATCTCTGCAACCGTCAATATCTGTATCAGTTAACTCTGTTGACGTCCACTTTATCTCACCAACTGGGCATGTATCAACGTCATCAGGTACACTATCTCCATCATCATCAAGGTCCTCACCCGAATCAACGCAGCCGTCTTGGTCATAATCATTTATTGAATCAGAGATCCAAGCCAGTGTTCCACGTGAGCACAAGTCGATATAATCTGCCACTCCATCATTATCATCGTCATCATCTTCTGACGAATCATCGTAACATCCATCGGCATCGTAATCTGTCGAAGGAGATGATGTCCAATCGAGTTTTTCACCATTACAGAAATCAGTTGGGTCTAAAACCCCATCATTATCATCATCAGTATCTTCACTTGCATCTCTGCAACCATCAGAATCATAATCTTCTGATGAAGAGGAAGCCCAAGAAAGTTCACCAGTAATGCACAAATCAAATGTATCGACAACTCCATCGTTGTCATCATCGAGATCTTCTGAACTGTCAATACAGCCATCTGAATCGTGATCTGTCGAACTACTAGATGTCCAATCAAGAGTACCCTGAGGGCAAAGGTCTGCACTGTTCAAGATTCCATCTCCATCATTATCATCATCTTCAAGCGAATCGAAGCAACCGTCAGAGTCATGGTCAAACTTTGATGAGTCCCAATTAGAGCGTCCTAACGGACATTGGTCAATCAGGTCGGATAAACCATCGTTATCATCATCTTCGTCTTCAGTAGAATCTCGACAACCGTCTGAATCATGGTCGGTCGAAGAAGTAGAGAGCCAAGAAAGTTCACCTTTACCGCAAAGATCTACCAAGTCAACAATACCATCGCCATCATCATCAAGATCTTCTGTGGCATCAAGACAACCGTCGCCGTCATAGTCTGTCGTATTATCAGAAGTCCAATTCAAGTTACCTTTCGGACAGTTATCAAAGGTATCATTGACTTTGTCGTTGTCATCATCAAAGTCTTCCAACCCATCATAGCAACCATCTTGGTCATAATCAAAGGAGGTATCTGAAACCCAAAATCTTTGACCCTTGGGGCAAACATCGTCTACATCTAGAATTTGGTCGTTATCGTCATCTAAGTCTTCAGCTGGTTCAGGTTCTGAATCATTGCATCCGTCTTCGTCATAATCAGTACCTTCTGACGAAGTCCAGTTAAGTAAGCCTTTAGGACACAAGTCATTCGAGTCCTGAATTCCGTCATTATCGTCATCATCATCTTCCAATAAGTCCTGGCAACCATCAGAATCATAATCGGTATCTGGGCCCGGAGTCCATGCAGAACCACCCTGAGGACATGCGTCTTCGGCATCAATTACACCGTCGTTGTCATCATCATTATCTTCTGTGGCATCGCGGCAACCATCACCGTCATTGTCGTTACTACTAGGAATCGAAATCCATCCAAGGTCACCCATTGGACAGAGATCATCAACATCCAATACTCCATCGTTGTCATCATCGAAATCTTCTTCTCCGAGGGCATGCCATCCATCCATACAACCATCCGTATCGTAATCAGTGAATGGAGATGCACCACTAAGTGGGAAGTGAAGAATCAATTCAGGACCTTTCGGGCACGAATCAAGTATATCGGAGACAAGGTCGTTGTCGTCGTCTAGGTCTTCAAGTGAGTCTTGGCAGCCATCTTCATCATAATCAGTACCACCTGCTTGCGAATTCCATCCAATATCACCAGTTTGGCATTGGTCATCTTGGTCTCGCAATCCGTCGTTGTCATCATCATCGTCTTCGTTGGCATCGTTACATCCATCTGAATCCCAGTCTGTGAACTGGCCTGAAACCCATCCCATCACACCGGGATTACAATCATCAGCGGTGTCGAGAATTCCATCATTATCATCATCGAGGTCTTCGGTAGCATCTCTACATCCGTCATCATCAACATCGGTAGTAGAGTCGGAAGTCCAACCGAGTTCACCAATTCTGCAATCATCGTCAACATCAGCTTGTGTATCATTGTCATCGTCTAGGTCTTCTCCAGCATCGCGACATCCATCGCCATCATGGTCCGTAACCGGTCCAGAAATCCAGCCTAAATCGCCCTTTGTGCATGCTACTTCATCAACATCGAGAACTCCATCGTTATCATCATCAGGGTCTTCATCACTGTCACGGCAACCATCGTAATCGTAATCGTTTCCTGCGAGTCCTGAAGTAGGTGTCCAACCAATTGCTCCTAACGGACAGTTGTCGTTAACATCAGGAATTGTGTCATTGTCATCATCAAGGTCTTCAGTTGCATCTTGGCAGCCATCACTGTCGTAATCTGTTGTCGGATTAGCAGCCCATCCAATAACTCCGGTTGGACAATCATCATCACCATCGAGAACGCCGTCATTATCATCATCGTCGTCTTCGAGATGACCATCTAGGCAACCGTCTGAATCCCAGTCGGTAAAGGCGTTAGAGGTCCAATTTTTCTGGCTGCCGGGATACGGAGTACAATCATCATCAACGTCGAGAATAGTGTCGTTATCATCATCATCATCGCATTCATCACCAGAGAAGCCGAAGCCAAGAGTGACCTCGTCGTCATCATAATCCTCTTGACCAGCATTCACGACATTGATACAGTTGTCAGTAACGTCGGGTACTCCGTCGTTGTCATCATCGGTATCATCGGCATTCGAACATCCATCGCCATCATTATCAGTGATTGAATCTGAAGTCCAAGGCATTCCCGAACCTTTCGGGCAAGTATCATTGATGTCGAGAACTCCATCGTTGTCATCATCAGGGTCTTCATCGTCACGGCAACCATCAGTATCATAATCTAATGCTGGAGTAGAAGTCCAACCTAAATTGCTTGAGGGGGCAGTACAATAATCTGTTGTATAATTTGAGGCCACACAAGAACTCGATTGGCCGTAATTACCAATAGCGCCACTATTATCACAAATATTATCATTATCATCATCGAGGTCTTCGTTAGAATCTTGGCAACCATCACTATCGTAGTCGGTGGTTCCGTCGGAGATCCAACCTAAATTGCTTGTGTATGCATTACATTCATCAGCACCGTCGTTAACTTCGTCGCCGTCATCATCGGGGTCTTCATCGGAGTCTCGGCAACCGTCGGTATCATAATCGTTGGTCCATTGGTTAGAAGTCCAGCCCAACGCGCTATCGAATCTTGGGCAATTATCATCAATATCCAAGACTCCATCCTCATCATCATCATCGTCGCAAGCATCTCCTTGCGTGTCTCCACTCGCCGAGTCGTAGTTAATTTGATTGTCAGCGTCGCCTAAACCGTTCGGAAC
>Ga0209709_10004816_pt1 | contig 10776 bp, 8 predicted proteins | sample ArcticOcean_MG_C_2_FD_187435 | JGI IMG/M metagenome (GOLD analysis project Ga0209709, IMG submission 187435) | Marine microbial communities from western Arctic Ocean - ArcticOcean_MG_CB4_136 (SPAdes) (version 2) | ecosystem: Environmental > Aquatic > Marine > Oceanic | place: Arctic Ocean...
TCTGTTTTAAGAAACCAAGATAATCACGAAAGATATATTCCTTTAAATAATATCTCAAAAAATCAAAAAAAATTTGAAATAATAGACAGTTTGCTATCAGAGCTGGCTGTTCTAGGGTTTGAGTTTGGCTATTCATTATCGGAACCTGAAACCTTAGTTTTATGGGAAGCTCAGTTTGGTGATTTTGCTAATGGTGCTCAAGTAATAATTGATCAATTCATCACCTCAAGTGAAGCAAAGTGGGGTAGAGCGAGCGGTCTTATAATGCTATTGCCCCATGGTTACGAAGGTCAAGGACCAGAACACTCATCAGCTAGACTAGAAAGATTCTTACAACTTTGTGCGGGTGAAAATATACAAGTAGTTAACTGCACGACTCCAGCTAATTATTTTCATGTACTAAGAAGACAAATGCACAGAAATTTTAGAAAACCCTTAATTATTATGACTCCAAAATCTCTATTGAGACATAGAAAATGTGTGTCTAAATTAGAAGACTTCACTAAAAAAAACTCATTTCACAGAGTGCTTGAAGACCATTCTTATTTGGAAGATAGCGGATTAATAAAACTTAAAAATGATAAAAAAATTGAAAAAGTAGTCATCTGCTCCGGAAAAATTTATTTTGATTTAATTGAAGCTAGAGAAAAAGCTAAGAATGATAAAGTTGTTTTTATTAGAATAGAGCAACTGTACCCTTTTCCCGCAAAAACTTTAGCCCTAGGGTTAAAAAGGTATAAAAATGCCAAATTTTTTTGGTGTCAAGAAGAACCACAGAATATGGGGCCCTGGAACACGGTAAGAAATTATATTGAAAGAACTCTAGAAATTATTCAATCAAAAAGCGATAAATTAAAATATATTGGGAGAAAACCCTCAGCTTCTACTGCGACTGGAAATCTAAATAAACATCTTGCACAACAAAAAGAAATATTAGAAAAGGTAGTAGGAAAATTTATTTAATGTCAGAAAAAATTATAGTACCCGCTTTAGGAGAATCAGTCACAGAAGCAACTGTTTCTAAATGGTTTAAAAATGAAGGTGAAAAAGTTAACTCTGACGAGCCTTTGGTTGAGTTAGAGACAGATAAAGTAAACGTGGAAGTTCCATCTCCATCTAGCGGAATTATTGAAAACATAAATGTTAAGGAAGGAGAGACAGTAAATGTTGGAGCTGTACTAGGTAATATAATTGTATCAACATCCAAAAACGAAGATACACCAGCAGAAGAAAATAAATATTCACCACCTCAAAAGGAATCAAAAAAAACAAAAGAGGTAAGTGAAGAAAAAAAAGAAGAAATTTTAATATTAAAAGAAGAGACCACTTCTGAACATATAAAAGAGCAACCGCTAATACTTGAAGAAGTGCATAATACAAACGACGATAAGTCATCTTCAAATATTCTCTCACCTTCTGCAAGAAAAATTGCAGCCGAGTCAAATATAGATTTAAATAAAATTAAAGGATCGGGCAAGAACGGAGTAATACTTAAAGAAGATCTTATGAGCCTAATGGGCACAAAACCTCAACCTTCTGAAAGAAAAATAGCTCACGGTCCAGAAGAGAGAATAAAAATGACGAGGTTAAGATTAACAATAGCTAAAAGACTTAAAGAGGCACAAGAAAATGCGGCTATGTTAACAACCTTCAACGAAGTAGATATGCATGAAGTAATTTCTATGAGAAATAATTATAAAGAAGATTTCCAAAAAAAATATTCTGTTAAATTAGGTTTTATGTCATTTTTTGTTAAAGCTTGTGTGATTGGTTTAAAAAATTATCCAGTAATCAATGCGGAGATACAAGGAGAAGAAATTGTTTATAAAAATTATTATAATATCAGTATTGCAGTCGGAACAGAAAGAGGTCTTGTAGTTCCAGTTTTAAGAAACACTGATGAAATGTCATTTGCTGACATTGAGAATAATATTAATTCTCTAAGTACAAAAGCGAGAGATGGAAAAATTACAATTGAAGATTTACAGGGAGGTACTTTTACAATTACTAATGGGGGTATTTATGGATCAATGTTGTCAACTCCAATTTTAAATCCTCCTCAATCAGCAGTATTAGGAATGCATAATATTGTAGAACGACCAATGGTAATTAATGGAACAGTAACCATAAGGCCAATCATGTATCTTGCCCTTTCTTATGATCATCGAATAATCGATGGAAAAGAAGCGGTATCATTTTTAAAGACAGTTAAAGAATGCTTGGAACAGCCTAAAAGACTATTTTTAAATCTATAAATGGAAAATAATTTTGATGTAATTGTTGTTGGTGGCGGTCCAGGTGGCTATGTATGTGCTATAAGAGCTGCTCAACTGGGGTTAAAAACCGCATGCGTAGAGTCAAGAGGAACGTTAGGAGGCACCTGTTTAAACGTCGGTTGCATCCCATCAAAAAGCTTACTTAATTTGTCTGAAAATTACCGTAAAGCAACAAAAGACTTTTATGGTCAAGGAATTGAAATCAATGATATTAAATTAAATATAGAAAAAATGATGGCGAACAAAAATAAATCAGTTCAAATCTTAACAAAAGGAGTAGAATTTTTATTTAAAAAAAACAAAGTCACATATATTAAAGGAAAAGGTGTTTTGTTTTCAAAAAATAATGTTGTTGTTTATGAAGAAGGTAAAAAAAATACGTACAAAGCAAAAAATATAGTCATTGCAACTGGCTCATCACCAACTTCATTACCCGGAGTAGATATTGATGAAAAAAATATTGTATCATCAACAGGAGCACTATCTTTAGAAAGTGTTCCGAAAAATTTTGTTGTTATAGGGGGGGGTTATATAGGTTTGGAAATGGGATCTGTTTGGTCTAGATTAGGATCAAAAGTAACTGTAGTAGAATATCTGGACCACATCACACCTGGAATGGATAAAGAAATTTCAAAAGAATTTCAAAAAATCCTTACGAAACAAGGGATAGAATTTAAATTGAACAACAAAGTAACAGCCGTCAAAAATGTAAAAAATAAAGTTGTTGTAGACTTTACAAACAACACAAGTGCAGAAAAAATTAAATTAGAATGTGATAAAGTATTAATAGCCGTGGGAAGAAAACCCTATACAGAAGGTCTTAACCTTTCAAAAATTGGAGTTAAGAAAGACTCAAAGGGAAGAATAGAAGTTAATAAAAAACTACAAACATCTGTAGAAAATATTTATGCTATAGGAGATGTTATAAGTGGACCTATGTTAGCACATAAAGCAGAGGAAGAGGGCATTGCGGTTGCAGAAACACTCTCAGGTCAAACAGGTCATATCAACTACGATGTCATTCCTGGCGTGGTTTACACCTCGCCGGAAGTAGCTACAGTTGGCAAAACAGAAGAACAATTAAAATTAGAAAATATAGATTATAAAGTTGGTAAATTTCCTTTTTTAGCAAACTCTAGAGCAAAAGTTAATAATGAAACAGATGGGTTTGTAAAAATGCTAGCAGATGCAAAATCAGATAGAGTTTTAGGAGTTCACATAATTGGGCCACACAGTGGAGACATGATCGCAGAAATGGCCTTAGCCATGGAATTTGGTGCAAGCGCAGAAGATATCGCAAGAACTTGTCATGCACACCCAACACACACAGAAGCCATAAAGGAAGCAGCTCTAGCTGTTGATAAGAGACCAATTCATTTTTAATTGACGTAATATCAATTAAAATCTATTTATGAAAGTTCCTGTATTAATACCAAAAATATTTAATTATCCGTTTACATATAATTCAGATTTAATAAAATCTCCACAATTAGGAGATGTTGTTGTAGTTCCTTTTGGCAATAAAAAAGAAATAGGTGTCATCTGGGATAAAATTCACTTAACTACAAAAAAAATCAATATAAAAAAAATTGATAAAAAGCTTGAACAATATTCTTTTAATAAGAATCTAATTAGCTTCATAAACTGGTTCTCAATGTACAATCTTTGCTCAAAAGGAATGGTATTAAAAATGTGTATTGGAGATATTAATAATATCTTAAAAAAAACTCCAATAATAAAGAGAGAGCAGAATACCAAGCGTGTATATAAACTCAACTTAGAACAACAAAATTCATTAGATGATTTAAAAAAAACTGGAAAAGGTTTCAAAGTTTCAGTTTTACAAGGAGTAACAGGCTCAGGAAAAACCTTAGTTTATTTTGAGAGAGTAAAAGAAATTGTAAAAAAAAATCAACAAGCACTTATTATGCTACCTGAGATTTTTTTGACTAATCAATTTAAAGATAGATTTATTGATTATTTCGGCTATGAACCTGCAATATGGCACTCAAAAATAACACCAAAAAATAAAAGAATTATTTGGCAAGGAATATCAAAAAATAAAATCAAAATAGTTATCGGAGCAAGATCTTCACTTTTGTTACCTTTTAATAAACTTGGAATTATAATTGTAGATGAAGAGCACGATTCTTCCTACAAACAAGACGAAGGACTAATTTATAACGCAAGGGACATGGCTATAGCAAGAGCTTCATTTGAAAATATTCCTGTGCACCTTGTAACGTCAATACCTTCTTTAGAAACTTTTAATAATATAAAAAATAAAAAGTACAGTATTACAAAGATTAAAAATAGATTTAGTGAATATTTATTACCAGAAGCAAAAATAGTAAATTTAAATTTTTCAAATCTAAAAAAAAATGAATTTATCACTAAAGAAACTGTAAAATTAGTTAATGATTATCTCAATAAGAATGAACAAGTTTTATTTTTTTTAAATAGAAGAGGTTATGCACCCTTTGTAGTTTGTAAAAAATGTGGTTACAAACATTCCTGCCCAGATTGTTCGATCTATTTAACATACCATAAATCAATTAATAAATTAGTTTGTCATCATTGTGGATTTAAAAGTAATAAAAGTAGAAAATGTATAAAAAATAAAGAATTATGTGACTTTAATACTTATGGGCCAGGTGTTGAGAAAATATTTGATGAACTAAAAATAAAATTCCCAAAAAAAATTATAAAAATATTTTCCAGCGATTATTTAAAAAAAAAAAATCAATCCAAAGATATTTTTAATGATATTATAAACAATAAAATTAATATACTTGTGGGCACACAGATGATTTCTAAAGGTTTTAATTTTCCAAAATTAAACTGTATTGTAGTAGTTGATGCAGATTTTTCTGGTAAAGGTTATGATCTCAGAACGACAGAAAAAAATATTCAGCTTTACAACCAACTTAGCGGAAGAGCAGGAAGATTTTCAAACAACTCTTTAATTATATATCAAACTATGACCCCTACCGACGAAACACTTAAAGATATTTTAACTAATAACCCCGAAAAGTTTTTAGTAGATGAGCTATATATAAGAAAAAAAAATCAACTACCCCCATTCTCCAGATTAATATCTTTAATAATTTCATCTTCTACTGAAGCAAATAGCTTTAATGGAGCACTAGAAATAAAAAAAAAATTAGTATGTGTTAGTGAGCTGCAAATTTTAGGACCTGTAAATGCACCGATTTTTAAAATTAAAAAAAATTATAGAACAAGACTTCTATTAAGGTCTAGAAATGACTATTTAATTCAAAAAAAGATCATCACAATTTTAGAAAACCTCAAAATATCTAAAAAAATTAAACTCACGGTTGATGTTGATCCAATAAATTTTACCTAAAACATTTATAGCATCTTGAAGAGGATATGCTCTTATGGTACGAACCACAATAAATTTACTAAACTAATCAATAATTATACATCAAATGAGTTCAAACAAATCTTTTTCCGCAGAAACCTCAGATAGATACGCACGTGCAATTTTTGAATTAGCGGTAGAAAATAATGATTTAGATTCTATTGAAAAAAATGTTCGCGATCTATTAAAAATTTATTCTTCAAATATGGAATTAGAAAAATTTATAAAAAATCCAACACAATCTTTTTCTAATCAATTAATTGTTATTAATCAAATCTCTCAATTAATGAAATTCTCAAAGATATTTACAAACTTTTTATCTCTTTTAGTTATTAAAAGAAGGATATTTTTTTTAAAAAAAATTGCATTAAGTTTTATAAAGATAACTGAAATAAAAAAAGGTAAAATAAGCGCCAAACTAACTTCATCTAAAACATTATCAGAGCAAGAATTAAAAAATGTTAGTACCGAACTATCTAAAGTAATAGGTTCAGAAATTAATTTCGACTACAAAGTAGATCAAAGCTTAATTGGTGGATTTAAAATGCAAGTAGGTAGTTTAATGGTAGATACAACTATTAAAAATAAACTTAAAAAGTATGAACAAATAATGTTGGAGAATTAATATGCAGATTAATCCGTCAGAAATCACTAAACTATTAAAAGAACAAATAAAAAACTTTGGAGAAAAAGCAGAGATTTCAGAAGTGGGAAAGGTTTTATCTGTAGGTGATGGTATTGCAAGAGTGTATGGGCTAGACAATGTTGAAGCTGGAGAGATGGTAGAATTTGAAGACGGGTCAAAAGGAATGGCACTAAATTTAGAAAGCGACAATGTCGGTGTAGTAATTTTTGGAGACGATAGAAAAATTAAAGAAGGAAGTACCGTAAAAAGAACTGGCTCCATAGTAGACGCTCCTGTCGGTAAAGAATTATTAGGTAGAGTGGTTGATGGGCTTGGAAATCCCATTGATGGTAAAGGCAATCTTAGCGAAAAAACTAAAAGACAAAGAGTTGAAGTTAAAGCGCCAGGAATAATTCCTAGACAATCTGTTAGCGAACCAATGCAAACAGGATTAAAAGCAATCGATACTTTGATACCTATTGGCCGAGGACAAAGAGAATTAATTATTGGAGATAGGCAAACTGGAAAAACAGCAGTAGCTATAGATGCAATTTTAAATCAAAAATCTATAAATGAGTCTGACGATGAAAGTAAAAAACTTTATTGTATTTATGTAGCTATAGGACAAAAAAGATCTACCGTTGCTCAAATAGTAAAAACGCTAGAGGATGCGGGTGCTATGAAATATACAACAGTTGTTGCTGCAACAGCTTCAGATGCTGCGCCTCTTCAATTTTTAGCGCCGTATACAGGATGTACAATTGGAGAGTATTTTAGAGATAATGGAATGCACGCTCTAATTATTTATGATGATTTATCTAAACAGGCAGTTGCGTATAGACAAATGTCACTTTTATTAAGGAGGCCGCCCGGAAGAGAAGCTTATCCGGGAGATGTTTTTTATTTACACAGCAGGCTTTTAGAAAGAGCCGCAAAACTTAGTGATGCAAACGGTGGTGGTTCACTTACGGCATTACCAATAATTGAAACACAAGCAGGAGATGTCTCAGCTTATATTCCAACAAATGTAATTTCCATAACAGATGGACAGATATTCTTAGAAACAGAACTTTTTAACCAAGGCATTAGACCGGCAGTAAACGTAGGTCTTTCAGTTTCTAGAGTGGGCTCAGCTGCACAAACTAAAGCAATGAAAAAAGTTGCAGGATCAATAAAGTTAGAGCTAGCTCAATATAGAGAAATGGCAGCATTTGCTCAGTTTGGATCAGATTTAGATGCTTCTACTCAAAAACTTCTAAATCGTGGATCTAAATTAACTGAACTCTTAAAACAATATCAATATTCTCCAATGACTGTGGCGGAACAAGTTATTTCAGTTTTTACGGGAGTAAGAGGCTACTTAGACGATATAGAGTTAAATGAGATTAAAAAATTTGAAAATGAAATTATCGAAGTGATAAAAAATGATAAACCCGAAATAATTAATTCTATTCAATCAACTGGGAAACTAGAAAAAGATACAGAGGACCTATTGATTAAAACTATAGAAAATTATAAAAAAAATAAAAAAAATGCCTAGTCTTGATGATCTAAAAAAAAGAATAGTTAGCGTAAAGTCAACTCAAAAAATTACAAAAGCCATGAAAATGGTAGCAGCAGCTAAACTTAAAAAAGCACAAGAAAGTGCAGAACAAGGAAGACCGTACAGTGAAAAAATGCAAAATATAATTTTAAATCTTACCAATTCTATTAACGATCCTTCAAATGCACCAAAATTATTAGTTGGAACAGGAAATGATAAAACGTATTTGTGTGTAGTAATGACTTCAGATAAAGGGTTATGTGGTGGATTTAACTCTAATATTTGTAAATTAGCTAAACAACACTTTGAACAATTGTTAAAAGATGGAAAAAATTTAAAAATTTTTACAGTTGGTTCGAAAGGCCTAGATCAGCTTAAAAGAAAATATGAAAAGTATATTGTTAAAAAGATTAACTTTAAAGATAAAAAAAAAATTACATTTAATGAAGCCGAAAAAATAGGAAAAATAATTTTAGATTTATTTGAAAATAAGGAGTTTGACAGATGTATTTTATTTTTTAACAATTTTAAAAATGTAATTACTCAAATTCCACAAGCACAACAAATAATACCAACAGATAAAAAAGATCAAGTCGAAAAAGATAATTTAAGCTATTATGAGTTTGAGCCAGAAGAAGATGAAATACTTGAAGACTTGCTACCAAAAAATATCTCCACACAAGTATTTAAGGCTTTTTTAGAAAATGCAGCCAGCGAACAAGGATCGCGTATGACAGCTATGGATAATGCAACTAGAAACGCAGGTGACCTAGTAGATAAATTAACAATCAACTATAATAGAAGTAGGCAAGCATCAATAACAAAAGAACTTATAGAAATAATATCAGGAGCAGAAAGCTTATAATTATGACAAAATCAGGAAAAATTACACAGTTAATTGGTGCAGTTATAGATGTACGTTTTGAAGAAGATCTTCCAGAAATTTATACTGCGCTAGAAGTAAACAATAAAGGAAATAAATTAATATTAGAAGTAGCACAACACTTAGGCGAGAGTAGTGTTAGAACTATAGCAATGGATTCTACTGAAGGACTTAAAAGAGGTGATGTTGTAACTAATACCGGTGCTCCAATAAGCGTTCCTGTAGGACCAGAAACACTTGGAAGAATAATGAATGTTATAGGTGAGCCAATAGATGAAAAAGGAGAAGTTAAAACTAAAGAAAAATGGCCAATTCATAGACAGGCTCCAAAATTCACGGAACAATCAACGGAAACAGAAATGCTCGTAACAGGTATTAAAGTCGTAGATCTTTTAGCGCCTTATGCTAAAGGAGGAAAAATTGGTTTATTTGGTGGTGCTGGTGTAGGTAAAACGGTAACCATAATGGAGTTAATAAACAACATAGCTAAAGCACACGGTGGATTTTCAGTTTTCGCAGGAGTAGGAGAAAGAACCAGAGAAGGTAATGATTTATATCATGAAATGATTGAATCTGGAGTAATAAAGACTGATGGCAAAGGTTCAAAGGCAGCATTGGTGTATGGTCAAATGAATGAACCGCCAGGAGCCAGAGCAAGAGTAGCATTAACAGGATTAACTGTAGCTGAATATTTTAGAGATAAAGAAGGCCAAGATGTACTATTTTTTATTGATAATATTTTTAGATTTACCCAAGCAGGATCTGAAGTATCAGCTTTATTAGGTAGGATACCTTCTGCTGTTGGATATCAACCAACACTCGCGACTGATATGGGTAATCTACAAGAAAGAATCACATCTACCGCGAAAGGATCCATAACTTCAGTACAAGCTATCTATGTGCCCGCAGATGATTTAACAGATCCTGCACCGGCAACTTCATTTGCTCACTTAGATGCAACTACAGTTTTATCAAGGCAAATTGCTGAACTAGGAATATATCCTGCTGTAGATCCATTAGATTCAACATCAAGAATTTTAGACCCGAGAGTTGTAGGAGAAGAGCATTATAGAGTAGCTAGAGAAGTTCAAAAAATTTTACAAGCTTATAAATCTTTACAGGATATAATTGCAATTCTTGGAATGGATGAGCTTTCAGAAGAAGATAAATTAACTGTTGCAAGGGCAAGAAAAATTCAAAGATTTTTATCGCAACCTTTTTTTGTTGCAGAAGTTTTTACAGGTTCACCAGGAAAACTTGTAGATTTAGACTCAACAATTAAAGGATTTGATGCAATCTGTAAAGGTGAGCATGACCATTTACCCGAGTCAGCATTTTATATGGTAGGAGGGATAGAAGAAGTTTTAGAAAAAGCCGAAAAAATGTCCAAAGACACTAAAAAATAATGTCAGAAAACTTTACAATTGAAATTATCAGACCAGATAAATCAATTTTAAATTCAGAAACAACAGAAGTAACAATCCCTTCATACGAAGGTGAAATGGGAATATTAAAAGATCACATTCCTTTAATAACATTTTTGCGACCTGGATTAATAATTGTTAAAAACAACAGTGATGAGAAATTTTTTTTTACAGAAGATGGCATTGTCGAATTTGCTAACAACAATCTATTGATTTTGTCGTCAACTACAAAAAATTTAAATAGTTTAGAAAAAAACTTTATAGATACAATGATTAAGAATTCTCAAGATAAGTTTAACAGTGATGAAACTAATGATAAAGAAAAATATTTACTGTCTTATAAGATTGAAACACTTAAACAAATTAACCAATAAATTTTTTTAATTCCAATAATAATTTTTCATAAGTTTTTTTTTTAAAATCAACAGCTACTTTTGGAAGTTCATCCATTTTTATCCATTTCCACTCAATAAATTCTGGATATTTTGTATTTACATCAATCTCACTTTCATCACCAGTGTATCTAGTTATAAACCATTTCTGTTTTTGACCTCTAAATTTTCCTTTCCAAATTTTTCCTAAAAGGTTTTTTGGCAATTCGTACTCTAACCATTTATCGAGTTCTTTTAAAACTTCTACA